>Ga0307380_10005158_pt1 | contig 17409 bp, 18 predicted proteins | sample UN3MG_FD_202239 | JGI IMG/M metagenome (GOLD analysis project Ga0307380, IMG submission 202239) | Soil microbial communities from Risofladan, Vaasa, Finland - UN-3 | ecosystem: Environmental > Terrestrial > Soil > Coastal area > Acid sulfate soil | place: Finland: Risofladan, Vaasa | collected...
AGCAGAAGCTCGCGATGCCGGGGATGGGTGAGGGGCCAGGGGGATGAGGAGTATCGTGCACGACGCGATGGCCGATGCGCGGGAGATGATCGGCCAGGTGGTCGGTGATCTGCGGCAGGAAGCGCAGCTCTCAGACGATGAGGTGCTGGCCAGGTACGAGCAGCAGCGGGGGAAGCCGTTTGCGATCATGCAGTTCGCGCAGCAGAAGGTGGGCCAGGGCGGGGACGTGCTGGGTGAGGCGTTGAGGTACGAGGGGGAGATGGAGAAGTTGTGGGCGAAGCGCGTGCCCAAGGCGCAGGGAGCGCCGGGAGGATAGGTGAGATGGCAGTCATACAGGGAACAGGCGGTGGTGGGGTAGGCATAGGCGCGACGCAGTGGCCGGTTGCGCCAGGTGGTGTGGGGTGGACGTCTCCCCCATACGCGGGCTATGGGTACACGCAACCACCGGCGACCGGGCAGCAGCCATATCCGCAGCAGGCCGGCCAGCAGCAGCAGTGGGGGCAGACGTGGGGCGGTGGCGGTGGCGGTGGTGGTGGTGGTGGGACACCGGCAGCGCCGGCGGCTCCGGTGACGTGGGCGGTGCCGGGAGGCGGATATAGTTGGTTGCCGTGGCAGGATTGGCAGCAAGCACCCTGGGCGGCGGTGCCCACGGAACGTGCGCAAGAGCAGCAGGCCTGGTCAAACGTGATGCTCCCATGGATGCAACAAGCGGCTCAGCAGCAGCAGTGGGGTCAAGAATTTGATTGGAGGAAAGCCGCGGACATCTGGAATCAACAATTTCAAGCGGAGCAGTTCGCCCACCAGCAAGCGCAAGACATCTGGGGACAGGGCATGCAGGCGCAGCAGTTGGCGGAGCAGGGGAGGCAGGCGAACGTGGCGGCGTTCGGACGACGGTGGGCTCCTAACACTCGCTGGATGTGAGATGGGCAGGAAGAGTTTCGAAGAGCGATTCTGGGAGAAGGTGGACCGGCGCGGATCAGATGAATGCTGGGAATGGAAGGCTCACCGTAACTCCGGGGGTTACGGCGCGTTTCGGGTAGGACATCGTGGGCTAGACAGGCGCTATGTCAAGGCTCATCGTGTGGCTTTTGAGCTGGCCGGGGGAGTTATCGGACCGGGTCTGTGCGTGTGCCATACCTGTGACAATCCTGCCTGTGTCAATCCGAGTCATCTATTCGTGGCTTCGAGGCGAGAGAATACTGCCGACATGATTAGAAAAGGACGGCACCTTGAAGGATGGTGCCGTGTGCGGGGGGAGCAGAACGGCAACAGCAAACTGACCGAGACGCAGGTCAGGGAAATTCGGGCCAGGTACGCGATGGGGAATGTGACTCAAGCATCCTTGGCCGAGGAGTATGGAGTTACTCACGGGATGGTGGGTTACATTGTGAGTAGGGAATACTGGGCCTGGGTGGAGTGAAGATGCCGACAAATGCAGTGCGCGAGCGCGAGCGACGGTTGGAAGAACAGGAGCGGCAGCGGGGACGGCCAGCGCCAGCACCGGCGGCTGCACCTGCGGCAGGACGCGGGCAGTGGTGGCGGCAGCCTGAACGGGCAGCGGCTGCACAGGTCGCGGTACCTGCTGCTGCGCGTACGCCCTCGCGGGCGGGACGGCCATGGATGGACGTCGGCGTGGGGCCGTGGGGCCCGGCACCGGCAGCGCCAGTGGCAGTCGTGCCGGCACCTTCGCCTCTTCCAGCCAGGGGGCCGATGTTGCCTACTGTGCTACGGCCGGCGGCGGCCGAGCGGGGGTTGCCGACGTTGCCTGGAGCGACGGCGGTGGCCCGAGGCCTGCGGCGTTGGGGCCCGGTGACAGCGATGGAGACGGCAGCCCAGCGGATCGGGGAGGCCTGGCGGAAGGTGGTGGCCCCACGCGAAGCGGGGGAGTTGGGGGCGGTGCTGGAGCGGGGAATGGGAGAGGCACAACCCAGCAGGCCGCGCTCGTTCGCGGAGATGATGGCAGGGCCCACGATGCTGGCGATGGGGGCAGGGCCCAGCGCGACGGCGGCGGCCGGGGCGGCAGGGCAGCCGGCAGGTCCACGGCCGGAGATGGTGGGGCAGGTCCTCGGTGGGGCAGCGGGGCGGCTGGGCGAGGTGGCGGGGGCGGCCTGGCAGACGGGGAAGCAGATCCCGGTGGCAGGGGTGATCCCGCGCGGGATCGAGGCGGCAGGGGCGACGGCGATGGAAGCGTTGTCTACGCCGGCGAAGGCAGTGGAGGAGATGTTGGGCAAGGCGGGGCAGAAGATGCCCGGCGGGATGGGGTTGCCGCCACTGACGCCGACCCGGCAGATGACGCCCGAGCAGCAGGCGGAGGCAGAGAAGATCAGCCAGGACACGCACATTCCGCTGTACCTCGCGCAGCAGGGGGTGCTCGCCGCGGCGCGCCGGGGAGCGCAGAGCCTGCGGGATTACTCAGCTGAGCGGTACGGGCAGGGGGCGCAGGTGGAGCAGGCGCTGGGGCGGGTGGCGTATGGGCTGGGGTACTCGAGCCACGAGGCACAGGTGGTAGCACTCGATCGGCTGATGGCGGGGGAGGACCTGAACGACGTGACGTCGGGCCGGCAGGTGAACGTGACGCAGCCGACGCCGGAGGATATGCAGGCGTTCCGGTCGTACGTGGAGGGGGTGCGGCAGCGGGATGGGGAGGACGCGGCAGCGGCGGCAGCGCAGCAGGTGCAGCAGACGGGGATGATCCCGGGCCAGTCTGACACGTGGAACGAGTTGATCTTCCAGGTGGGGCTGGATCCACTGAACCTGCTGGACATTGGGGCGTGGCAGCGGGGAGCGCAGGCGCGGCAGGCGCGGGCGGCGGCCAGGTTCGCGGGGGCGGCAGAGGTGGCGGAGACTGCGGCCGACGTGGCGCGGGTGGCTGACGATATGGCGGACGGGGCGCGGCTGGTGCTCGACCACTCGGACGAGGCGGCGAAGGCAGTGGGGCGGGCGGATGCGGGGCAGGGATCGTGGCTGAGTAAGTTGTGGCAGAAGTATAACCCGTTCGCGGCGACGCCTCGGGCCGCAGCGGAGACGCTGGCCGGGACGGCGTACCAGGTGGTGACGCCGGCGATCATGCAGGTGGAGAGTGCGGACGAGGCGCGGGCGATGGTGCGGGCGATGGTGGAGAATCCGCAGGCGCTGGCGGGAACGCTGGGGAACGTGCCGTTGAGCCAGGCAGCACAGGAAGCACGGCCGCTCCTGGCGCAGGTGGTGGGTGACCTGGACGATGCGAAGAAGTTCCCCAGCCTGGTGGGGCCGTTCGACCGGTTCGGGTTCCTGGCCGACCTGGACACGGCGATGGCGGAGCGGGCGCTGGAGATGACGGGAGCGGCGACGGAGAAGGTTAGCTGGTATCAGCAAAAGGCCAATCTCTTCCGCACGACCATGAGTGAGTACTACTTGCGCACACCGGGGTACGCGATCCGGAATGCAGCCGGTGACCTGATGACGATGGCGTGGGATGGGGTGGGAACGTTGGACGGGCGGGGGGCGATCGACGATTTCCTGGAGCGGTTCGGGCCGACGACGCGGCGGATCAGCGAGTCGGCAGCAGCAGGGGGGCAGGCGGAGATTGCGGGCAGTAAGTTGCCGGGATTGCTGGGCGAGGCCTCGGGCGGGTTGGGCAGGTGGATCGGGAGCCAGGAGGAGGGGCGCTATACGCGGGCGTTCTACTCTGGATTGAAGAAGGCGTTGCCGCAGGTGTGGGCGCCGACGTTGCCGGAGGAGTTGGCCAGTATGCTAGACGCGAACACGGTGCGGGCGTTGGAGGCGCGGCTGGCACAGGGGATGAACGCGGACGAGTTCGTGGACGCGGTGCGGGCGGCCACGGGGCCGAAGCCGATGCTGAACCTGGCGACGCTCCTGGAGAACCCGGACGATCTGAGCGTGGGGATGCGGTTGTTCCTGGAGGGGGAGTTAGCCAAGGTCGAGGACATCGATCAGATAGATGAGATGGTGGACAGCGCGCGGGCGATGGTGAGCGACAACGTGGGCCGTGCTTTTGCCGCAGACCCTACACCTCCGGGGCGTAGGATATGGAGTGATATCGAGGCCGTGCAGGATCTGCGGGAGGAGCAAGGCTACCTGGACGGGGTGGGCCGGATGCTGGGGGTGGACGAGGCGGAGATTGCGCAGACGCAACAGCACCTGGCGGACGCGCTCGCGCCGGGGGAGGCGGGGATCCGGCAGGCGGAGGAGACGCTGGTGGCGACGGTGGGCGGGCAGTTCGACGAGAGCCAGGCGACGCTGGTGCGGCAGGTGCGGGCAGAGACAGGCAAGATGAAGATGGAGGCACGCGCCTCGGCGGACTGGCTGAGGGCGGACGCGTGGAGACGGGTGCGGGAAGGGGAAGACGCGGGGGTGATCTGGCCGGCCTACTTCCAGATGGTGGAGAAGGTGCACGCGGACAATCAGGCGCAGGTGCTGGCCAGGCTGGAGGATGGAATCCAGCAGGTGCAGCGGCTGCAGGCGGGGGAGGCGCTCGAGGCGGTGACCGGGCGGGGGACGCGGGAGATCGTGGAGGAGAGCCTGGCGCAGTTGCGGGCGCTGGCCGGGGACGTGGCCGGCAGGCAGGAGCGGCTGCGCAGGATGGGGCTGGAGGATTTCGTCAATTTCGATGAGATGCTGGACGCGCAACGGTTGACGGTGGACACGGCGGAGGCGGAGGCCTGGCGGATGATGGGGATGAATCCGAACCGGGACGGGCTGGACGTGGTGATGAGCACGCAGGATGCGGTGGACCGGATGGCGCGGGGGACGGCGGCGGAGATGGCGAAGGTGCGGGAGATGATGCTGGCCGGGAGGATCAACAAGAAGAAGTACGCGGAGATCGGGCAGGAGTTGTGGCAGGGCTTCTTCCGGAACGGGAGCCAGGGGTGGGACCTGGCGCGGTGGGAGTTGGCGCAGTTGCCGTTGTCGCCGGGGGCGCAGAGCCGGGCGATGCAGGCGCTGGGCTGGCCGGTGGAGGAGGCGGGGCGGCTGGGAGCGGAGGAGATCAAGGCGGTGCTGGGGGGGAACGTGCGGTGGGATGCGCTGATGAATGCGCCGGCGATGCCGATCGAAGAGGCGATGCGCGGAACGCTGGTGGACGTGGCGCAGCAGGCGGGGTTGGACCTGACGCGCTCGGCGGACTGGGGGGTGGATGAGTGGAAGCAGGTACAGGAGCAGGCGCGGACGCTGGCGGATCAGGCGGGGACGCGGGCGAGTATGCCGGGGCGGTTCGGGATGGGCGCGATCGAAGAGGCGGCGGAGGTGGCGGAGGTAGCGCCGCAGACGGTGCGGCAGGGGATGACGCTGCAGTGGCCGTCGAGTGTGGACGACGTGGCGCGCTCGGTGGGGGTGCGTCCGCAGGGAGCGACCGTCGAGGATTGGCAGCAGGTGGCGATCTACGCCCGGCAGCGGGTGGACGAATTCGCGGAGGCGCCGGAGCAGGCACAGCGGTGGGTGGAGGTGGCGGGCGAGGCGCGGCGGCGGGCGGAAGGTAGCAAGCCAATAGTCCAGGGGCCGGGGATGTACGACGCGGCGGGGTTCCCGGTGACCAGGCAGCCCCAAAGGATGACGGCGCCCACGCGGATCGTGGAGCGGGCGGAGGCGATGGTGCCGGAGGCGGAGCGGGTCGGGCGGGGCCGGGCGCTGGTGGGGTTCGAGCAGCGACAGGCGACGCTGGCGGACCGGTACGCGGACATCGAGGAGATGGCGCGAGCGCGAGGTGGACTGCTCCAGGACGGCCGGCGATTGGGTGAGATGGTGGACGTGCCGGTGGGGGTGGTGAAGGCGACGACGGAACGGGCGGCCGGGATGTATGGGGTGAATCTGCTGGACGAGCAGAACCAGGTCGTCCGGACGTACTGGTATCAGGATTGGACGTCGGCGCGGGCGGCACGGGACGAGGCGCGCGGGATCGTCGAGGCGGGGACGCAGGGGCAGAAGGCGATGGTGGACACGGCGTGGTCGGCCTGGCACACGGACGACGTGGCGCGGGCGGACCGGCGAGCGGCCGCGGCGGGGGGATACGCGATGCCCCCCACCCTGGCGGATATGACGCAGGTGATGACGGACCGGGAGTTGGCAGCGCTGGAGGACGTGCGCACGTGGGGGCGGACGGAGTGGGCGGTGGCGGGGGAGGCGGGGCCGGTGCCGCCACAGGTGCAGGCGCAGTTGGAGCGCTGGGCGAAGACGGATCTGACGCGGCAGTGGGCGGAGGCGCGCACGACGGCGGTGGATATGGCACGGCAGGGGGCGGACTTTAGCGTGCTGGACTACGCCGGCGGGCGGAAGCGGTTCGACAATTGGCTGAGCATGGTGTGCCCGTACTCGTATTGGATGACCCGGTCGGCGAGGAATTGGGCCTTGCGGGCAGCGGAACGGCCGGGGGTGATCGCGCAGTATACACGGTATAGGCAGGCAATCGAACGGACGAGCGCAGAGCGGGGCTACCGGGCGCGGTTCGAGGGGATGGTGGAGGTGCCGGTGAAGGGGATGCCGGCGTGGACGGGCCAGGCGGTGTTCTTCGATCCGTCGCGGTTGTTGTTGCCGTTCTCGCAGTTGCCGGGGATGGGGACGGAGATGGAGGACCCGGAGCAGGCGCGCAACCTGATCGAGATGACGTATCGCGTAGGGCAGAAGGTGGGGTTGAGGCCCTACGGGTTCATCGAATGGCCGCTGCAGTATTTCAACTGGATCGGGAAGCGGGAGGAGATGGGGTTCGTGCTGCCGCACACGGGGGCGATCCAGGCGGCGACGGCGGCGGCGGGGGTCGGGGCGCCGGGCGGGGTGAATATCGAGGCGCCGGTGCGGCGGATGGTGGGGATGCCGGAGCAGGAACCGTACCAGGCGTACCGGGTGAACCGGATGCTGGCGAATATGTCCGCGGACAACCCGGAGATTTCGCAGGATGCGCTACGAGCGCAGGAGCTGCAGCGATTGGTGGAGGCGGGGCAACTGCGGCTGAACGAGGCGATGGGCTGGGAAGGCGGGCGGGCAGGCCCACCGGTGGCCAGCGATGCAGTACTGAGGATCGCACGGGACCAGGGGTGGACGGAGCCGCAGGTGCTGCAGGCGCAGACGTTGCTGCAGACGGCGGTGCAACGGGCGGGGTTGGAGCGGGGGTTGCGGGCGGGGTCGTCGTTCGCGGGTGGGGTGACGCTGGCGATGTTCCCCAGTGGGGAGCGCAGGCAGCTCGAGCTGGAGAGACAGCAGCGGGGGGAGCAGTACTCGCCGCTGACAGGCAGGGGTAGCCGGGTGGGGTTGGAAGCGTGGCGGGCGGAACATCCGGAGACGGTACCGCGACGGCTGGCGGGCAGTGCATTGCCCGGGGCGGCGGAGTTCACAGGGACGACGCCGGGGGAGCAGGCACGCTACAACGAGTACCGGACGCAGCGGGATCGGATTCAGGCGGAGTATGCGCAGGAGATTGACGATCTGGCACGGCGGGAGCCGTGGAACCGGGCGGGGATCCAGGAGCTGCAGGATCAGCAGTGGGCGCAGTTGGGGCAGTTGCGCGATACGATGGGGCTGACGGAGCAGGCGGAGGAGGGGGCGGGGTATCAGCCGCGCAGTGTGTACGGGGCCAGGCCGGAAGAGGCGACGGGGATCCGGCAGCAAGAGGTGCTGGGGGCGGTGAGCGGGGCGATGCCACGGGTGGCGCAGTTCGCAGGGGCGAACGGGCAGCCGGACTACGACGCATACAACGCGGCGGTGGCCACCTTCTTCCAGGAGTTGCCGGCGCGGATGGAAGGGAACGAGGCGCTGGGGGCGATCGCCGGGGCGATGGGGGCGACGCCGGCGCAACTATTGGCGGGGGTGGACCAGGCGGCGGTGACGTCGTACTGGCGCAGGAACGACCGGCCAACGCAGGCAGCGCAGCGGGTGTGGGAGGAGACGGTGTACCGGCCGGCGTGGGAGGCGTACAACCAGGCGGTCGAGGGGGGGATGGAGAAGGGGAAGGCGTACGAGCGGTACGTCGAGGGGGCGGGTGAGACGAGGGGGGCCGACCTGGTGGGCCGGATCGAGGAGATGTACCCGGGCCGGTGGACGGTGGATGAGCTGAGGACGGCGGTCAAGGGGATGACGTTCCCGGGTGTGGCAGAGGCAACGACGATGCGCAAGCCGGAGGAGGAGCGGGCATTGTCGGAGGCCTCGTCGGCGTTCTGGGATTTTCTGAACGATGAACTTCCACCGGGGAAGATGGGGCAGGGGGCGCGCGAGAATACGCTGGTACAGTTGGCGCTCGATGCGGAGACGCGCGGGACGGCGACGGCGGAGCAGTACCAGAAGGCGTTGGAGTGGCTGGAGGGGTGGCGGGCGGAGAACGAGGACCCGGACAAGTGGCTGTCGGCAGCGGACTGGGAGCAGGCGCGGCAGCAGAACGATGCGTTCAATCAGGCGGTCAAGGAGCAGGTGGGGGAGAACGTGCAGGACCTGCTCGACCGGTATTATGCGCTGGCCTCGGGGGAGCGGAAGACGTTCAAGTTAAAGCATCCGGAGATCGGGCAGTATTTCGATCTGCGGGATGCGTGGGGAGAGCAGCGGGGCCACGAACTGTGGGCGTACTTTTACCAGGGGACGGCGCTGGGAGCGGGCGGGGGTGGGTACGCGGCGGTGGGGAAGAGGGCGCGGGCGGCGTACGTGCCACGACCTCGAAAGTATTACAAGAAGAAGGGGAAGAAGAAGGGGGGGCTGGTGCCGTGGGCGTTCGAGCGGCAGGCGCAGTGGGTGCCGAAGGTGTTTATGGAGAAGGTGTCGCCCTGGGGCCCGAAGAAGGCATACGCGGAGCCGTACCGGGCGCGGGGAGTGCCATGGGTGGTCGGACGGTGGGCGAAGAAATGAAACGCAAGCGAGTGCGGTCGAGACGGAGCTTCAGATCTGGCGAGGCCCGGCAATTGATGGATGAGCGTGCCCTGAAGCGATTCTGGGAGAAGGTTGACCGGAGTGGCGGGAGTACGTGTTGGGATTGGCTCGCTGGGCAGGCACGGGGATACGGTGCCTTTTACATCGGGGTGGGCAGTGATGGCAAATTTGTCAGGGGATGTGCTCATCGGGTGGTTTGGGAATTGGTATACGGAGCAGTCCCCGAAGGTTTTGAGATTTTGCATCACTGCGACAACCCGTTGTGTGTGAATCCTCGCCATCTGTTCCTGGGAACTCAGAAGGACAATGTGAGGGATATGACCGAGAAGGGCCGACGAAGATCGAACTCGGGTCCTGGAAGGATGGCAGTCAAGCGATATCCTGAGTGCCTTCCGCGAGGAGAGGATCATCCTAGGGCGAAATTGACAGAGGATGCGGTCCGGGAGATTCGGCGCGAGGTTGCAAGAGGTGTGCGGCAGTGTGAATTGGCGAAGCGTTTCGACGTGAATTGGCGAACTATCTCCGGGATTGTTTGTGGGAGGGCTTGGCGACATCTGGAGATTTGAGGCGAAGATGAGCGAGGAGAGGCAGGAGCAGCAGGGGAAGGAGCCGGACTCGGTACCGATAGCGGAGCGAGTGGAGCGGGTGCAAAAGCACATCGCTGAGGCGGAGAAGATACTGGGGGATAGTACCGAGACGGCGGGCCTGATGGAGCGACTGGGCAATTTGTTGAGTGGGCTGCTGAGTAGAGGGAGTGACCGCTGACCGCAGACGGCGGACGGCGGAAGTATATCAGGTTCGATACACTTACGGAAAGGAGCTCGAGATGTTGAGGAAAGGCGTGTTGACGGTGGTGGTCCTGTTGGCTATCCTGGTGCTGGTCGGGTGCGAGGGGCCGGAGCCTACGGTCTCGCCCCTCACCCCCCCTGCCCCCCCGCATGCGGTGGGGATCGAGGGGGGGCCAGTGGTGGCAGCACAGGCGCAGCAGGAGGGAGACCCGGAGCTGACGGCGGGGATCATCGCCGCGGTGATGGCCGGGATCATCTCGCTGCTGCTGGAGGTGGTGCCCGGGCTGGCGAAGAAGTGGGAGACGGTGGAGGATACCTGGAAGCGGCTGGTGTTTCTGGTCGGCTGCTTGGTGATCCCGCTGGCCCTCGTCGGGTTGGGCTGCCTCGGGCTGAGTCTGGGCGTGAAGCCCCCGGTGTGTGGCAAGGACGGCGTCGTGATGGCGATCCGTCTGGGATTCCTCGCATACTACATTTCGCAGGGCACATACGCTATGATCAGCAAGGCGCTGCGGATGCGGCGGAAGCGAGTGGAGGCCCAGCGTCGCAAGGCGCGAGGGTCGGCATAGTAGGCTACGACGCTCCAGGAGGCTTTCCTACAATCGAATAGGGGCGCGAGCCTCAACTTAGGGAGCTTTACTGTCAGAAGGCTTGCTGGAGCGCGTAGGAAGTGAGGATGAGATGACCGAGGAGTTGGAAAAAAAGCAGGGTGCAGGAGTTGGCGCAGGGCAGGCGACAGGCGAGGGTGCCGTTGCCGGCCAGCAGCCGACAGCCGAGACTCCGCAACCGATAGCCCCGGCGGAGAAGATAGACCTGTCGAAGTCGGAAGAGTTCCGGCGATACCAGGCTGCTTACGACAGCCGCAAGAGGGAGTTGGAGCAGCAGCTAGCAGAAGCACGGCGACAGGCGGAGGAGATGCAGCAGCAGATGGCGCAGGTGCAGTTGAGAGACGCGGACCCGGAGCAGGTGGCACAGTACTACCAGGCTCAGTTGGAACGGGTGCAGGCGGAAGCACGCCAACGCGAGGCAGCGATGAGCGAGCGCGAGGGATACGTGGCCCAGGCGCAGGCGCTGCTGGAGGAGTTGGGGATCGAGCCGAACACGCCGGGACTGGACTGGGGAGATGAGCCATCGGCGGCCGGGTTGGTGCGGCTGGCGACGAGCGCGGCGAAGCTGAAGGGGCTGCAAGCACAGGTGATAACGGAGGACCAGCGGACCGCGGTGACCGGAGCGACGCAGGCAGCGAGACAGCAGGCGTTGCAGGAGGCCGGGGTCACGCGGGTCAATACAGGCACAGGTGCGCCGTCTTCCAGGCAGGACAACCCAATTGCGGACATCACGGATCCGAAGGAGCTGCTGAAGATCGCAATGCGGGGGACCAGGAGGGGAGGCGGCACATAAGCCAGGAGGATATATGAGATGGCCGTAACACTGAATGATGCGGCAAAGCAGATGACGGATCCGCTGCGCAAGGGGATCCTCATGAACCTGATCCGGTACAGCGATATTCTGGCGCTGGTTCCGTTCGAGAACGTGGGCGCGCTCGACAGCATTGCCATTCGTTGGCAGGGGCTGCCAGAGGCGGCGTTCCGGAAGATCAACGACGGGTACGGTGAGGGATCGGGGACGACCGAGCAGATCGTGGAATCGGTAAAGGGACTCGGGGGTGACGTGGACATCGACCGGGTATTCGACAAGGTCAGCAACTACATCGAGGACCCGGGCGTGACGCAGACGGCGATGAAGACGAAGGCGACGGCGTTCGTGTTCAACCAGTACTTTATCCAGGGATCGCCGACGCTCGACGCCGATGGTTTCTATGGACTGGAGTACCGGGTGGCGAACCTGCCGGCGCGGCAGCTCTTCGCGCTGGGCACGGCGGGGACGCCCTACGACGTGACCGCCTCGGATGACGCCGAGCACGCGTTCCTGGATGGCCTCCACCGGCTGAACGAGCTGGTGGGAGGGGCCGACGCGTACCTTTGCAACTTCGATATGCGGCTGGGTGTGGGGCGGGTGCTGCGGCGGGTGGGGTTGCTGGACACCTCGCAGGACCAGTTCGACCGGACGATCTACACGTTTGGGGGCAAGCCGATCGTGGACGTGGGGCTGCAGCGAGACCAGACGTCGGAGATCATCACCAACACCGAGGACCCGGGCGACGGGGGGGACGATACCACGAGCGTGTACGCGGTCAAGTTTGGGACGGACGACGGGCTGATCGGGATCCAGTTGGATGCGCTCGAGGCGTACTGGGTGGGGGGCGACGCTCACGAGTTGGAGGCCAAGCCGGTCAAGCGGCTGCGGATCGACTGGTGGGTGGGGCTGGCGGGGTTCGGGTCGTACTACGCAGCGCGGATGTACAATCTGCAACCCGCCACGGACTGGACGTAGGCCGGCAGGATGACGATAGCAAGCCAGGAGGATGAAGATGGCTAAGACGACACGGTTTTCAGGAACGGCGTTTGACGATCTGCTGATGTTCCGCGACGCGGACGACGAGGATATGGAGGGCGACGAGTGGAGTGACGCGCTCGACCTCCGGCAAACGCCAGCGGACGGGATGACGGTCAAGGTGGTCGTCCCGGAATGCGGGGCAGGCGACGAGTTGATCGTGGAGGTGCAGGCGTCGGACGACGACGCTACGTACGAGACGATCGCGCAGAGCGAGACGATCGATGCGGTGGGCGAGTACTCGATTCGGTTCGCGACGCAGCGGCGCTACGTGCGGTCGGCATCTACGACCAATTCGAGCGGCAGCAACTGCTTCGGCCCGGTGCAGATCGGGGTAGTGACTCACGGGTTCTAGGACCCGTCGAGCGGAACGGGTGCGGGCTCGTGGCTACAGATGCCACGAGCCCGCACCCCCCGCTCCCCCCGCATGCGGGGGGCCAGGGGGGAGGGAGGTGGAGGATGAGATTTGCGCTGGCCATCGTGCACACACGGCCGTTCAGTGGGCCGTTCCTGGATATGATGATGGGGCTGGTGAAGCCGCGAGGTGGCCTGCTGGTGATCAGGCAGGAAGGTCTCCCGGTGGATCAGGCACGCGAGGCGTGTGCGATGGAGTTCCTGGGAACGAAGTGTGAGTACTTGCTGTTCGTGGACAGTGATCAGGTGCTGCATAGCCAGACCTTGGCGCGGTTGGCAGGCCGGCAGGTGGATATGGTGGCGCCGATGATCGCGACACGGAGGATGCTGCCGGTGATGGGAATCCACCGGGGAATCGAGAAGGTGCTGGAGAACGGGCGGGAGGTGTTCACCAGGCGGGATTGGGATACCCTGCGGTGGGTGATGGCACATCCACAGGTGCTGGTCAGGAAACCAGTGCTGCTGGACCCGGCGCCGGACGATGCGATGTACGCGGTGGACGTGCTGGGAATGGGTTGTACGTTGGTGCACCGGCGGGTGTTCGAGACCCTGAAGCAGCCGTGGTTCGAGGGCGTGGGACCGGGAGGCTGGGGGGAGGACTTCTGGTTCGCGCAGCATGCACGGAAGGCAGGGTTCGGGCTGTGGGTGGATCGCGCCCTGACGTGCGGGCACGAGTGGGGCACGGAGTGTGCGTATCCGCGCGACTGGCTGGTGTGCATGCTAGGGGAGGCGGTCTTGACAGGTCTGCTGCCACGGCTGTTGGACGAGATGGGAGTGGGGTTGCCAGACCCCCCGATCCCCCCGCATGCGGGGGGCAGGGAGGGGGCATGATGGTGGCGTTAGCGGTGGCGGCGGGGCTGGCGCTGCTGGAGTGGCGGATGACGGCGGGGAATCGGAACCGGGACTGCAACGGGTATGGGGCGCTGGCGGGGACGCTGCGGCGGAATAACGCGGCGCCGATGCGCTACCGGGTGCTGATGGGCTGGGTGCTGCTGGGACTGGCCTGGGTGGTGCGGCTAGTCAGAAGGCGGGGGACCACGGTGCAGGCGTGGCACTACCAGGTGATCAAGGGGCTGCTGATGTGGGGAGCGCTGGCAGTGGCCAGACAGATCGTGGGGACGGCGGGGATGCTGGCGCTGGCGGTGTTGGTGGCCAGCACGTTCGAGTTCGACTATTGGGATTGTTACGCGGAATTGCTGGGGGTGGGGCTGTGCGTGATGGGATCGCCCTGGGCGGCGCTGGCCGGGGGGGTGATCTGGGGTCTGAGCAGGGAGACGGCCGTGCTGGCGCCCGGGCTGGCGTTGCTGAGTGGGGGGCCGTGGTGCGCGGTGGCGGCGCTGAGCGGGCCGGGGGCGATGGGGGCGGTGCGGCTGGTGCAGGGGCGGGCGGGGTTGTACTGCGAGCGCTGGACGCTGAGGGCGTACAACGTGCCGGACCTGCGCCAAGCGCGAGAGATCGGCGACGTGGGGCCCTGGCTGTCCATCGGGTGGATGGTGGCGGGGATCGTGACGGCCGTGTGGGGGCGGGGGCGGATGCCGGCGGCGCTGGCCGGGACGATGCCGGTGGCGCTGGTGTGGCTGGTGGCGGGGTGGACGATGGCGCGGGCGCGGGAGACGCGTGTCTTTATGCCGCTGGCGCTGTGGATCGCGGCGGTTGTGAGGTAGAACGATGAGAGTAATGGTGACGGGCGCTGAGGGCTTTATCGGCCAGGCGGTGGCGGAGGGGCTGCGGCAGGCGGGGCACGAGGTGGTGGGCTACGACTGCAAGAGCGGGCAGTGGCTGTCGGATACGCTGCTGCTGCGGCGGGTGATGGCAGGATGCGAGGTGGTGGTGCACCTGGCGGGTATCCCCTGGCCGGACCCGAAGAAGGAGTGGGCGACGTTCTGGGAGTGGAACTGCCAGGGGACGGAGGCGGTGGCACGGGCGGCGGTGGACGTCGGGGTGCGGCGGGTCATCTACGCCTCGAGCACGGCGTACTACGGAGCGGAGGAGAAGATGCGGCCGGTGTGGGAGGTGGACGGCGGGCCGGCGGCGGAGGGGGCAAGGAACGCGGTGCAGGTGTGGCGGGCTGGGGATATGCCCTCGGGCAGGGAGGCGGCCGTGTTCTACGCGGGGTCGAAGGTGATCGCCGAGGCGATCCTGGCGACGTTCGGGCTGCGGCGCGCGCTAGAGGTGGTGGTCCTGCGGTTGTGCCCGACGAGCGACGATTGCGCGCCGTGGTTGTGGGGGTTGTACACCCGGCGGTGGCGGGTGGTGGAGACGATCCGGCGGATGGTGGAGGAGGAGGAGCCGCTATGGTACGAGGTGTTCAACGTGGCCGAGGACGACGTGGACGTGGTCAGCAGAGCGAAGCTGGACCAATGGTTCGGGGGTGCGGAGTGACGATCGAGGTAGGCACGATCGAGGAGCGGAAGGCGGCGCTGCAGATGCAGGCGCAAGGACTGGACCGGCGGCTGGTGGAGATCGACCGGCAGGGGCAGCAGCTGCAGCAGGAGCGCGGCCAGGTGATCGCGAATCTGAACGCGGTCGGCGGGGCGTTGGAGTTGTGCGATGACTTGCTGAAGGCGGGGCGGGCAAACCCGGTGGACCCAGACCCGGCTGCGATGACGCTGGAGCAGTTGAAGGAGAGGATCGGGCCCGATGAAGCCAAGGGGCAGAGTTCGGAGCAGGCAGCCGAGGGGCAGAAAGGCGCGGGGTAGGGAGTAGAGGAATGACCCGGGGGATTTACCTGGAGGCCGGCCACGGCCACCATCCTTCAGCGGGTAGGATGTCAAGTACCAGGGCTATCCCTCACGCGCGCGGGTCATCCTCGCGTGGTACCGTGGTCATTATAGCAGGAGTCAGGAGTTATGTCAATGGAAGACGGCGGACGGACGACGGCGGACGGGATGTGGAGTGAGCTCGAGAGACGATTGATGGTGGGGTTCGAGGAAATGGGCGCGACGTGTGCGTACGAGCCGCACGAATTGGCGGAGTCGGTGGCCGGCGTGGTGCGGGATTGGCTGATGGAGAATGCTCAGCTGATGATTCTGGTGGGGCGGTACGAGGACCCGGCGCTGGGTGGGAAGAAGGAGTAGGGATGCCGGCGATCGTGCGGAAGATGAGGAAGGGCTGGGTGGTGCTGGCGCACCGGGGGAAGGGGGCGCGGCTGCTGGGGACGCACGCCACCTGGGGGCAGGCGCTGGCCCAGCAGCGGGCGGTGAATGCGAACTTGCGTAAGCGGAAGAAGCGGAGGCAAGGATGACGGCGAAGACTCGGGCTGATCTGGTGGGAGAGGTGGCGCGGCGGTTCGGGATGTACCGGCGGTCCACGGCCACCGGCGGGAGTACGACGACGCTGGCTGACACGGCGAAGCTGTATGAGCCGAACGACTTCTGGATCGGCCATCACCTGTACATCGTGACGGACGCCGGCGGGCTACACGCAGCGCCGGAGGCGCAGGAGCGGCCGGTGACGGATTTCGTGCAGTCCACCGCGACGCTGACGGTGGATCCGGCGTTCACGGCGGCGCCGGACAGCGGGGACACGTACGAGCTGCTGCCGGCGAAGCGGGAGGACGTGATCGCGGCGGTGAATGCGGGGATCCGGGCGGCGGGGGAGACGTGGCTGACGCAGGTGGTGGATACGACGACGGTGACGCTGGCGGATGATGATTACGAGTACAATCTGCCGGCGGGGCTGGTGCGGGTGCTGGCGGTGTGGGTGAGGGACGCTTCGGGTGAGGCCTGGCGGCAGGTGCCGGGGCGGAACTGGCACGTGGCCGGGACGGCGGGCGCGCCGCAGGTGTTGTACTTCGATAGCCTCGATGGGGTAGACAGCGGTCAGGATTTGCGGCTGGACTATCTGGCGCGGCTGAGTGAGTTGTCCGCGGACAGCAGCAGCCTGGGGATCGGGGAGCCGGCGGAGCGGGAGGCGGTAGAGTTCGTGACGTCCTGGGCGCTGTACTGGCTGCACGATATGGCGGCCAGCAGGGCCCCGGAGTCGGCGGGGTACCGGGCGCATCTGACGCAGGCGCAGTACTATATGGAGATCGCGGAGCGGTTTCGAGCGCGGGCGGCGCGTTGGCAGCCGGCGGGGACGGTGCGCGGGGCGCGGTGGGCGAAGGCGAGGGGGTGAGTGATGCGTGAGGCGTTGGCAGCGGTTGCGCACGTGATGTGGGTACATTGGATGCAATACTTTCTCTCGCAGTTGGGCGGATCGGATGATCCGGCCTACTGGGAGCTAAGCGACGATCTGGTGCAGCGGTGGCGCCGACAGATGAACACACTCTATAGCGATCTGCCGGAGGAGGAGAAGGAATCTGATAGGCGTGAGGCGGATCGCATGATAGACGCGCTCAGAAGGTGGATCAGAGATGGCTGATGCTCGCTATCACGTGCGATTCGCGGATCCGGAGAGCGGGGAGGAGCTGGGGCTGCTGCTGACGGAAGCGCCAGCGCTGGGGTTCAGCCGGCGGCTGGTGAATCCGTACGCGGCGAAGGCCTCGAAGGGGGCGACGCAGGACCAGGACCTGACGGAGTGGAGTATGCTCAGCCAGCGGGACTGGCGGGGCGGGCGGGGCCAGGAGGAGATGGCGGACGCGAGCGCGTTCTACGATTCGTGGAACGTGGAGACGAGGATCGAGAAGCAGGTGACGCTGGGGCCGCTGCCGCAGAATCCGACGGGTGCGCTGCCGGTGTACGAGCCGGGGAGTGCGACGTGGTACTATGCGGACTGGCCGGGGCCGGCGGTGCAGGTGGACACGAGCGCATCGTATCTGCCGGTGATGCTGAACCAGGGAGCGAGCAGGCGGTTCGTGGCGCGGCGTACGCGGCACATCTCCTCGGTGGAGGTGCGGATCAAGAAGGCGGCGACGACGAGCGGGGTGATCACGCTGGCGCTGTACTCGGAGAGTGGGGGGTTGCCGGGGACGTCG
>Ga0307380_10005162_pt1 | contig 17405 bp, 15 predicted proteins | sample UN3MG_FD_202239 | JGI IMG/M metagenome (GOLD analysis project Ga0307380, IMG submission 202239) | Soil microbial communities from Risofladan, Vaasa, Finland - UN-3 | ecosystem: Environmental > Terrestrial > Soil > Coastal area > Acid sulfate soil | place: Finland: Risofladan, Vaasa | collected...
GAGCGGTATGCTCGCGACGACTACAGGGGGATGGCCAGCTACGTCAGTGCGGCAGGGCAGGAAGGCGATGCCATCATCCTGAACGCGCCGGGGCAGACAGAGATCTTCTCCTACTACTACGATGGGGCTTTGCCCATCTATCCTCTCCCCGGTCAGCGTCCTCTCGATGAGAGCAAGACGGAGGAGGCGTTGGAGGGGATCGTGGCCCAGCATCGGCACCTCTACGCGTTGTTCTGGGGGACCGTCGAGAGCGACCCCCATCGCTTCATCGAAGGCTGGCTGGATGAACACACCTTCAAGGCTCAGGATTCCTGGCACGGCAACGTGCGGCTGGTGATCTACGCCGTGCCTGGGGAGGGGATGGGGGCAGAGATCCAGCATCCACTCAATCTGCGGATGGGTGACGAGATCGCCCTGGTGGGCTACAGCCTGGCCGATTCTCAGGTGAGGGCCGGCGACGTCCTGCAACTGACCCTCTTCTGGCAGGCCCTGGGCGAGATAGGGGAGAGGTACAAGGTCTTCACCCACGTGCTGGATGGCCGATCATTTATCGTGGGGCAGAGGGATGCGGAGCCTGGGGGCGGGGCGAGGCCGACCACCACCTGGCAAGAAGGGGAGGTTTTCGCCGACAACTACGGCGTGCTGGTGCTGCCCGCCACCCCGCCGGGGGAGTTTCAGCTGGAGATCGGCATGTACAGCCTGGAGACCGGCGAGCGGCTGAGTGTGACCAGCGACGGAGAGACGGTCGGCGACCGCGTCCTTCTGGAGCCGATCGAGGTGCTGAAGGCCGAGGCACCTCCGCCCATCGAGGCCCTGGGCATCCAGCACCGCCGCGAGGTGGACTTCGGTCCCGTGCGCCTGCTGGGCTACAATATCTCCAAGCTGGGATACGAGCATCTGCCCGAGGAGCCTGTAGGCGCTGGGGACACTCTCCATCTCACCCTGTTCTGGCAGGCGGTGGCTGAGATGGACGCCGACTTCACGCTTACTCTCCAGTTACAGGACCAGGCTGGGAACGTGGTGGTCTCTCGAGAGGTCAAGCCCACGGGAGGTGCGCACCCACCTTATAGCTGGCAGAATGGTGAGATCGTTCGCGACCAGCAAAACTTCCTACTGCCCGAAACGCTGGTCGCTTGCAGGTACGATCTCTTCGTTCGCATTCGGGACCTACACATTGAGGCACCAGGTGTCCTGTTGACCTCCATCCGGATCTGACACACCAGCGCAATCGATCCGGGCAACAGAGACAGGGTTGAGACATCTACCCCCGGGATATGGTCACAACGCGCGCCCCCGGGGACCTCAGCGTCGGGCCTCATACCTCATCGCGGGCGCGCGCAGACCCCAGCGCCATGTACCCCATGGCATCCCAACTGGCAGATGCAGGCGTAGGGTGGGCTCACGGGAGGCGCCGGAGTCGAGAGAGATGGGGTCTGACCTCCCTGATGTACCAAGGGCGAAGGTCCTCCCCTGGGCGCAGTCTCGCAATCACGAGGCGCGTTGCTCGCAACACGAACGTCGACGTGAAGGTGGCGATCCCAACCAGCTCGCGCGGGTCACGGAGTCTTCCGGTCGCAATCAGGCCCAAGGCGTCCTGTGCGTGGGCTATCCGCGACCAGTAGCGGTACAGCATTTCGTATTGTGCGCCGCGATGCAGGCGCTCGGCAAGGGCTAGCAAGGTAGGCGGCCCGCGGAAGAGCGCGTGCCACCTTGGCGTCCGCCTGTGGCGTTTGAACTCAGCCTCCACAGGCCTGAGGTGAGGCTTGGCGAGAAGTGACTCCAGATTTCCCGCCGCTCTCTGCAACTCATCCAGCGGGGGCAATCGAATGCGCGATGCGGCTTCGTCTTCATCCAGGACTGCTTTGAACTGCTTACCCTTGGGCGTCGTCGAGTCCAGACGGTGGTACATATCGAGCCGCTGGTGGACATAGCCGACAAGCCACGACAATGAGCGTCGCGTATACTCTTGGGGCTGCTCAAGTATGTATTCGATTGAGAGTAGCGCTTCAAATGAGCCTCTGACCAGAGGTATCGCGGGCGTGCAACAGGCTTGCGAGAGCAGAACGTCGACACCGTCTGCCATTTCGATGACGTGGCGGTACAGAGCGAGTATCGCCAGATCTTCGTCCGGTCCCCCAGACGCCGATGCCGCACACCTGGCAAGCGCCCCGCTACCGTAGTTCACCAATTCCTGGAGCAGGGGAGACGCGATCTCCACCAGTGGCTTGGCCTCAACCTTCGACAAATCTCGGTACAGTATGGACTCTAGAGGCTCCGTCGGCACGTCACGACTCCTCTCTGTCAACGCTCGCAGTTTCCTGGCTCCACAACGCCGCGCCGGTTGCAGCGAGCTGGACGTCGCTGCAGTCGGTGGCTTTTCGCCACCCTTCTAACGCTCTCCGTTTCAATAGCCGCCAACACCTCGCCCTCTTAGCCAGTACCCAAGCGTGCCAGCTAGGATAGCTGTTAGGATGGCGGCGCGGCCCCTAATCGCTGTACCTCCCTCCGGCACGCGCCGCCCGAGACGATGGTATGTGTGCGAGGTTGGGCGGCTCAGTACGTAGAATATCGGAAACGTACGCTCAACGTATGCCTGTTTGAAGCGCCAAGAGCAGACTAGAAAGATACCTGCGGCTACAAGGAGAAACCCCTGTGCGATGACCACTTCGGCATGAGGAGGCGCCGAACTAGCTACTTCCAGACTGTGTACAACTGCCCATGACTCTGGGTGACAAAGGAGTGGCACGAGCGCGATCGCCAGGAAGACTGCTGACAGAAAAAGGTTGCTGAGAAGAATAGTTAGCACATAGTATCTGCCCAGCCATGTCGCATGGATCCCAGGGTCTTTGTCCAAAACGTAATAGTTGCATAAATACCAAAGGTCCCGGGCCTGTTCCTCGGTTTTCTGTGTGTCTTCTCGATCGGCGCTCTTGCGCGCGGACTGGTCTAGCCTGCAAATCAACTCTCCGAACCTGCCCCCTCGCTGCGTGCACGGGTCTTGGGAGTTGACCTTGCCATACATGCCACCTAGCGCCTCGAGGGCCGCCTTACCATATTCACCTCCCACCTTGGCATCTTCCGCGAGGAACTTGAGTGCCAGGGCCCCAAGGTTCCAAGGGGGCACAGAGTGCTGTCCAAGGAAGGCTATCAGCTCACCCTGCAGGTGTCCCACCACGAAGCTCAGAGGCACGACCACTGCGACGACTAGCCAGGGGTGCCACGGTTGCCATTGCATCTCTGACAAGGCACCAAAGTCCACGACCATATCGATCAGCACGTGCGGGGTGGTCAAGCCCGCGCCTGTGAAGAGTAGGGCGGCGGCGAAGAGTGTCACCATGCCGGGAACTATGTACCCCAGGATATCTCTCAATACGACCGTCTGCCAGAGTTCACTGATGCCTTTCATCTCCCGCCTCCCGGCCACTCATCGCGCACGTAGTCAAACGCTCTCAAGTCAAGGTTCTGCACGCCTCGATCATGCCGATCCGTCCTGAGCGGGGGACGGTAGGGCTCGTTTCCCTACCTGTCGGAAGCACCGGTCCTTGCACTGCGAATGCTGCCGGACAACGACATCTCAGGACACGGCGTCTGTTCCCCGAGCACCTTCCTCTCGGCGATCTCGTTTCCGTAACCATTATTCTCACCCAAGTCGTGCCCTGTACCATAATGCAACAACTATGACTCACTTGTTCTGCGCTTTCAACTCCAGCATGGGCCTGTTGAGCTTTCCGAGTAGCCTCGGAGTCCCGATATCCTTCATGAAGAGAAGGGCAGAGTTGGGAGTCTGTGGATAACAAAAAAGGGCAGCACCACCAACTGGCGATGCTGCCCTGACCATGTTGAGATCGCGTGCTATTCTTCCTCGCCGCACCTCTCGAGTAGTTGCTGCCACTTACGATCCACCTCGGCCTGCAACTCCACGATAATGTGCTTGTTCTCCTCACTGAAGAGGTGCCGGAAGCGTCCCTGAGGCTTGAGGAACTCCTCGATGGGCAGCTTCTCCTTGGGCCGGTGGGTAAGCTTCCACTTGCCGTCCTCCACCTCGTAGAGGGGCCAGTAGCAGGTCTCCACCGCCAGGCGAGTGACCTCTATCGTCTGGTCCGTCTCGTGGCGCCAGCCGCGGTTGCAGGAGGACAGCACGTTGATGAAAGAGGCACCATTGGCGGCCACGGCTTTGCGTACCTTCTTCATCAGGTCTCGCCAGTCGTGGGGCGCGGCCTGAGCAGCATATGGTATGTCGTGGGCCGCAGCGATGGCCGTCAGATCCTTCCGGGGTCTCGGCTTACCGGGGATGACCTTCCCCACGGGCGTGGTCGTGGTCCAGGCTCCCAGGGGGGTGGCCCCTGAACGCTGGATGCCGGTGTTCATGTAGGCTTCGTTGTTGTAGCAGACGTAGAGGGCCTTGTGACCTCGTTCCATCATCCCCGAAAGGGCCTGGATACCGATGTCATAGGTGCCGCCGTCTCCCCCGAAGGCCACGAACTTGATGCCCGTGTCTTCGATCTTCCCTTGCTTGACCAGAGACCGGTACATGCTTTCCACACCACTGATGGTGGATGCCGCGGTCTCGAAAGCGGTGTGGATCCACGGCACGTTCCAGGCGGTGTAGGGATAGATGGTGGTCGAGACCTCCAGACACCCGGTGGCGTTGGCGACCACCACCGGCTCATCAATTGCGGTTAGTACCTGTCGCACGACAATGGGTGCTGCGCAGCCCGCACAGAGCCGGTGCCCAGACGTCAGGCGATCTTCCTTCTTATATAGTTCCTTCAGTTTCAGCGCTGTTGCCATATTTATCTCCCTCTGAGACGCGGGGCATCGTCAAACGTATCCAGGTCCACACTTTACGCAGAGCTGGCTACTCGCGGACACCAAGATAGGTGACCAGTTGCTTGATCTTCCCCGTCTCGGCGATCGTCGCCAGGTCGCGGAATACGCTCTCGATCTGGTCAGGGGTGGTATCCCGTCCCCCCAGGCCGAAGACGTAGTCCACCATCTTGGCAGGCACGTCGTGTATCTTGCAGGCCGCCGACAGTTCTACGAACAACGGGCCACCCATGGCGCCGAACGAGTCTGATCGGTCCATGACACCGATTACGGCCTTGTCGCGTAGTGCGTCGGCCAGTTCCTCAGCGGGGAAGGGTCTGAAGACGCGGGGCTTCAGCAACCCCACCTTCAATCCCTGGGACCGCAGGTCGTCCACCACACTCTTCGCGGTGCCGGCAGTTGAGGAGAGGACCACCAGGGCCAGCTCGGCGTCATCAAGCCTGTACTCTTCAAAGAGGCCGTAGCGGCGTCCGAAGCGCTTCTCGAACTCCGCGGCCACCTCCAGGATGACTTTCCTGGCGTGCTTCATGCCCTCTACTTGCTGCCTTTTGTGCTCCATGTAGAAGTCGTAGAAGTCCAAAGGGCCGTAGGTGACGGGGTTGCCCACGTCCAGCAGAGCTTCGTGGGCCTTGAAAGGACCGACGAAGTCCTTGACCGCCTGGTCATCCTCTAGCTGAACCCGCTCCAGGCCGTGGCTGGTGATGAAGCCATCGTACATGTTCATCACCGGCAGGAGAACGTCTTCGTGTTCGGCGATACGTACCGCCTGAATGGCGTTGTCGTACCCCTCCTGCGGGTCTTCCCCAAAGAGATGTATCCACCCTGCATCGCGGGCGCCCATGGAGTCGCTGTGGTCGCAGTGGATGTTGATCGGTCCTGACAACGCCCGATTGACCACGGTCATGACGATGGGTGCTCTGTTCGAGGCAGCTATGTATACCATCTCCCACATCAGGGCCAGCCCGTTCGCAGAGGTAGCGGTCATCACCCGGCCTCCCGCTGCCGAGGCGCCGATGCAGGCGGCCATGGCGCTATGCTCGCTCTCCACCCTGATGAATTCGGTATCCACTTCCCCGTCCGCAACGAACTGGGAAAAGGTCTGTACGATGCTGGTCTGTGGCGTGATGGGATAAGCGGCCACCACATCGGGGTTTATCTGTCGCATGGCCTCGGCCGTAGCGGCGTTGCCATCCATCGCTTCAAATCTACTCATTCTCGTATAGCCTCCTGTCCAAGGCAATCACAGGGACGTTCTTCTATGCTTCGGGCGCTGCCTCTGGAACGAGGGTGATGGCTTCCACGGGGCATATAGAGCCACAAATCCCGCAGCCCTTGCAGAACCTCATATGGAATCCGACCATTTCCCCGTCTTCGACATCAATGCTGGCGTCAGGGCAGTAGACCCAGCATTGCAGGCAGTTGATGCATTTCTCCATATCGACTTCGGGTCTCATTGCCCGCCAACTGCCGGTTTCGTACTCACGAGCATTCCCGGCATCTACTATCTTTCCACCAATGGGGATTTCTTTCCAACCGGCGTTCGGGTTTACCATCTAGCCCTCCTGAACCTCATCTGCGGCTCGTTCGATGGCTTCCACGTTCCGCTCCACCACCGCGGTGCCGAGTTTGCCTGCAAACTGCTTTCTGGTCTGAGCACTCATTTCCTCCACGGTCAAGATGCCGGTGGCTTTCGCGAAAGCACCCAGCATCGGCGTATTGGTGATCTCTCGTCCCAGCGTTTCCATGGCGATCTTGCTCGCATCCACAGTGAACACCCTGCCCGTGCGGAAACCCACCATCTCACGAACTCTGGCGGGAGACTGATCGGTGTTGACCAGGAGCACCCCGTCCTTCTTTAGCCCATCCGCCACGTCGACGGCCTCCAGCAGTGTCGGGTCTAGCACCAGAACGATGTCGGGCTCCTGTATCTGACAGTGCTTGTGAATGGGATTGGGGCTCATGCGGGTGAAAGCCCTGATGGGCGCACCAGCTCGCTCCGGGCCATAGTCGGGAAAGGCCTGGAAGTACTGGCCACTATTCAAGGCAACCTGGGCCAGCATCTTGCCCGCGGTGACCACACCCTGACCCCCACGCCCATGCCAGCGAATCTCGATTAGTTCGGCCACTCTGTCCTCCTAGCAATAGAAAAGCGATTGTGATCGCGCGTCATGCACCAAACACCTATTATACTGCATAACTTGCGAGAAGACCAGCGGCATGGTTGTCTCTAGGTGGAAGCTGTGCTACGATATGCCCCGTTCGACTTGGACTATGGGGGTCGAGTCTGGAGTGACGCAAGTTCTGCATGCCGACGACACCTGAATGATCGCTTTGAGTGAATCACGCGGTGGGCCAGATGATTGACAAGAGATGGATCCTGGTCCCGGCGCTGAGCTTTGTAGCCGGGGTCGGCGCCGCCCTGCTCCTCAAAGATGTGCTGCCCATGCCGCACACAGTGCTGGGAGCGGAGGTGCAGACAGTGACGTCGGCGCCCGCGACTCCGCCGCCCCAGCGTATATCGACGCCCACCAACACGCCCACGGCTACGGCCACGCCACTGCCGCCGACCGAGACTCCGGTGCCACCCGCGCCGACGAGCACGCCTACCTTGACCCCTACCGCCACGCCTATCTCTCTACCCTCACCAGAGGTGCAAGGTCCGCCGCAGAAGCCGCCGGTGATCGCGCGCGCGGAGTGGGGGGCCGTTGATGCAACCGAGGGATATGTGCCTCATGTGCTCGACCGGATCACTCTGCATCACGATGGTGCCGAGTTCCACGGAGGGGCCGTGGCGCGCATGAGGGCCCTCCAGAGCTGGTCTCGCAGGGTGAGGGGTTGGGTTGACATCCCCTATCACTTCCTTGTCGACCGAGAGGGGCATATTTATGAGGGTCGGCCTCTGGAATACGTGGGTGACACAGCGACGGAGTACGATCCCACAGGCCATGCGCTGATCACGGTCATGGGCAACTATAACACTCAGGAGACAAACCAGGCTCAACTGGCGGCTATCGTCGATCTGGCGAGCTGGCTATGCTATGAGTATACGATTCCCCCCCAGATGATCCGAGGCCATCGTGACTATGCTGCCACATCGTGTCCGGGGACCAATCTCTATCGGTACTTGACCAATGGCTTCATCGTACGCGCCACTGAGGAGAGAATGCGTTTTGAAGAACCATAGACCCTTGCTGCTCTTCTTGCTCTGTCTACTCTTGCTCACCGCGGCTTGCGATTCGTCCGCTATGCGGGACCTACCGGTGGTCTCCCAGTTCCTTCCAGAGACCCCGACGCCCACACTCCTGCCCACCGCCACCTCGACGGTCACACCCACCACTGAGCCCACCCCTACCTTCACAGCCACCGCGTCGCCTACGTCTACGCCTACGGCAGTTCCCACCGCGACTGCGACGCTGGCCCCGCCCTCTCCTCCGCCCCCAAGCGCGGCGGAAATCTTACGGGGCAATCCCGAACGCCCCTGGATAGCCCTCACCTTTGACGCTGGAGCAAGCATCGCTGCCTGGCCCTCCATCTTGGAGACTCTGCGGGAGAAGGATGTGCACTGCACCTTCTTCATCACTGGCATCGTGCTGCGACAGGCAGGCGGAGCTGAACTGCTCCGGCAGGCGCTTGCCGAGGGACACGAGCTCGGCAACCACTCCGACAGGCATCCCATGTTCACCGAGTTGACCGACGAGCAGATCGCGCAGGAGTTGGCCGCGCTAGAGGGGTTGGTCGTGGAGGCGACGGGGCGCAGTACAAAGCCCTACTTTCGGCCGCCCTCCGGGAATCGCGACGACCAGGTGCTGAGGGTGGTACACGAGAACGGCTACCTGAATATCTACTGGACCTATCACGTCTGCGATTGGGCCGGTGACAGTACTGCCCAGCAGATCTACAACTACGCGGTCGACGACGCCTGCAACGGAGCCATCGTGGTCATGCATGTGGGGGCCCAGGAAACGGCGGACGCTCTTCCTGCTGTCATCGATGAGCTGCGAGCGCGTGGCTATCGTCTGGTCACGCTGAGCGAACTCCTGGCGTCGTAGGACGTTGGGGACGGCAGGAGGCCCCTAAGCTCCCTGCCCGCTTGCTTCGAGCCTGGGTAGAGTGAAACAGAAGGTACTTCCTTCCTCCACCTTGCTCTGCACCCATACCTGGCCACCGTGTTTCTCCACGATGGATTTGACTGTGGCCAGGCCGAGGCCCATACCCGGCGATTCTTCAGCCTGGGGGCCTTCCACCCGATAGAACTTGTCGAAGATGCGGGCCTTGGCCTTGGCTGGGATCCCGACGCCCGTGTCAATCACGGACACTGTGACGTGGTCTGCTTCGGCGGTCGCTCGCACCGTGACACTGCCCCCCTGAGGAGTGTAGCGGATGGCATTGTCCAGCAGGTTCGTCATCACCTGTGTGAGGCGCATGTGATTGCCGGTGACCAGCGGCAAGTCGTCGAGCACGATGGCGCGCAGGACCAACCCCTTGCTCTTGGCGTGTCCCATCAGATTTGACACCGCTTCCTCGATCACCAGATCCATATGGATAGCACTCATCTCCATTTCCAGCCCGGCCTCGATCCGCCCAATGTCCAGCAGGCTGCTGATCAGGTCGTCCATGTGCTCGACGTTCCTCATGGCCCGCTTTGCGAAATCAGCTTGTTCGTCGTTGAGCTGCCCCAGCTGGGGAAGGAGTCTGAGTGAGCCCTGGATAGCTGTCAAGGGGGAGCGTAGGTCATGGGTGATGGTGGCTACGAAATCGGACTTCATCCTGTCCAGTTCCTTGAGATGGGTGATATCTCGCATGATGAGGGCCCAGCCCACGTCGGTCACCGGACTCAGGCTCGCGTAGAAAGTCCGGCCATCGACCAGCGGAACCTCCAGATTGCGTACCCCGTTTCCAGTGCCCGGAAGACGGAAGAGTTGATCCAGCGCTTCGTTGCTAGCCACCTCCAACAGGGGTTTGCCTACCATTTCCACCTTCTCGAGGCAAAAGGCGTTCGCGGCGGCTGGGTTCAGGAGGAGGACCAGCCCGTCGTCATCGGTGACGATGATCAGGTCTTCAGAGCCGGTGAGGATAGTCTCCAGCTTGGTCCTCTGTTCCTCCACTTCAGCGAAGAGCCTGGCATTCTCGATGGCTATGGCGGCGTAGTCGGCCAGCACCGAAAGCAGGTATGGATCATTCTCTGAGAAGGGCTCCATGGCCATCTTGTTCGTAGCGTGCAGCACTCCTATCGTTCCACTCCTGGCTCTCAAGGGCACAGCCAGCGTCGCCTGGAGGGGGTCCGTCTTTCGCGTGCGAGCGGTCTGGATCATGGCCACCTGTCCGGTGCTCATCACCTGCCGCACCACGGCGTTGTCCGCGCTTCTCCGTACCGGCCGAGCTTCATGCTCGCCAACACCTTGCACGGCCCTGAGCTGTAGCTCCTGTGTTTCTTCATCCAGGAGAAACAGGGATATCTCCTCGGCGCCCGTGACGTACATGGTGGCTTCCACTATTCGCGTCAGGAGTTTGTCCGGGTCGAGTAGGGAGGTCACCGACTTGCTAACGCCATAGAGGATAGTCAGCTCCTTCAGTTTCTGCTCCAGTTGACGGTTGATGTTCTCAACTCGCTCAGTAAGTTCCTGCTTCTCTCGTCTGAGGCGCACCTCCGCCAGAGAGCGCTCGACGGCCCCCATGATCTCAGTCACCTTGAAGGGCTTGGGAAAGTAATCTCTCACTCCGAGGCGAAAGGCCTGGATGGCCACGCTCTCCGAACCGTGGGCGGTGATGAGGATGGTAGGGATCTCCCGGCCTTCCCTGTGCAACGCCTCCAGGACGTCGAAGCCGTCCATCTTGGGCATTTGCAGATCTAGAAGGATCAGATCAGGCTCTTCTTTGAGCGCTAGATCGAGGGCTGCCTCTCCATCGGCTGCGGAGAGAGCCCTATATCCGCTGGGAATCAGGAGCGAGTCTCTTAGAAATTCGATATTCCTGATGTCGTCGTCCACAATGAGTATGGTTTCTTTTGCCATTGCAGCTCCATTTGCCTGCACAGAATTCCGCCGTGATTGTAGCATCGCTGGGCCAGTCTGGCAACGCGGCCAGCCAAGGGGTTGATAACCGGGGTCAAAGATGGTATAGTTGGTGCTGTTAGGCGACCTTCAACGCCGGGCGTCAGACTCGCTGGTGCGAAGTCGGAGCGCACTACATCGATACCGTTCCAGACCCCGGTCGTTGCGAGACACGAGGAGGCATTTGGTGACGAAGACTGCGGTGGTAGCTATTGGAGGGAACTCCCTGGTCAGGGACAAGGAGCATCAGAGCGTACCCGATCAGTTTGCCACTACTGACGAGACCTGCGTGCACATCGCTGAGATGATCAAGCAGGGATGGAGGGTGGTGGTAACGCACGGCAACGGACCGCAGGTCGGCTTCATCTTGCTTCGCTCAGAGCTTGCCAGCAATGTCTTGCACACAGTCCCGCTGGACTCGTGTGGGGCGGACACTCAAGGTGCCTTAGGATACATGATCCAGCAACTCCTCGGCAAGCGGCTGAGGCGCGCCGATGCCGACATCCCTGTGGTCACCGTGGTGACTCAGGTGGTCGTGGATGGTGACGATCCGGCTTTTCGTAACCCGACCAAGCCCATCGGCCCCTTCTATGACGAAGACAGAGCGCGCCACTATGAACGCACGGAAGGCTGGGCCATCGTCGAGGACGCGGGTCGAGGCTGGCGACGGGTCGTACCTTCCCCCATCCCCATGGAGATCGTGGAGCTGGAGGCCATCAGAACTCTGCTGGAGGCGGGGTTCGTGGTGGTGGGAGTAGGGGGCGGGGGCATCCCTGTGGTCCGAGATGAGCAGGGTGACCTACGAGGTGTCGAGGCCGTCATAGACAAGGACTATGCCTCCAGCCTCTTGGCCACCGGTCTCGAGGCTGACTTGTTCTTAATCTCGACCGCGGTAGAGAAGGTCTATCTGAACTACGGGAAGCCAGACCAGAGACCTCTTGACCACTTGACGGTGGAGGAGGCCAGACAATACCTGGAGGGAGGTCACTTTCCGCCGGGGAGCATGGGCCCGAAGATCAGGGCGGTCGTCCAGTTCATGGAGCGGGGCGGCAGCGAGGCCTTGATCACCTCACCGGAGAACCTGGCACGAGCGCTGCGAGGGGAGACCGGCACCAGGATCACCTTGGCGTGACGTGAGAACCCGCGGACTGAGAGTGGCAATCGTTCACGACTGGTTGAACCAGTCGGGCGGCGCGGAGGGTGTCCTAGAGGTCCTGAAGGAGCTCTATCCGGAGGCCCCCATCTACACCTCTATCTACTGGCCTGAGGCGATGCCTGAGGTGTACAGGGAGTGGGACATACGCACTTCCTGGTTGAACAGACTGCCGCTGATCAAGACACATCACCAGCCTTTTCTCCCGCTCTATCCACTTGCTTTCGAAGGGTTTGATCTTCGGGGATATGACGTTGTGCTCAGCAACAAGAGCGCCTTCTGTCACGGGGTGATAACACCGGCGGAGACGATCCACATTTGCTACTGCCTTACACCCACACGATTTCTATGGGACTATCACAACTACATCCGGCACGAGCGGGTCAATCCGCTGGCTGCGTCTCTCTTGTCTCCCATACTCCGCAATCTGCGCCTGTGGGACAAGGCAGCGGCGGACAGAGTGGAGCATTTCGTGGCCATCTCGGAGGGCGTGCGCAGACGCATCCAGAAGTTCTACAGGCGCGATGCTGTGGTCATTCATCCACCCGTAGATGTTCGACGCTTCCAGCCCCACGAGGGTCACGAGGAGTACTTCCTCATCGTCTCCCGCTTGATTCCCTACAAGCGCATAGATCTGGCGGTAGAAGCTTTCAACCGGCTGGGGCTGCCCCTCAAGGTCGTGGGCGATGGGCGAGACCGACGACGACTGCAAGAGATGGCGAACTCGAACATCGAATTCCTGGGCCGGCTGCCCGACCGTCAGGTAGAGCAGTATCTGTCCAGATGCAAGGCCTTTGTCTTTCCCGGCGAAGAGGACTTCGGGATCGCTCCTCTCGAGGCCCAGGCGGCTGGCCGGCCCGTTATCGCTTATGCCGCAGGGGGGGCGCTGGAGACGCTGCTCGAAGGTGAGACTGGGCTCTTCTTCCGGGAGCAGACCGTTGACTCTCTGGTCAAGACGGTGTCAGCGTTCAAGGCTGGTGATTTTGACAGCGCCAAGATCAGATGTCACGCCGACGGCTTCGGCAAGGACACATTCAAGAACAAGATGCGGGCGTATATCGATAAGAGGCTCGGATGACGACGAGGGGCGACGTCCCTACGCCGTAGGCGAAGTCTCAGGCGTGCGTATTGGCCTCGCTGACGCTGTGTAAGGAAGTCAGCGGGCAGAGCGGTCGAGTTTGCACAGATAGCGCCCGAGCTTTCAGTCCGGCGCGGAAAAGGAGAACCGGCGACATGGAGCTGCGAGAGTACTGGACAATCCTCTGGCGCCGATGGTGGGTTATCGTGGCCTTGCTCTTGCTCGTCCTGGCGGGAAGCATCGTTTCTCGCCCTCACCCGATTCCCATGTACCAGGCTAGTATGAGATTCACCATAGGGGTGAGTTCGGAATCCGATGGAGGCAGGGTGACGATGGACCCTCTCTACTCAGCCTACCTGGCCTCTGAGTACATAGCTGATGATTTCACAGAGATTGTGAGGAGTGAGTCCTTTGCCGGTGACGTGAGCGCGCGCCTGGCGGGCCAGGGGATCGCGGTCCCACCAGGGGCCATCCAGGGCTTCACCGTGGCCGAGAAACAGCACCGTATTCTGACCATGGTGATCACCTGGCCCGACGAGGCACAGCTTCGGGCCATTGCCCAGGCAGCTGGCGAGACGCTGGAGGAGGAGAACGCCAAGTACTTCAAGCAGCTTGGTTCCGAAGGTGCAGAGGTCTTCGTGATCGATTCACCCAGAGTTGTGCCTCTCGGCGTCGGCCTGAAAGACAGTCTGGAGATACCCATCAGGTTAGCGTTGGCCGTCCTGGCTGGTGCCGGGCTCGCCTTCCTCCTGCATTACCTGGACGACACGGTTCGCGACCCGGAGGAGGTGGAATCCCTGGGCATGGGCGTCTTGGGGCGGATTCCTCCGTCTGGCTGGCGAGAGCGGCTTCCGTGGCGCCGACGCCCCTAGCACCCTCTTGACTGTCTCCAAGGAAGCTCAATGCGATTGAGCTTTACGTCTTCTTCGTCTACGCAACCACCAAATAGCCCCCACGCACAAGGCTCCGAGCAGGAACCCCGTCAGCAAAGGGATCAAGATGGAGACCACGGTCAGCACCAGGGCCAGGATATCCTCTGCCGTACTGACAACGGGGTTTAGAAGGCCGCCGCTCGCGCCGGTGACCACCGGCCGCACGGTCGCCTTGGTGGCGTGAACCCCTCCGGCGACGATCAGTCCGCAGATCAGGGCCAGCACGGGGTGAATGTCGCTGATCACGCTGCTGCTGGCTGCAAAGAGGATCGCTCCCGCGGCAGGGCGGATGAAGGTCTGCAGGATGTCGTTAGCTGTGTCCAGGCCAGCGATTCTGTCGGCGAAGAGCTCGATGACCAGCAGAACGGCGATGACGAGGATGACCCATCCGCTGGTCAGGTGGTGGTAGGGCGAATTCAGGGTGATTAGATTGCTGAAGCGGGCCACCAGGGCCACGATCAGCAGGGGCAGGTAGGCGTTCAGCCCTGCCGAAGCTGAGAGCCCGAATGCGCCGAAGATACCAGACAAGGCTTCTATCATCGGATCGTCCAGACCCCAGTTGGGGTGAAGGGAGGTTAGCCGATGAACTACTGTCTGTCAAGCACCGCCGTGGGGCCGAACAGATGGGGCAATGGTACCTATCGTGAAAGGATGCTCTTGACCGTGACTGCCTGTGGCCATAGGCCGCCCAGGGCCAGCTTTACAAGGCCGTTCCCGGAGCGCCACAGATACTGCACAGACCGCACCCAAGTCCGGGCAGGACGACGAAAAGAACGATGCTCAGCACTTCAAGGCCCAGGGCCGCGTAGCCCAGGATGAGCCCGACCATGCGCCATCCCGCGACCGCTGAGTTGTTCACCGCTACGGTCGATCTCTTGTAGGGCAGCGTTCCCGAAGACCACGGCCAGTACGCCTCCAATGATGGGCAACGCCACCATCCCAGTATCAGGCTGACCTGGGCCATGCTGCTGGTGGGCTGCACCGCGCGGTAGCGCTACTCCTGTGGTCGAGGTTCCAGCGCCTGTCTGAAGGGAGCCCCCACAGTCAGTGCACTCCGTCGCTCCTTCGGGGTTCTCGGCTCCACACAGTAGACAGAACACCTGTCTCCTCCATCATCTGGCCCACACGGCTCCTGGAACTGTTCCCATTGGGTCTCGGAAAGAAGTCCCGCCAGAGGACTCAGCATAGTGACGATGTAGATCAACTCGACGTCGCCGGGGAGAGTCGTGATCCGTGGGGGAATGCTGCGCCACAATCTGCGGACCTATCCGAATTGCTGGTGAAGCCAGTAGGGCTGCGGGCTGTTACGTGGTACAGTGCGCGGCAACCGAAGCTACTGTGAGAGGAGCAAGGCGGGAGGGGTACCGGTCCCAAAGACAGCGGCGTCAAACCCGCAGTGGGTGCCACAGATGCGTCGCATGCGTCGGTCGAGAAGGCCCACCAGTCAACAGGAGAGCCTGACAGGCGCACGTGGTGCGCCTGTCATCGTGCGAGGTCTGACCTCGGGTGCTACTCACTCTCGCCCACAGAAGTGGAAAGTGGTCGAAGGACCCTGGTAGCACGGGCGGGAGCGAAGGACGCCCACGCCCCCCGCTCCCATAGCTGTATACTATCAGGACGCGGCCAGAGACTCGCGGTGCACCTGACCCAGCAGGTGTGCCATCACCAGGTAAGCCCAGAACATGGTGAACAGCACACCCACGAAGCAGGCTATCACGCCGAATCCGGCGACGAAGCCAGCCACTCCAACGAGAATGATACCCACGATGTAGTTCGCCACATTGCTGCGGATGTAGCTGAAGAGCTCCCCGAACTGGAACGCCGACATGAACTCCCCAGTCACCGCGTACCTGGTCCAGGCAGCGGGCATGACCAGCCACACAACGATGATCCAGACCAGATAGAGGCAGGTCGCGCATGTGCTCAGCAGCCCCACCATGCTCATCAGGGTATCGCTCTCAGCAGCGCCGGCCAGGAACATGAGCGCCCATATCGCGCAAGCGATCAGCCAGATGGGGATGGTGTAAACCAGCCCGATGACAAAGAGCATCAGGCCCTTCATGAATTTGCCGCCGAAGTCGTCCCACTCAGGGAGAGGGATGTCCACGCCATCCGCTGACCTCTTCAACGCCTCGAGCATATAGCCCAAGGCCATGAAGTTGACGATGGGGATGACGAGCAGGATGCCTCCGATGACAATCTTCATGATCCAGCTTTCATCCTCGAACATGTGCGTGAAAGATCTACCAATATCGAGAGTCATTTGTGTTCACCTCCTTTGTGTTGTGTCCACGAGCTGGCGGTCGTTGTGTGCTTTTCAGCGACCCTGTGGCTTCCTCACCTCCCTCCCACAGGATGCAGCGTCTGTCTTGCTTGCCCCACGTCCTTCAGGTGCTCCGCTCCCAAGGGAGACTCCTCCGGGGGCCAGACCATTATAGCATCGATCAGATGTCTTGGCAATAGCGCATCAACTAGTCCCCGACAGACACACGGATGGGTTCTAGCCGCTGTCATCGCGGATTCAGAGGTTGTGCGATGCGATGGACCGCAGGGTGCACAGAAGGCTTGCAGGCTTCGACCAGCGTTCTTCCTCGACAGCAGACGAGTCGCTCAGAAAGGGATGCCCAGCGCGGTGCTGAACTGCCATCGCAGCAGCGCGATGATGGCGAGTTCCAGCATCGTGGCAGCGAAGCCTAGCGCTACCGGCAGGGCAGCATCCCACCGGGTAACCGCCCGCGCCTCTCGCCGCGTGGCGATGACGATGATCATGGAGTTCACGACAGTGAGGATGGAGAGTACGCCAGTGACGCTGAGCACAGCCACTGGATAGAGGAGCAAGTCCAGCTCGGTCGGCACGATGAGCACCGTTGGCACTACGAGGAGTAGAAGAATGAGCCCCAGTTCCTTGAACCCTGCCAGGGCCGGCTTGTTGTCCGGCTCCTTCCACAGCGTGAAGTTGAAGATGGGATAGACGATGATACTAAGAGCGAGACCGTGCAGGGTGCCGGTGGCCAGTCGAAGCAGGTTGTGGGGCTGGTAGAGCAGGGGTCTACCGAGAAGCAGGGATAGGTAAGAGTTCACCCCGTCAACGGCCATGAGGAAGATGAAACCGACCAGGAGACCCACGACTGGGGCTGGCGGCATCTGGGCCGCCTTTCTCTTTCCCAGGGCCAGCAAGCCGATGAAACCCAGCAAGGCTCCGATGAAGGTGCCCGTGCATCTGGCGCACAGGGGCAATTGCCGCCCGGCGATGTGAAATGAGTGGCCTGGAAGACGCCCGCACACGGCGGATCCCACCACGTCCAGCTTGTCCACAAAGGGCAGCGGCCATAGCGGAGAGATGAGGAGCAGCAACACGAGGGCGG
>Ga0307380_10005163_pt1 | contig 17404 bp, 11 predicted proteins | sample UN3MG_FD_202239 | JGI IMG/M metagenome (GOLD analysis project Ga0307380, IMG submission 202239) | Soil microbial communities from Risofladan, Vaasa, Finland - UN-3 | ecosystem: Environmental > Terrestrial > Soil > Coastal area > Acid sulfate soil | place: Finland: Risofladan, Vaasa | collected...
AAGCTCCCCCTTTACGCGGCAAGGTTGTAGTGAATTTGTTTTTCGAGGACAGCACGCGTACACGAATCAGTTTTTCTCTGGCCGCAAGCCGGTTGAGTGCCGATATCATCGAGTTCACCAAGAAACTCAGCTCGGTCAGCAAGGGTGAAACGCTGCTTGATACGGCCAAAAATCTGGAAGCCATGGGGATTGATATTGTCGTAGTGCGGCACAGTGCCGGCGGGGCGTCCAGATTTCTGAGCAGAAACATGAATGCCTGTATAATCAATGCCGGCGACGGATTCTGCGAACATCCCACACAGGGTCTTTTGGATGTTTATACGATTCGGAAAATCAAGGGTACTCTCGAAGGTTTGAAGATAGCGGTTGTCGGCGATATAGCGCACTCTCGCGTGGCCCGCAGCGATATGTGGGCGATGACTAAACTCGGCGCCGAGGTGACATTTGTCGGTCCGCCGACGCTGATGCCGACAGAAGTGGGCCGATTGCCGGTTAAGGTGAGCTATAGCCTCGATGAAGTTATCGAAAAGATCGACGTGATAAATATGCTTCGGATTCAGTTTGAGCGGCTCGGCGGAAATCCTTTTCCTTCCATACGGGAGTATTCGCATTATTTCGGGCTGACGGCCGAACGTATGAAGAGAGCAAAACCCGATATTATGGTGATGCACCCGGGGCCGATTAACAGGGGGCTGGAGATGGAAAGTGAAGTAGCCGACGGCCGGAACAGCGTGATCCTGGAGCAGGTGACAAACGGCCTGGCGGTGAGAATGGCAGTGCTGTTCCTGGTCAACCAGGCAGCGGCCCAAAGCAAATAATTATTGATAATCGATTATTTTGCAACGACTTATGAATTCTGAGCTTTTGATAAAGAATGGACGGGTTATCGATCCGGCCAGCGGCATCGATAAAAAATGCGATGTGCTCATCGCCGACGGCAGAATCGTCGAGGTTGGCAACATCAAAAAAACTGTGCAGACGGTGATCGATGCCGAGGGCAAGCTGGTAACACCGGGTTTAATCGATATCCACGTTCACTTTCGCGAGCCGGGAGACGAAGAGGAAGAGACGATAGCGAGCGGTTCTATGGCTGCGGTGGCGGCAGGATTTACTTCGGTCGTTTGTATGCCGAATACGAATCCCGTGATAGAGACCGAGACCGATATCGAATACATCCATCGAAAAGCGAGACAGACCAGGAAAACCCACGTTTATACAATGGGTGCTATCACGAAGGGGCTCCAGGGCGTTGAGCTTGCGGAGATGGGATTCATGGCTGAGGCCGGCGCCGTTGGTTTTACCGATGACGGCAGGGGGGTGCAGGACCCGGCCGTTATGCTGCGGGCTTTGAAATACGCTGCCATGTTCGATGTGTTTATCGCGCAGCATTGTCAGGATGACGCGATTGCAGGCAATGGCGTAATGAATTCGGGGTACTATTCGACAATCCTCGGCCTGCCGGGATTGGATCCGCTTGCGGAAGAGGCAATGCTGTGGCGTGATATTCAGCTTATCAAGAAAACCAACGTCCGTTACCACGCCCAGCACATTTCAACTGCCGGGGCGGTTGAACTGATAAGGCAGGCGAAGAAGGACTCTCTGCCGGTCACCTGCGAGGTGACGCCGCATCATTTGCTTTTGACCGATGAATGCTGTGCCGAGTATGACACGAACTACAAGGTCAATCCCCCTTTGCGGTCGGCCAAAGATGTCGAGGCCCTCAAGCAGGCGATTGCCGACGGGCTTATCGATGCCCTGGCGACCGATCACGCGCCGCACCTGCAAAGCGAGCGGGAACTGGAGTTTCTGACTGCTCCTTTCGGCATCGCGTCCCTGGAGTGTGCCCTGGCGCTGTATGTCAAAGCACTGATTGAGCCGGGTATCCTGGACTGGCCGGGCTTGATTCGACTGATGACGGAAAAACCGGCGAAGATAATCGGCGTTGACAAAGGCACGCTCGGCAAAGGCAGACAGGCGGACGTGACTATCATCGACCCGAACGCCGAGTACTCGATTGACGTGAACACATTCCACTCCAAGAGCCGAAACTGCCCCTATCACGGCTGGACGGTCAAAGGCAAAGTCGAAAAAACCATCGTCGGCGGCGAAATAAGATTCGAAGCGTGAGAGCCCCATGATCGACGCTTCGTAATGAAGAATTCACAGACTGCTAACTACAAACAAAGGATTGCGGTCTACGTCCTTTATTGACGATCATAACCTGTTGTGGGTAGCTGGGAATGGACGGCAAAACCAATCTGGAAGTACTTTGTGCTTTTATGCGAATAAGGTTATAATACCGATATGAATCGAGAAGCATTGTTAGAACAGGTCAAGCGGGCTGTCAGTGAAATGGAGCCTGATGCTGAAATCATCCTTTATGGATCCCGTGCCCGTGAGGATTCACGAGTACAATCAGATTGGGATTTTCTCGTTCTGCTTGATGGCCCTGTTGATGATGAACGTACGGACAAGATACGACATCGCCTCTACGAAATAGAATGGGAGAGCGATGAAGTTTTGTGCTGTATCGTACGCAGCCGGCAAGAATGGAATAGTTCTCTTTGGAAGAATATGCCGTTTCGTCAAAATGTCGAGCATGAGGGGATAGTATTATGACCGAATCGAACGGCGAGCTGGTTTCATATCGTCTCCAGAGGGCACGCGAAACACTCGCAGATGCGCGTATTCTGGCCGATGCCGGCCGTTGGAATCCGTGTGTGAATCGACTTTATTATGCTTGCTTTTATGCCGTCTCGGCCCTTCTCATCCAGGAGGGCTTGTCTTCCACTAAACATACAGGATTGCGAAGTCTTTTTAATCGGCATTTTGTCAAAACAAACAAGGTGCCTAAAGACAAGGCTCGGATTTTTAACGACCTTTTTGAGCGGCGTCAGGAAGGTGACTACGTGGATTTTGTAAGTTTTGAAGAATCTCAGGTTTTGCCGTGGCTCCCTGAAGCCGAAGCGTTTGTTCAGAATCTTGCCGATCTTATAGAGAATTGTAAAGAATGATTTTCTCTTAAATGTTTTCCCTTCTATATACGCAATACGCATCACACAATACGATATACGAAATACAAGATGTTCATTATTGACGGTCATAATCTGTTGCACACTATTTTCAAATTAGAGGGAGATTCCGGAGCGATCAGCGATGTTAGCTTGTGCAGGATTTTGGGCAGGTACTTTAAGCTGATGGGAGAGAAGGGTGAGATGATTTTTGACGGTACGGGGCCGCCGGATAAGAGCGGATTCGATAATATAAGCAATCTGGAGGTCTTTTTTGCGGGAATAGGAACCGATGCCGATACGGTCATCGAGGATAAGATAAGTGCAAACACGGCACCAAAAAGGTTGACAATTGTCAGTAGTGACAGGAGATTGCGAAAGGCGGCGCGTACCAGAAAAGCGGCATCCATGAAATCGGACGTCTTCTGGAATGATGTCCAGAAGCAATTGAGCCGGAAAAGGCCGGCAAAAGAGCCGGCAGAGAAACGGCAGGGCTTGAACGAGGGCGAAACCGAACAATGGCTTGAATTTTTTGGTTTTGAGCGGTAACATTTTTGCCGATACATATTATGATAATTTATTGTGAACCTTTTTTAAGGATAAAAGATTATGAACTGTCCTGCTTGCGGAAATGTATTAGAGGAAATGACCATAGGGGATGTTGTGGTTGAAGTGTGCCAGCGTGGCTGTGGCGGCATCTGGTTTGATAATTATGAGCTTGAGAAATTCGATGAGCCTCATGAGTCTGCGGGTGAAGAGCTGTTGGACATCGAACGGGACGAGAGCATCGTAGTCGACCGCACGAAGAGGTTGGACTGCCCGAAATGTGGCGACATTGTCATGATGAGGCACTTCTTCAGCGTCAAGAATGAGGTTGAGGTCGATGAATGTCCGGGCTGTGGGGGCTTCTGGCTGGATGCCGGCGAGCTGGGTAAAATTCGCGGTCTGTTCGATACGGAAGAGGAAAGACACCGGGCGGCTCATGAGTACTTCTCGGAAATCTTTGGCGGTCAATTAGCCGCTATAGAAGCTGAAGACCAGGCTAAATTTAACAAAGTGCGCAAAATTGCAAATATGTTCCGCTTTGTTTGCCCGAGCTATTACATCCCGGGAAAACAGGATTGGGGAGCCTTTTAGTCTTCCAGGGCAGCGTTCATATAATAAAACGCCGGGTCTGATCTTTACTGAATTGCCGTACTGTATACGGATGGCCGGTGCCGGGGCGGAAAAAGTGTTTCATATCTGGTCTCCTGCAAGGGGAGATTTTTGTACTCATTTCAAGAATAGCGGAATTCTCCATCATTTTAGCGATTCGATTCTGCAAATTTTGTATTGCTTAATCCAATGAAACGTTGTATAAGTGTGATTTCGGGTGCCCGAGCACAGCATAAAACCGATGTAGTTAGTTCTTTTTGCCCATATACATCAGGTTACACCGAGGTCCGGAGCGTGATTTGCGGGTAAAGCTGATGAGGGGCGTTTTAATATAAGTGGTTGATAGTTTGTATCTTATGAAAAGTGGAGAAGTTATGAAGCGTAAAATGGTTACAATTGACGGTAATGCAGCGGCGGCGTACGTGGCGCACGCTACTAACGAAGTGATTGCAATATATCCTATTACTCCAAGCTCACCGATGGGAGAGATTGCCGATGCAAGGACAGCCAAAGGCGAAGCTAATATATGGGGTACGATTCCTTCGGTAACGGAGATGCAGTCCGAAGCGGGCGCATCCGGGGCTGTGCACGGTGCACTTGCCGCCGGGGCTTTGACGACGACGTTTACGGCTTCGCAGGGTCTTTTGCTGATGATTCCAAATATGTATAAAATCGCCGGCGAACTGCTGCCGACTGTCTTTCACATCTCCGCCCGTTCGTTAGCCTGTCAGGCACTTTCAATATTCGGCGACCATTCCGACGTGATGACGTGCCGAGAGACCGGCTTTGCTATGCTCTGTTCGAACAGCGTTCAGGAAGTTATGGATATGGCGCTGATTGCACAGCAATCAACGCTGGCAACGAGCGTGCCCTTCCTGCACTTCTTCGACGGTTTCAGGACCAGCCACGAATTGCAGAAGGTCGAAGAACTGACGCTGGACGATATGCGTGCAATGGTTGATGAGAAGCTCGTTGCCCGGCATAAGGCAAGAGGCCTGTCGCCGGACAGGCCGATGATTAGCGGCACAGCCCAGAATCCCGATGTTTACTTCCAGGGCAGGGAAACAGTGAACAAGTACTATCTTGCCACCCCGCAGCTTGTTCAGGAAGCAATGGACAAATTCGCAAAGATTGTGGGACGGCAATACCATTTATTCGATTATGTGGGAGCGAAAGACGCTGAGAAAGTCATCGTTTTGATGGGCTCGGCAGCGGATACAACTCATGAAACCGTTGAATACTTAGCTGCGAAAGGCGAGAAGGTCGGCCTGCTGAAAGTGCGGTTGTTCCAGCCGTTCAGCACAGAGGACTTCATCGCCGCACTGCCGGAAACGACGACGAAGATCGCCGTGCTGGACCGGACAAAGGAACCCGGCTCCATTGGCGAGCCGTTATATATGAACATCCGGACAGCCGTCGGAGAGGCTATGGGCAAAGGCGAAGCTCCCTTCAAGGGCTATCCGGTGATTGTGGGCGGCCGATACGGGCTTGGCTCCAAGGACTTTACGCCGGCGATGGTCAGGGCCGTCTTCGATAATCTCGATGCGGACAAGCCAAAATATGAATTCACCGTTGGTATCATCGAGGACGTGACCAATACGAGCCTGGATGTGGATGAGTCTTTCGACGTCTCTGACGAAGGATACGTCTCGGGGCTGTTCTACGGCTTAGGCTCGGATGGGACGGTCGGTGCGAACCATAACTCGATCAAGATCATCGGCGAGCTGACGGACAATTACGCCCAGGCGTACTTCGTGTATGATTCGAAGAAAGCCGGCGCCGTCACGGTGTCACACCTGCGGTTTGGAAAGAAGCTGATTCAAAGGCCTTACCTGATAAGTAAGGCCGATTTTGTTGCATGCCACAACCCGACGTTTCTGGAGCAGTTCGACATGCTTACGCCGGCGGTCGAGGGTGCCGGGTTCTTGCTGACCAGCAGTCATGGGCCGGATGATGTCTGGGACACGCTGCCGCAGGAAGTCCAAAAACAGATTATCGATAAGAAGCTGAAGTTCTACGTGATTGACGCGATTAGTATTGCCCAGGAGCTTGGTCTCGGCGGCCGGATAAACGTGATTATGCAGACGGCGTTCTTCAAGATCAGCAATATTATTCCGCTCGATACGGCAGTCGGAGCAATTAAGGACGCGATTAAAAAGTCCTACGGCAAAAAGGGCGAGAAGGTTGTCGAGATGAACAACGCCGCGGTTGATGCGGCGCTCGATAAAATCTATGAGGTAAAGGTTCCCGGCAAGGTTACGAGCAAGATAAAGATGCGGCAGTTGGTGCCCGACGATGCTCCCGATTTTGTCAAGAATGTGACGGCTGAGCTGATGGGATTCCACGGCGACAAGCTTCCCGTGAGCAAGATGCCGGACGACGGCAAATTTCCGTTGGGCACGACCAAATTCGAGAAGCGCAACGTAGCCGTGAATATCCCGGCCTGGGAACCGGACGTCTGCATCCAGTGCGGGACGTGCTCGTTTGTCTGCCCGCATGCGGCGATCCGGATCAAAGATTACGATCCGAAGTATGCCGAGGGCGCTCCGAAGACTTTCAAGAGTATCGATGCGAAGGGAAAAGACTTTGCGGGAATGAAGTTTACCGTCCAGGTGGCTCCGGAAGACTGCACCGGTTGCGGAGCGTGCGTGCAGGCCTGCCCGGCACAGGAAAAGGACAAAGACAAGAAACCCACGGGACGTAAGGCTATCAACATGACAGTGCAGGAACCGCTCAGAGAGGCCGAGCGGGATAACTACGCATACTTCCTTGCGATTCCGAATACCGATCCGAAGCTCTTCAAAGCCGCAAGTGTCAAAGGCAGCCAGTTGATTGAGCCGTTGTTCGAGTATTCCGGCGCCTGTGCCGGCTGCGGCGAGACGCCTTACGTCAAGCTGCTGACCCAGTTGTTCGGTGACAGGGCGTTCATCGGAAACGCGACCGGCTGCTCGTCGATTTACGGCGGCAATCTGCCGACGACGCCATATACGACACGCGCCGACGGCAGGGGCCCGACCTGGAGCAACAGTCTGTTTGAGGATGCGGCCGAGTTCGCGATGGGAATGCGACTGACCGTCAGCAAATTCACCGAGCGGGCACTGTGGCTGCTGGAGAAGGTCGCTGGGAAAGGCTGTGTCAAAAAGGAGCTGGCAGGGCAGATCCGCGAGGCAACGTTGGCAAACGATCCGGCACAAGAGGCGATTGAACAGCAAAGGGCCCGTGTGGATGAGCTAAGAAAGCAGCTTGACGCCGGCGATTGCCCCGAGTGCGGGTATCTGCAGGACCTGGCGGATTATCTCGTTCGCAAGTCCGTCTGGGCGATGGGCGGAGACGGCTGGGCCTACGATATCGGATACGGCGGGCTGGACCACGCACTGGCAAGCGGCTCTGATCTAAACGTGCTGGTTCTGGATACGGAGGTCTACTCGAATACGGGCGGCCAGATGTCCAAATCGACGCCGAGAGCGGCGGTAGCCAAGTTCGCGGCGGCCGGAAAAGCGATGCCCAAAAAAGACCTCGGACTTCTGGCTATGACCTACGGCAACATTTATGTCGCAAAAGTGGCGATGGGAGCCAACACCAACCAGACGGTCAGGGCATTCGTCGAGGCCGAGGCGTATCCGGGACCTTCGCTGATTATTGCTTACTCGCACTGCATCGCCCACGGCATTAATATGACGCTGGGTCATCAGGAACAGAAAAAGGCCGTCGCCTGCGGGCACTGGCCGTTGTACAGATTCGACCCGAGAATTGCAGAACAGGGTAAGAATCCGCTCCAGCTTGATTCGAAAGCACCAACGGTAGAATTCGAAGAGTATGCTTATGGCGAGAATCGCTATCGAACGCTGAAGCAGTCGAAGCCGGAAGCTGCGGCACAGTTAATGAAACTTGCAAGCAATGATGCGGTCAAACGATATGCTCTTATGCAGCAGCTTGCAAATCTAAATTGCGATAAATAACCGGTAATAGGAGGCTTAGAGGAAATGAGAAATCGGATATCAGAAAGGGTTCCCATTTTGAGTCGTGTCGCGGGCATCTTGCCCGCGATTCGAGGGCGGGACGCCCTCGACACAAAACTCAAAATGGGGTCCCAGACAATTTGCCTGGTTCTTGTAGCGGTTTTTGTCCTCACAGGTTGTGAGCAAGAACGCAAAGAAGACGCGGATGTTCTGGCTCGTGGTCCGGAAGTTGAAGCGATTTCCCCTCCGTCCGAAGAGGCGGCGCGGGCTATCGAAGCAACGGGCGGATTGAATGCCTGGAAGAAGACCGCTAAGCTGCAGCTTGATTGTGTGGTTACTTTTTATCAGCCGGACGGCAGTTTCTACCTGACCGAGCAGCGTTACGAGGTTCATCCCTGGTCAAATTCCATTCAGATATCAGCCGACGAGCCTCAGGGGGCGTTTGTCTGGCAATTGTCGCAGGGACAATTTGACGTATTGAAAGGGGCCGGTCAAATTGATGCACTGCCGAAAGCGGTGCCGAGCCGCTGTTTTGCAGAAGTGATATTGAATATCATAACAGCCCCGGCACGATTTCTGGACGGCTCGGTTGAGTTTTCCAAACAGTCAACTCCGGTCAAAATGCAGGGAAAATGGTATTACCCGATTGACAGGCAAGGCAAAGACCTTACTGTTAGTATATCTGATGCAGTATTCTATCAGGACAGGGACAGCTCTTTAGTCGATATGATTCGGCTTGCCTGTTTGAACACAGGGGCGGCTCGCGAAAAGCCCATACAATATGTGCGCGGCTACGACTATCAAAAGGTCGAAAAGGCAGCCCCCTTGGTCCCGACCAGGATAGAGATATTCGAAACCGATGCCCGGGACCGTACGCAAAAGCGGCTGGTTAAAATAGACTGTCACACGGTAAAACGCGCGCAATAAAAAAAAGAAGGCCGGGCCGTTTAGACCCGGCCTTCTTTTTTATGTTTGCCGAACTTGCCCGTTACTAAGTCATTGTGCTTGTTTTTGCTGCATCATCATAAAGGCCGAAACGATCTCAATCAGATGCTGTTTTGGCACGGCGACATTCACAACCATCCTGCTGTCTGCGGCTCTGCCTGCGATTACGATATTGCTTTTGGTCTGAACATCCATCGGCGGTATTGGCATAGTGGTCATAAACGATGTTGCCAAATTGAATAATCGCAGGGCATTAAATGTTATGACGAAATCGGCTTTGTTTGCTTCCGGCAGAAGCGACAGGGCGGCTTTCATCTCGGTTCCGATTTGCTTTGGGCTGTCGGTTTTGACCTGGTCTATCAATTCGCGTATCGTTGAATTGACATCGCCGCTGACGGCACAAGCAAAAAGCCCGTCAACCATACCCCATCGGTAATCGAATCCGTCGCCGTACATGGAGGTTATCATCTGGGCCTGCGGCGAATTGGCATCGGTGGATTTCATCGATAACTTCGCTGAGCTTATTGAAATACCTTTGTAACTGTCGACGTCTCGCTTCATACTGAAGCTGGTTTCTATTCCCATACTCTTATAGAAATCCATGATGCCGCTGTTGTTCATAATATCCATTGCTTTTTCGATTATCTGGTTGAACTTTTTCTCGTCCTTAACCGCCACAACATACTTCACCGCGAAAGGCAGTTTATTTTTAGCGCTGCTTGAAAACGAATATACCAAGGGGCCGTCAAGGCAGTCAGTAACGTTCATTGCAAGATTTTTAAATTCTGTAATATCCTCCGCGCTCATACTATCACCACCCATCATGGCGAACAAATCGATGCTTCTGACGTTAAGCTTTTTCCAGAAGGGCGTATTCATTGTAGCTCCGAAGTTCGCGATAGCTCCGTCTTCCAGGTACGTCAGCAGCGTATTTTCCCGTTGCGACGAGCCATCCGCCGTCAGCATCTTCGCCATATCCGTCCCGGGAATGGCCGAAATGGTTTTGGTGATATTCAAAACATCGGGCTTTGGATTGATCGCTATACTTACGGATTGTGTTTCCTTCATCAGCGTTTCAAGAAAGCCGGCATACATGTTCATTACGTTCTGGATGTTTGCGCGTGACGCTTCCGGCTGGTTGGCCTCGACGCTTTTCATTGTCGTTTTAATCTCTTCTATTTTAGCGGAGATTACCGAGCCGAAAGTTCCGGAGACTTGCTGCACATTACCATACGCCCAGATTGGTTCGGTTTCTGCCTGTTTCGCGTCGGCGGCATTAAGGACACTCCCCAGCTTGGCTGACTTGACCGAAATCAATTTTGCTGTCGCGGCAAAGGTGCCAGACTCGGATGGCCCTATAAGCGCATAGTTTCCGACCTGCTTAATCAACATTCCACCAAACTCGCTACTTGTGTTTTTTGAAACTCCATTTGCGTCCGGTGGACTCAAATTAGGATTGCCATCAATAAACTGTTTATAATCCGTAACGGGTGCAAGGACACCGATAAACATGTTTGGGATCGTATTAGTTTGGGTTGTCTCACCGGGCATAGTTACGCCGAACACCGCGAAACTGCCGTTAGTATTCAGGCCGGTCAACTGCGGGCTGCCAAGCAGATTTGCGAGCTGCATACGAACCAGCATGGAGACCCCCAAAGGCATAGGCGATGCGCCGGCGAGGAACTGGTCTATTTGATTCAGAGTATAGTCGAAATTGTTTATCCGGACGCAAAATAAAGACTTCGCCGGGATCATTTTAAGCAGTTCGTTGTTTGCCGGACTTTGCGCGCTCAGTGCCGCGGTAAAGATAATCAGAACCAGCAGTCCCGCAGTAGCAACATCTCTCAAAACTCTTGACTTAAGCATTGTCTGTACCTCCATAAATAAATGTTCGTAAACGTGTCTGTCACAAATCGTGAACCGGGCCTTATGAAATATAAGACGGCCATTATACCAGAAAGATTCAGGGAAACCCGAAAAAAGTCTCAAAAGTAAGGAACACAGATTATTTCAATACAAGTTTTGGTTCCAGGTTAGCAGGTTCACGGTTCCCGGCTGGTGGCTGGTAAAACTATTTAATTCGAGCAACCGTGAACCTGTAACCGTGAACCATGATCAACTTTAGCGAAATGATTCTGTCTATATAGGTATTTAAGTAATTATCAGACCTAAATGGCAATGTATCAAAAGCGGCGTTTGGGCACTTTGTTCGCTTCGAATGTATTGCTTTTATGGTGGTTAAAAAAAGTTAAGCGAACAAGGCATTAAACCGATAAATTTCATCGTATGAAAGCATATTTTGGCAGTTTATAAGGTTCGGATTCAATATGAAGCTCGGTGTTTTTTGGAAGTTTATTGTTATGAAAAAGGCAATGCCTGAAGGTAAAGGCAAGAGTTTTTCCTTCTTATACGCTGCTTTGTTTTTGCTTTTTTTAGGACTTTTTTCCGGTTGTGGAAATAAGTTTTTTGATCCGAGTCAGGTAGGCAGGTTCCGTCCCGTTCCCGCGGTCAACGTGATTTTGGATTCTCTGGGTGTTGCCGAGGAGGCACCGGTGGCCTGGGAAGGAGCGGAAGAGCCGCTGCCGATCGATAGTGTAGTGACACAGTCTGATTATGTATTCAGGTCGGGCGATGTCGTCAGCGTAGCTATATTCGAGCTGCTTCAGGAAGGAGTTCAATACGTAAACAACTATGTTGTTACCGAGACTGGAAAGATATCCGTACCTGAGGTTGGAGTAATTCTGGCGGCGGGCATGACCGAAACGCAGCTTGAAGACCGGATAAGGAGAATTCTGTCTCCGAGCATATTGAAAGAGCCGTCGGTGACTGTGACTTTGGTCAGGTCCCAGCAGCGTGCTTTTTCAGTCATAGGTGACGGAGTGCCCCTTCCGGGCCGGTACTTTCTTCCGCGATATGATTTCAGACTGACCGATGCTCTTGCAACAGCAGGTGGACCAAGGCAGTTCAACGTAAGCTATATTTATGTTTCCCGCTATGTTGGTGACAAGCAGCAAGCGCCGGATGAGATAAACCCCGGATTCGGCGAACTTGAGTTGAAGGTTATCGAACCACAGACTACCAGCCCTGTGCGACAGAGGCGGAATAATGTCACGCCTCGTGCACAATATCAATGGCCGGAAAGTAATGTGGTTATCTCTTCGGCTGAGATGGTAACGGAGGGGGAATATTCGAGAACGCCGAGCAATTTCGGGCAATTAAACGACGCGGCTTCACGGTGGCTGTATGCAAAAGATGTCGGGATGTCAAACGGCCGGCCGGCCCTCCAGGCCCCGGTCGCCGAACCGACGAGTGTCGAAGACATACTGAAGACATTGTCCGAACATAACGGCGGCGAAAATGGAGTGAATGGGCAAGCCGGAGACACATTCAGGTCGCGGCGGGAGCCGGCTTCTCGCCAGTCGAGACCGTCCGTTGCACCATCCGGCCCGCAAGGGACAGGTGAACTACTGGATCAGAACGGGAATATCGAGTGGATTTTCCGGGATGGTAAATGGATTCCTGTTCAGGTTGGAACACGCAAGCCGGCCGAAGTTGAGCCGACCGGGCATATTGAGTGGATCTTCCAGAACGGTAAATGGGTTCCGGTTCAAGTCGGCACGCCTAAGCCGACCGAGCCGGTCATAAAAATGGGACCCGGAGAACAATTGGCAGCTCCGCCCGAGGAAGAGGCGCCGGTTCTCGGAATGGAACAGGAAATCGCCGGGACACGACTCATAAGGATTCCTGCCGACAAGCTGCTTGCCGGAGACCCGCGATATAATATCATTATAAAGTCCGGTGATTCTATTTTTGTGCCTGTTGATATTGTCGGTGAATTTTGTATTGAGGGTAATGTCAACCGTACTGGATATATTCCTCTTACGGGTCGACCGATGACTTTAAAGCAGGCTATAGCCGCTGCGGGCGGCCTGGGGCCTCTGGCATGGCCGAAACGGTGTGAAGTAATCAGAAGAATCGGCAGGAAAAAAGAAGAAATAGTAATGGTGGATCTGGATAAAATCGCCAGCGGTGAGCAGCCGGACTTCTTTATTAAGCCGCATGATTTAATCAATGTTGGAACACACGCCACCGCCAGATGGCGTGCGATTTTGCGAAATGCGTTCCGGGCCACTTACGGGTTCGGTTTTGTTTATGACCGTAATTTCGCGGACAGGGATTTCGGCACTCGCAGGCCTATCCCGAATTGGTTCTAATATAGCATAAAGCTAATATTGTTGAACTGTCTATCGATTGCCGATTTAAAATCGGAATTCGTAAATCGAAAATCGGAAATGCCAAGTGCCTCTTTTATTGCAGAGGGAGCCCATTTTGCCGGGTTCCCATTTGTTTTAAGTTGCAAAATGGCAAGCCCGTGAAAAATGACGCAATGGGAACCGGGATACATCCAAGAACTGCGCTGCCTCAAAAACATCAATGGCGTGAACTCGGGGTGCATAATTATATCAAGATATTGATAATAGCCGGATTGTTCTGCTTTCTTTTTCGGAATGAGATAGAAGGTATTATTAACAGATGGCTTATTGACAGCAGTTGGTCGCACGGTTTTTTAATCCCGCTTTTTAGTTTATATTTCGTCAACCAGAAAAGAGAAGAGATTCTTCGCTGCGCCTGGAATGATGAGTTGAGGCCGAATTATCTCGGTCTGGTCTTTCTGATTTTCGGGATTCTGTTTTATCCTTTTAACATAGTTCATCTCCAATACGGGTACTTACGCTCCATCGATATGGTAGCGACGCTTGGTGCGATTGTATTATTTTTAGGCGGGTGGCGTCTGGTTAAACATACATGGCTGCCGATTGCTTTTCTGGTTTTTGCCGTTCCGTTGCCGGAGAGATATTACAAGGAGCTGACAATACCGATGCGGCAATGGGCGGCCACGGTGGCAGGCGGCTTATTGGATATGGTTCCGGAATTGGAAGCTACGGCTAACGGTGTGGTGATAGATGTGTTTTACAAGGGCAAGCCGCTGGAACCTGCGCTTGATGTGGCCGAGGCCTGCAGCGGGATGCGGCTGTTGATGGCCTTTCTGGCTTTGGGAGTTGCCATGGCGTATCTGCACTACAGGCCGCTGTGGCAGCGAATTATCTTATTGGCCAGCACGGTGCCGATAGCGATATTGTGCAATGTCGTGCGGGTTACGGTTACCGGATTTATTTATGTGCTGGTACATCCGAAATATGCGCAGGGCATTTATCATGATATGCTTGGAATGGCGATGCTGCCGCTGGCGTTCGGCCTTTATGGCGTTCTTGCGTGGTTTATGTCGAGCCTGTTTATAGATGAATCTGATATGGTCGCCGAAGATATTGTGGTTCGCAAAAAAGATGAGTGATACGAAAGAGAGCGTAGGGTGTGCACAGCACACCATTTTCAAAGTTGGTGGGCAATGCCCACCCTACAAGCGGATTTATTTGCAGCCGGCTTTTTTAATATGCGTGCTGGTCCTCGCCGCAGCGGGGGCCGGTATGTCGGTTACGATGAAAAAGCTCGGAATAGTTTTCAGGAAGGAACCCTTGCCGCTAAAGAAATCTTTGGAAGACCTGGATGAAAGGGATTTGACGCCTTATAAGGTGGTTTCGAAACAGAAAATCCAGAATCCGGATACACTCAAGGCATTGGGTACGGAAGATTACATCCAGTGGATTCTGGAAGATACCGAGCAAGCCGCCAACAGCCCCGTAAAGGAATGCTTGTTATTTGTTACTTATTACAAGCTTCCAAACAGGGTGCCTCATGTGCCGGAAGAATGCTGGACCGGCGGGGGCTATCAAAAACTCGGATCGGAGGCTGTAACGTTTAAAATTAACAACAGCGAGGGTTTCGATACGAATGTTCCGGCAAAGTACCTTGTTTTTGGCCCGAAAAAGACCGGCCTTTGGCAGGGCGGCGAAAGAATACCGAATTTGTACTTTTTTAAGGTCAACGGACAGTATGCAGGCAGCCGGGAAGAAGCTCGAATAGCTTTGAATAAGAACCTTTTCGGTAAAAATTCGTATTTTTGCAAGGTGGAGCTGGTTTTTAACAGAAGTTCTATTGCACCGGGCAAAGAACAGGCAGTTGCAGCGGGCGAAAAGCTCCTGACCGTGATTTTGCCCATTTTGGAGCAGGAGCATTGGCCTGACTGGAAAAATAGGTAGGGTGGTGCTTGCCCCACCACCATTAAAGCGGTGGGCTAAAGCCTACCGTACAATTTAAATTTACAATATGAGGTTAATTTATGGCAATGAGGAGGCTAAACAAAAAAGTCGCATTTATTGGTTCTGCGGTTGTTGTGTTATTGCTGCTGGCTGTCATTGGGGTAGTTCTGCGTTTAGGCCAGGATCCTGAGGAGTTTATCAGGGACGCCGAGGCGGCATTAAAAGCAGCCCGGCAAGCAACGGACGAGCAGGTAAAAGAAGAACATTATAAAAGGGCTAAACAAAGTTTTCGAAGTGCATACGGCAGGGTAAAGACCGATTCGCTCAGAGAAGAGGTGCTGTTCAAAATGGTGGATATGTACTTCGAAACCAGGGAATGGCCCTATATACTGGGATGCTGGGACGAGATCGTCAAGGTCAATCCGAAGAATGCGAAAGCTCGGTATGGCCGGTTGAAGTACTTTTACATACTGGCTGATACGGGAAGTTCCGGGGCCTGGCAGCAGGTGCACGAGCAGGCGTCGGAGTTTTTGAAAGTGGCCCAGGATGCCGGGCTGCTTACGGAGGATACGGCACAGTTGGATGTCTCTGGAATGGAACAGGAAGTGTCCGGCCGGCACCATTTAGGACCTTATTTGTATTTGCTCAGGGGAAGAGCTGCTCTTGAAATGGCAAGCCTGGGAACTGTGACTGACAAAGACAAGTCGCTTGAGCAGGCAGTCAATGATTTGAAAAAAGTACAGGAGCTCGAACCAAATAATATCGATGCCTACTGGTATCTGGCGCGGGTGGCCGTGACTAAAGGGGAGATTTTTGCTTCAAGAGGTAACTTTGAAGAAAGAGATAAAGCTACAAAGCAGGGGCTGGCGATTTTGGAGCAGGCGGTCAAGGCTGCAAACGATAACCCCGGAGCGCACATTAATCTTCTATCGCTGAAGCTTATGTTTGCCCGAGGCAGCAGCTCCGAGCAGTTCAAGGAGCAATTTCAATCCCTTGAGCCCGAGTTTTTGTCGCTTATTGACAAATTCAATTCCAGCGCGGAAGCATTTGCAGCGGTTTCAAAATTCTATTCGGCCTATTCGACCTTTTTAGGTCCTAAACTGGGTTCGGCAAATCTTGACAAGGCTATCGAAGCGATTGAAAAGGCAATTCAATTGGATGAAAAAAATGTTACTTACGCCATCCATGCGGCCAATTTGTACTACCGCAGCTATTCTGTTTATGGACAGAAGCCGCAGATTGATAAAGCAATAGAAATAGCAAACGGAGCGTTGGTTTTGCCGGATGCACAGGAAATGCCGGGCCCCCGGCGGTGGGCAAATATCAATAATAAATTCATTCTGTATGCTCTTCTGGCGAATTGTTATACCGATCAGATACTTGAACCTTCCGGGCAGGCAACAGTAGAGGATACTCAGTCCTGGCTAAGCGGTGCTGAGCAAGCCGTGCATGAAATTGAGCAGATGCAGATATATTTCAGTGACGAAAAGCAGTTGGTTGTTAAGATATGGAAAGGAATGCTTGAGCTTGCAAAGGGCAACAAACAAGCCGCTGTCGTACTGTTGTATGAGGCTTATGAACAGCTCAAGGCGGTAAAACCACCCGAGCTGCCATATGATCTGGAATTTGCGCAGCTATCTTACACTCTTGCGAAGATTTTTGTGGATACTTCCGAAATTGGTGCCGTCAATGAATTTCTAATAAGTGCGCTCTATTCAGGAATTGGTGAGATCAAGCCTGAGTCGCGATTGGATTATGTTGATGTTGTTATCAAGTACGGCAGGTGGTCGGATGCCATACAAAACATAAATGCCTTCGAAGAATATATCGGCTCCAACCAGAGAAGCCAGGAACTTCGTATAAAGGCTTATATAGGCGCTAAACAGTTTGACGAAGCTGAAAAAGAATTGGCAAAAAGGCCTGTGAATGCGCCTGAAACAATTCAACTCAACTTGATGCTGACGCAGGCCAAAATTCGGCAAATTCAACTGGCAATAACTCAGAAGCAGAGACAGCAGGCAAAGGTCGGTGAACAAGAACCTGTTAGCCCGCAGGCCGGTGTCGAGTTGTTCATGACAAAAGAATTGAACAGCTTGATGCAGCTTGAGGCCGAACTGCTGGAAAAACAACTGTCAGTAGAACCAAATTCCGTCGAACAGGCTTCGGTAATTAATGT
>Ga0307380_10005167_pt1 | contig 17398 bp, 15 predicted proteins | sample UN3MG_FD_202239 | JGI IMG/M metagenome (GOLD analysis project Ga0307380, IMG submission 202239) | Soil microbial communities from Risofladan, Vaasa, Finland - UN-3 | ecosystem: Environmental > Terrestrial > Soil > Coastal area > Acid sulfate soil | place: Finland: Risofladan, Vaasa | collected...
GATTATGGTGGCCGAAGGCCGGCGGCGTCGCGCCCAGCGCCTCGAAGAGCTGGATCTGCGGCGCGGTGTTGGCCACGTGATCCTCGCCGCGAATGACATGGGTCACCCCGAGATCGATATCGTCGACCACGCTCGGCAGCGTGTAGAGATAAGTGCCGTCACCACGGACGAGCACAGGATCGGACAGGGATGCGGCGTCCACATGCTGCTGGCCGCGCACCAAATCCTCCCAGACCACATCGCGCGGCTCCAGCAAGAAGCGCCAATGGGGCTTGCGCCCTTCCGCCTCCAGTCGTGCCTTCTCGTCGTCTGAGAGGTTCAACGCCGCGCGGTCATAGACGGGCGGCTTGCCCCGGGCGAGTTGGCGCTTGCGCTTGAGGTCGAGCTCTTCGGGCGTCTCATAGGCCGGATAGAGGCGCCCCATGGCTTTCAGCCTCTCAACGGCGTCCGCGTAGAGCGCGAAACGGTCGGACTGGCGGACAAGCTTGGTCCAGTCCGTGCCGAGCCAGGCGAGATCCTCCTCGATGCCGCGCGCGAATTCCGTGGTGGAACGCGCTGTGTCCGTGTCGTCGAGGCGCAGGATGAAGTCGCCGCCGTGTTTCCGCGCGAACAGATAGTTGATCAGCGCCGTGCGGATATTCCCGGCATGAAGCCGTCCCGTGGGGCTCGGCGCAAATCGGACGGTGACAGGCATCTAGAGCCGCTCGCGGAATTTGTTGGTGATGGGATAGCGGCGGTCGCGGCCGAAATTCTTCGCCGTGATCTTCACGCCCGGCGCCGCCTGCCGCCGCTTATACTCGGCGAGATAAAGCATGCGCTCGATCTTTTTCACCAGCTCCGGCGCATGGCCGCGCGCGACGATCTCACCGACCGGCAATTCCAGCTCGACCAGACAATTCAGAATGTCGTCGAGCGCCTCATAAGGCGGCAGCGTATCCTGATCGCGCTGGCCGGGTTTCAGCTCGGCGGATGGGTCCTTGGTAAGGATGCTCTCGGGAATGATCGGGCCCTCCGGCCCCCGGCACGTTTTGGGCCGGTGCGCGTTGCGGTAGCGCGACAGCGCATAGACCTGGCCCTTGTAGAGATCCTTGATCGGGTTGAACCCGCCATTCATGTCGCCATAAAGCGTGGCATAGCCCACCGAGACCTCCGACTTGTTGCCAGTGGTCAGCACCAGCGGCCCCAGCTTATTGGAGATAGCCATGAGCAGCGTGCCGCGGGCGCGGGACTGCAAATTCTCTTCCGTGGCGTCGCTGGCGAGGCCTGCAAACAATTTGGAGATGTCCTTGGTCAACGCCTCCACGCTGTCGTGAATCGGCACGATGTCGTAGCGCACTCCGAGCGCCTCGGCGATCGCCTTGGCGTCGCTCAGGCTTTCCTTGCTGGTGTATTCGTAGGGCATCATCACGCAATGCACGCGCTCCGCCCCGAGCGCATCCACGGCCATCGCCGCGCAGAGCGCCGAGTCGATGCCGCCCGATAGGCCGAGCACCACGCCGGGAAAACCGTTCTTGTCGATGTAATCGCGCAAGCCCACGACACAGGCGAGGTAGTTGGCGGCATCGCCCTCCTCTACCGCCGCGACCGGGCCCGGCAGGCAGTGCCAGCGGCCGCCCTTGCGATGCCATTCGGTGACGGCGAGCGCCACGTCCCAGGCGGGGAGTTGAACGGCGAGTTCTTCATCGGCATTGAGCACGAAGGAGGCGCCGTCGAACGCGAGCTCATCTTGGCCGCCGACCTGATTGACATAGACGAGCGGGCGCCGCGTCTCGGCCACCCTGGTCTCGGCGACCCCGTAGCGGGTTTCCTGCTTGCCCATCCAATAGGGCGAGCCGTTGGGAACGATGAAAATGTCCGCGCCCGCCTGAACCAGGGCCTCGCAGATCTCCTCCGACCAGATGTCCTCGCAGATCGGCACGCCAAGCGAGACGCCCCGGAACGGGATCGGCGCCGGCACCGGGCCCGGTGCGAACACGCGCTTCTCGTCGAACACGCCATAGTTTGGCAGGTTGTTCTTGTAGCGGACCGCCGCGATGCGTCCGCCGTCGAGCAGCGCCACGGCGTTATAGACGAATGGCGCGTCGCCCCAAGGCAGTCCCATGAGGATGGCCGGCCCGCGATCGGCCGTGTCGCGCGCCAACGCCTCGCAGGCCTCGCGCGCCGCTACCTGCAAGGCCGGCTTCAGCACCAAATCCTCGAGCGGATAGCCGGTCAGGTAAAGCTCGGTGAAGACGATCAGATCGGCGCCGGCCTTGGCCAACGGCGCGCGCACCTTGCGGGCCTTGTCGAGATTCCCCGCGATGTCGCCCACGACCGGGTTGAGCTGCGCCAGCGCAAGCTTGAAGGAGTCTCTGATACCCTCTGCCATGACCGGAGCCTAATCCGAAAGTCGTTTGTCATGGCCGGGCTTATCCCGGCCATCCACGTCTTTGCTTTCTAGAAATTCATGGCATGCCCGGCACAAGGCCGGGCATGACGAGTCTGCGTACCAACCCGAGGGCCTACTCGCCGGCGGCGATGGAGATCTTGGGTTCCGGCCGCCCTTCGCGCTCGCGCTTCAACCTCTCGGCCACGATGAAGGCGAGTTCGATCGATTGATCGGCGTTCAGCCGGGGATCACAATGGGTGTGGTAGCGGTCCGACAAATCCGTCTCGGTCACGGCCTTGGCGCCGCCCACGCATTCGGTGACGTTCTGGCCGGTCATCTCCACGTGGATGCCACCCGCATGGGTGCCCTCGCTGCGGTGAATGTCGAAGAAGGCTTCGACTTCCGACAAGATGAGGTCGAACGGGCGCGTCTTGTAACCGCTGCTGCCGGCCTTGATCGTGTTGCCATGCATCGGATCACAGGCCCAGACGACGGACTTGCCCTCGCGCTCCACGGCTTGGATCAACGCCGGCAAATAGTTGCCGATCTTTTCTGCGCCGAAGCGGCAGATCAGCGTCAGCCGGCCGGGCTCGTTCTGCGGGCTGAGCAGATCGATCAGCTTGAGCAGTTCGTCGGCCTTGATGCTGGGACCGCATTTCACGCCGATCGGATTCTTGATCCCGCGCAGATAGTCCATATGGGCACTGTCGAGCTGGCGCGTCCGGTCGCCGGCCCACAAGAAGTGGCCCGAGGTCGCGTACCAATCGCCCGAGGTGGAATCCACGCGCGTCAGCGCCTGCTCGTAGCCGAGCAGCAGCGCCTCGTGGCTCGTATAGAGGCTCGTCGAGCGAAGCTGCGGCGCATTTTCCGGCGTCAGCCCGATGGCGCGCATGAAGCGCAGCGTCTCGGCGATGTGGTCGGAAAGCTCCTGATAGCGATGTCCGGCGGGACTATCCTTGACGAAGCCGAGATTCCACTGATGCACATGCTCCAGATTGGCATAACCACCCTGGGCAAACGCGCGCAGCAGGTTAAGCGTGGCGGCCGCCTGGCGGTAGCCCATGAGCATGCGCTGCGGATCCGGCGTCCGCGACTCCTCGGTGAAGTCGATGCCGTTGATGATGTCGCCGCGATAGCTCGGCAGCGTCGTGCCGTCTTGCGTCTCGGTCGGCGACGAGCGCGGCTTAGCGAACTGGCCGGCGATACGGCCGAGCTTCACCACCGGCGAGCCGCCGGCATAGGTGAGCACCACTGCCATTTGCAGAAACACGCGGAAGAAGTCACGGATGGTGTCGGCGCTGTGCTCGGCGAAGCTCTCGGCGCAATCGCCGCCCTGCAGCAGAAAGGCCTCCCCTTGCGCCACACGGGCGAGCTTGGTCTTCAGCTCCCGCGCCTCGCCGGCAAAAACCAACGGCGGGAACGAGGCGAGCTGCTCCTCGACCTGAGCGAGCTGATCCATGTCAGGGTAGACCGGGACCTGCTCGATCGGCTTCGTACGCCAGCTATCGGGGCTCCAACGCGGTGCCATTCTCACACTCTCCTACAAAAGTCCCCGCTATATAAGCGATTGATGGGACCGTGGCTAGGCGGGCTTGCGGCAATTGCCGACTCCCGCCATGCATGCCACATATTCCTTAAGGCCATGGGAAGGAACGAAAGTTTGGCGCGTCTCGAGCACAGCCACACGCCCGGCGCGATTGCCAAGCGCCTGCGCGACGGCCCGCGCGTCAGCTACTTGCGCGACTGGGTCTATGGCGGCATCGACGGCACCGTGACCACCTTCGCCATCATGGCCGGCGTGGTGGGCGCCAGCCTTTCCCCAACCGTCGTGATCATCCTCGGCGTCGCCAACCTGCTCGCCGACGGATTCTCCATGGCTGCCGCCAATTTCACCGGCACTAAGGCCGAGCAGGACGAATACCAGCAGCTCCGCCACATGGAGGAGCGCCATGTGGACCTGGCGCCGGAAGGCGAGCGCGAGGAGATCCGGCAGATCTTTCGGGTTAAGGGCTTCGAGGGCGAGGCGCTAGAGGCTGCCGTGGGCGTCATCACCAAGCATCGCGACCGCTGGATCGACACCATGATGGCCGAGGAACACGGCATGCCCGCCGTGACCCGCTCGCCGCTGCACGCGGCCCTTTACACCTTTGCGGCCTTCCTGCTGTTCGGCAGTGTGCCGCTCATTCCCTACGTTCTCGGACTTGACGAGCCCGAGCTGCCGTCAACGATCATGACCGGCCTGACCTTCTTCTCCATCGGCTCGCTCAGGAGCTACTGGTCGCCGACGCCGTGGTGGCGCGCCGGGCTGGAGACCGTCGCGATCGGCATGCTTGCCGCCGGCGTCGCTTATCTTGTCGGCGATCTTCTGAAGGGGTTCGTCTAACGGGCTTTGGCTCTCCCTTCGCCTTGCCAGTTATGCCACCATGAGCGCCATGGCCACTCAGGAACCAAGCTTCAGCATCGGCATCGAGGAGGAATATCTCCTCGTCAACAAGGAGACGCGCGACCTGGCGCCAGAACCGCCGGCCGCACTCCTCGCCAAAGCCGAGGAGGCATTGCGCGGGCAGGTGAGCCCCGAATTCTTGCGCTCGCAGATCGAAGTCGGCACGCGGGTCTGCCGAACAGTGCAAGAAGCACGCGATGAATTGGTCCATCTGCGCTCGACCCTGGGTGAGATCGCCGGCGAGTTCGGCCTCGCCCCCATCGCGTCGTCCACCCACCCCTTCGCCAAATGGCAGAGCCAGCATCACACCGACAAGGAGCGCTACAACGTGCTGGCCAAGGACCTGCAGCACGTGGCGCGGCGCCTCGTCATTTGCGGCATGCATGTCCATGTCGGCATCGAGGATGACGATATGCGCATCGATCTCCTCGGCCAGGCGCCCTACTTCCTGCCACATCTTCTAGCGCTGTCCACGTCCTCGCCCTTCTGGCAGGGCACACAGACAGGCCTGAAGTCGTACCGCCTGTCCGTGTTCGACGAGTTGCCCCGCACCGGCCTCCCCCACAACTTCTCCAGCTATAGCGAGTATGAGCGCACCATCGACCTTCTGGTCAGCGCCGGGCTCATCGAGGACGCCACTAAGATCTGGTGGGACATGCGCCCGTCCGCCCGCTTCCCCACGCTCGAAATGCGGATCACCGATGTCTGTCCGCTGATCGACGATACGATTGCCATCGCCGCGCTCTACCGCTGCATCCTGCGCCTGCTATATCGCCTGCGCCGCCAGAACCAGCGTTGGCGCCACTACCCGCCCTTTCTCATCCGCGAGAACCGTTGGCGCGCGCAGCGTTACGGCGTCGAGCAAGGCATGGTGGATTTCGGCAAAGGCGCCATCGTGCCCTTCGAGACCCTGCTGGAAGAGTTGTTCGACCTCGTGGCCGAGGACGCCGCTCATTTCGGCTGCACTGCCGAGGTGGCGCACGCCCGCACCATTCTCCAGCGCGGCACATCCGCCGACCGCCAATTGGCCCGCTACGAGGCGGTGAAGGCGCTGGGCGGCACAGAGGAAGCGGCGCTCATTGCGGTGGTCGATGAGATCGTCGAGGAAACCCTGACACTGCCGGAGGCGAAGACGAAAGCCGCCCGGGCGGAAGCCAAGACTTAGGATTGGCCCCTTGACCGGGCGCTACTCCTCGTAAGCCATGTAGCGAACAATCTTCCAGCTTCCGTCCGGCTATCGCTGGAAAATATCCATGCCCGGTTCGACGGATTTGATCTGCCGGCCATCCGCCTCCTCGATCGTCAGCCTCCACACGAGACGCACCACCACCACATCGCCGAACGCGAGAGCCTCCTTGATGTCCAAGGCGTAGCTGAAATCCCGCGTGCTGTCGGCCAACGACTTGGTCAGCAGGTCGCAAATCGCCTGGTGGTCTCGCGTGGGATATCCGCGATAGTCGCCGCGAACGTCGCCCGCGAACAGATCGCAGACCCGATCGGTCTTGCCGGCGTTGAAGTCGGCCATCCATTGGGTCAAGGCCTCCTTGACCTCCACCGCCGGATCGCCGGCCAGCACTGGCGCGCTGCATAAAGACAGCAAGACAGTCGACAGCGCGACGGCGGCGCCGATGCATGAGCGCCCAGTTGGATTTGCCTCTTTCGCGCGCGTCATGGCATCCGTCCTTGAACAGCTGAATACGATCTAAAGCGTCGTGCCCATACCGCCATCGACATTGAGCGACGCACCGGTGACGTAGCCCGCCTCGTCGGAGGCGAGGAACAGCGCGGCGTTAGCGATGTCCTGGGGTTTGCCGAAGCGCCGCAGCGGCGTCTGGGTGAGCAGCGCCTTGGCGATCATCGGGTTGGAGAGGTAGCGGCCGATCAGCGCCGTCTCAACATAGCCCGGCAGCAGCGTGTTCACGCGGATGCCGTAAGGCGCATACTCAACCGCGAGGCTGCGCGACAGGGCGGACACCGCGCCTTTGGTCGCCGAATAGACTGACATCTGGCGCGTGTGCTTCACCGACATGACCGAGGACAGGTTGATCACCGACGCCTTGCCCGAGGCGCGCATCAAGTCGAACGCCTCGCGCGCGCAGCGCACCGTGCCGTCCACATTGACCTGCCACACGCGGTCCCAGGACTCATCGTCCATATGCCGGAAGTCGGCTCGCTCGCCGATGCCCGCATTGTTCACGAGCACATCGAGACGGCCATGCGCCTCCTTGATGGTGTCCATCAGCGCCTTGACCTGCGCCGTGTCGGCAACGTCCACCACATGCGCGCTTGCCGCGCCGTTCGACTTGATGATGGCGTCGGTTACCTCTTTGGCGGCCTCGCCGTCGATATCCGCGACGATGACGTGCGCACCTTCGCGCGCGAAAGTCTCGGCAATGGCGCGGCCGATGCCGGCGCCCGCCCCCGTGACCAGCGCGATCTTGTCCTCAAGCCGCCGCATCGGACCCCTTGATGGGGGCCGGCGCCTCCCATTTGTGCCGCATGGTCACGAGCTCCTCGGCGACGCTCGGATGCAGCGCCATGGTGGAATCGAATTGCGCCTTGGTGACGCCTAGCTTGAGCGCGATCGCCGCCATTTGCACGATCTCCGCCGCGTCGGGCCCGAGAATGTGGACGCCGAGCACTTTGTCGGTCTCGGCGTCGATCACGAGCTTCATCAGCACCTTCTCCTTGCGGCCACTGATGGTCGCGCGCATGGGCCGGAAGCTCGACTTGTAGATGTCGATCACGCGGTATTTCTCGCGCGCCTCCTCCTCGGACAGCCCCACCGTGCCGATCTCGGGCTCGGAGAACACCGCCGTCGGGATGAAATCGTAGTTCATAGCCGTCGGCTTATCCTCGAACACCGTCTCGATGAAGGCCGTACCCTCGCGAATGGCCACCGGCGTCAGATTGGCCCGATCGGTCACGTCGCCGACCGCGTAGATGCTTTCCACCGACGACTTCGAATAGCTATCCACCACCACATGCCCGTTCCAGCCGAGTTCGACACCGGCCTTCTGTAGTCCGAGACCTGTGGTGTTCGGCGTGCGGCCCGTGGCGGCCATCACCAGGGCGGCGGAGATTGAGCCTCCGTCTTTCAGCATGACCCGATAGCCGGCATCCGGTTTCTCGATGCCCGCGACATCCGTATCCATGCGGAGATCGATGCCGCGGTCGCTCATGGCTTCGGCCAAGCCGTCGCGGAGATCCATGTCGAAGCCCCTGAGGATCTGATCGCCGCGGTACAGCACGGTGACGGCCACGCCGAGCCCGGCGAAGATCGAGGCGAACTCCATGCCGATATAGCCGGCGCCGACAATGACAATGCTGTCGGGCAGCGCCTCCAACTGGAAGCACTCATTGGAGCTGATCAAGTGCTCTGCACCCGGCACGTCAGGCATCGAAGGATGCGAGCCGGTCGTCACCAAAATATACTTCGCCGAGATTTGCGCCTCCCGGTCGGCGAGCTTGACCGTGTGCGGCCCCGCGACGGTCGCCCGCGTCAAAAAGCGCTCGACGCCAGCATTCTCCAGCGTGCGCGTGTAGACGCCGTTCAGCCGGTCGACCTCGCGCCTGACATTGTGGATCAGCGTTGGCCAATCGAAGCGCAAGTCATCGCAGGTCCAGCCGAAGCCCCGCGCGTCTTCGATCTCGCCGCCATAGCGGCTGCTGTAAACCAGGAGCTTTTTCGGCACGCAGCCGCGGATCACGCACGTGCCGCCGACACGATACTCCTCGGCAATACCGACACGGACGCCAAGCTCCGACGCCAGCCGGGCCGACCGGACCCCGCCCGAGCCCGCGCCGATCACGAAAAGATCGTAGTCGTACGCCGCCGCTTGCTCCGCCACTTGGCCTCAAGCTCCCGTGCGCTTGATCGCCTGGACCCCGCCGCTGCCGGCGACGATGACCATGTCGGCGAGACCCAGGAACAGCCCATGCTCGACCACGCCCGGCACGCGTTTCAACGCGAAAGCCAGCACTTCAGGCTCGGGGATCGTGTGGAAGGCGCAATCGACGATGAGATTGCCCTGGTCGGTGATGAACGGCAGGTCGCCCTGCCCCGGCCGCAGCCGGACCTCGCCCTCGCAGCCCGCTTCCGCGGCAAGCGCCTCGATCAGCCGCGTGGTCGACCGCAAGCCGAAGCGCACCACCTCTACCGGCAACGGGTGCGACCCCAGCGTGTGCGACATCTTACTGTCGTCGGCGATCACCACCATGCGGTCCGAGGCGGTCGCCACGATCTTCTCGCGGAGCAGCGCACCGCCACCGCCTTTGATCAGGCGCAACTGGTCGTCGAACTCGTCCGCGCCGTCGACCGTCAGATCGAGCTGCGGCGTCTCGTCGAGGGACGACAGCGGAATGCGGAGCTTCTCGGCATGGGCCCTAGTCGCCTCGGAGGTCGGCACGCACAGCACCTCGAGACCATTCCGAACGAGTTGCCCCACCGCCTCCACGAAATGGAAGGCGGTCGAGCCGGTGCCGAGGCCAAGCTTCATGCCGGGCTTGACCAGATCGATCGCCGCATGCGCGGCTTGCGCCTTGTAATCGTCGACCGTGGTCGCAGCGTCCGCCATCAGCCTTCGAGCCCCCCCATCATCACGTATTTCAACTCCACGAACTCGTCGATCCCATGGTGGGAGCCTTCGCGACCTTGCCCGGACTCTTTCACGCCGCCGAACGGCGCCAGCTCGGACGAGATGATCCCCTCGTTGACGCCGATCATGCCATATTCGAGTGCCTCGGCCACCCGCCAAGCGCGCGAAAGATCGCGTGTGTAGAAATAAGCGGCCAGCCCATAGGGCGTGTCGTTGGCCATCGCGATCGCCTCGTCCTCGTCGCGGAAGCGGAATAGCGGCGCTACGGGGCCGAACGTTTCCTCTTGCGCGATCATCATGTCGACCGTGACGTCGGCGAGCACCGTCGGCTCGTAGAAGGTGGCACCAAGCTTATGCCGCCTGCCCCCAGTGAGCACCTTGGCGCCCTTGGCCACCGCGTCTTTGACATTCGCGTCGACCTTCGCGACCGCGGCTTGGTGGATCAGCGGTCCTTGCATCACACCGTCTTGCGTTCCCGGCCCGACCTTGAGTTTCGCCGCCTCGGCCGCAAGCCTTTCCGCGAAGCGCTCATACATGCCGTCCTGCACGAGGATGCGGTTGGCGCACACACACGTCTGGCCACAGTTGCGGTATTTCGAGGCGAGCGCGCCCTCGACCGCGGCATCGAGATCGGCATCGTCGAACACGATGAAGGGCGCGTTGCCGCCGAGTTCGAGCGAAAGCTTTTTCACCGTGTCGGCGCACTGTCGCATCAGCAGCTTGCCGACATCCGTGGAGCCCGTGAAGGTGATCATGCGCACCAGTGGATTGGACGTCAGCTCGCCACCAATGGCGACCGCATCGCCGGTCACCACGTTGAGCACGCCCGCGGGCACCCCGGCCTGCTCGGCCAGCGCCGCCAGCGCCAGCGCGCAGAGCGGCGTCTCGGGCGCGGGCTTGACCACAACCGTGCAGCCCGCGGCCAGTGCCGGCGAGATTTTCCGGGTGATCATGGCCAGCGGAAAGTTCCACGGCGTGATGGCGCCGACCACGCCCACCGGCTGCTTCAGCACGAGCATCCGGCCGCCCTTCTTGGGCGTCGGAATGATTTCCCCAAGAATGCGCTTGGCTTCCTCGGCGTAAAACTCGGTGAAGGACGCGGCATAGTCCACTTCGGCCCGCGCTTCGGCCAAGGGCTTGCCCTGCTCGGCGGTCATGAGCAAAGCGAGGTCTTCCTTGTGGTCAAGCTGCAGTTCATACCAGCGGCGCAAGATGGCCGCTCGCTCCTTGGCGAGCATGCCGCTCCATGCAGGGAACGCCCCGTGCGCCGCTTCGATGGCCGCGCGCGTCTCTGTCTGACCGAGATCGGGCACGCGCCCGATCACCTCACCCGTCGCGGGATTGGTGACCTCGAGCGTCGGCGTCCCGGTCCATTTGCCGCCGATCAGGCACTGGTCCTTGAGGATTGTGGGGACTTTCAACTGCATGGCCCGCTCTCTACGCCGCCACTTGCCGGGCTGCAAGAGCCGCGCTTGCCAGAGCGAGAGTCCCGTGTGAGAGAGTGCGATGTTCAAAGGCACGACAATCGTCTTCGACCTTGACGGTACCCTCGTCGACACCGCGCCGGACCTCACCAACGCGCTAAACCATGCGCTTACGGCCCGCGGCCACGCGCCCGTGCCGCCGGCCGCCACGCGGGAAGCCGTCGGGCGCGGCGCGCGGGTGATGATCGAACAGGCCCTCTCGGCTGCCGGGGCGGAAGACGACGTGGACCAGATGCTGGCCGACTTCCTAGTGCACTACGAGGCCAACATCGCCGCGGAAAGCCGTCCTTTCCCCGGTGCCTTGGCCGCCCTCGACCGCCTTGCGGCAGCCGGCGCCACCCTCGCCATATGCACCAACAAGCACGAGCGCCTCACCCGCATGCTCCTGGAGGCGCTCAAGATCGAGGGCTATTTCGCCGCCTTGGCCGGCCGCGACACGCTTGGCGTGTCGAAGCCCGACCCCGGCCATCTCACCGGCGTGATCGCTCTTGCCGGCGGCGACGCCTCGCGCGCCGTCATGGTCGGCGACAGCGCCGCCGATATCGCCGCCGCGCGGGGCGCTGGAGTGCCCTCCATCCTGGTCAGCTTCGGCTACGCCCCGCCGCCGCCGGAAGGTCCCCACGCGGATGCCGTCATCGACCATTTCGATAGGCTGGACGAGCGCGCGCTTTCGCTGCTGAAACCCTTGACAGATACGGCCGGCGCGTCCTCCTAATACGCCGCAATTCCGCCCGAGATCGAGCCTAGGTCGGGCCGGCTCGTCGCAACGAACAGCCATATTCGGCCGATAGTCTCGTGGCCACCGGGGCACAGGGACGCTGACGCAAAGGAGAGTTGGGAATGCGCAAACGCATCGTGACTGGCGCTTGTTTCTTGTTGCTCATGGGCGGCGCGGCTTACGCCCAGGACGACCAGGCGGGCGTGGACGCGTGTACCGAGGAACTCGCCCGTGTCGAAGGCCTGTTCCACGACAAGATCGAGGGCGCCAATCCCCCGGACGAGGCGGCGGTCGAGAAGACCAGCATGCTCCTCGACGAAGCCGATGCGCTTTGCACCGAAGGGAATGTGGCGGAGGCGAACAAGACGCTGGCCGCTGCCGCCAAGCTGGTCACGGCGCCCGATCAGTAGAGCGTAGGCGTTCGGGCTCATGCGGCTGCTGCCCCGCCATCGGGGACGCCAAGAGGACGCCAAGGGTGCCGGCTTCGCGGCTTCCTTGACTTACCCCGGACCCACTCGCTAAATCCCCCGTTCCAGCCGCATCATCGCGAAAGATCGGGTCTCCGGTCTTTCGCATGAACGCGCCACTTGGGATCGGGCGGTTAGCTCAGCTGGTAGAGCACTGTGTTCACATCGCAGGGGTCACTGGTTCGAATCCAGTACCGCCCACCATTAAGTCACTGAAAATATTATATTACATGAGATGGTGGCTTCGCGGCAGAGGCTTCAACGCTGCTGTGTCAGTGCCATGTCAGCACAAAGGTGCCGGGGCAACAGCCTGTCTTGATCTGACCATGCCAACATCTCATGATTGATAAGGACACTACTGGGAAGTGACGCAATATGATGCGCACGGCAACCGTTTGGTTCACGCTCGCGGGCCTTCTTGCTGCAACTTCCGCTAGTGCCCAGGCGCCCGAGACACCGCCCCGACCTGAACTAAACCCCGCTCGCAGCGCGCTATCCAACGGCGAGCGGCATTTGCCTCCGCCAGAGAAGAAACCGAATATTCCGGGGCTGCGGCCCAGTGCGGATAAGATCGACCCACGGATCACCGCCGCGCACGCCAAATGCGCTGAATTGTTGAAAAATGCCGTGCTCGACTATCAGCCGCTGCCGCCCATCAGGGGGCGCGCGTGTGGCGCCATAGCCCCAATCCTCGTGAAATCTATCGGCGTGGAACCCGCCGTCGTCATCTCGCCGCCCGCGACGATGAATTGCACGCTTGCCGCAGCGCTCTACGCCTGGCTCGAGAATACAGTCCAGCCGGCGGCGGCGGTGCTTGGGTCCTCTGTGGTTAAGATCCGCAACGCTTTGTCCTACGAGTGTCGGCGTCGCTACGGTGGCACGAACACGAAAATTAGCGAGCATGCGCTTGCAAACGCGCTCGATATTTCTGAGTTCGTGTTTTCGTCAGGACAGCGGGTCACCGTCCTTAAGGGTTGGCCACTCGGTGCAGGCAAAGCCACACTTCCCCTTGCACCCACACTGCCCCTGCCAAATCCTCGGCGGATCGTTGCCGCCTCGGCGACACAAGATGCAGCAGCGTCAAGTGAGACGACAGGTGCCATTGTCGCTGTTCCCTCGGCCCGCTCGATGGGAAACACAATCGTTGCACTTACAAAAGTGAAGACCGATCCCTTTGCCAGGCCGAAGCCTCCCCCCGTGGCTCGAACCCCGCAATCGCCTTTTACGCAGTCTTCGTCGATCCACCGCTCGGAATGGCGAAAAACAGGAGCGTCGAATCTATTCAGTCCCCTTCCGTCACCCGGCGCCAAACTTTCCGAGCTAGACACGAAGTGGAATGTGAAAGACCAGGAAACCAAGACGGAGCCATCTGCTCAACCTTTGACACGCAAGCTCGAACCGCAGGAAGTGGGAGCGTTCGTGCGATCGATCCATGCAGATGCCTGCAAGGACTTCGAGACCGTGCTTGGCCCTCGTGCTAACGCAGCTCACAGGGATCACTTCCATCTCGACATGAAAAAGCGGCGTTACGTGAAAATTTGTGAATAGCTCGAGCAGACCGAAGCCTCTGAGCTCGCTACCCCAAATGATGTAGCGCGTCGCCTTGGCCTTTGCAGCGTCCACGCAACGCTTCGCAACTTTCGCCATTCGCCCAGCTCCCGTGCCAGCACCATGTCACCAACCGAAAAGAAACGGGGGTAAGACGAGGTCTGAACTGAGCGCTAAAAAGTAAGTGCTTCGCCCTTGATGCATAAGGCGAAAGTAAGAGTTACCCAGAAGGTCGTGTCGAAGCGTAAGAGCTACAAGACGGCGTTCACATCACTGTTTGCTGTCCGCTTCGCCCCATAGTCTCTTGAGATAGTTCCAGCCTTTAACTCCATAGTGTTCAGCGCTGCTATAGAAACTTTCATAGAGGTCGTTGGCTTTGGTGCCTGCTTCATTGAATGCTTCGATCGTCACTGCGTCAATGCGCAAGGCGTCGAGGCTCTTTTTCGTTCCTGCCGATTGCAAGTACACCCCGAGCGCAGCTCCAAGTACAAGCGTGAAACTCCATACAGCCGCTCTCGCAAACAACTTGCCGCGGTTGATTCCTACGACAATGTCTAAAACCTTGTCGGGCAGAGCGCCGTCGGCGACGACGCCGTCCGGTCCTACCTCTTTGTATGAGAATGCAAGCGTGAGCGCATTCGTTCCTCGTCTCGTCGGCGTCAGAGTGAATTGCCAGGCAGCAAGATCCTCTTCGGACTTCTTCTCCTTATTCCTCCATGCCCACTGGGTCTCAGGGGACTGGCTTTGAATTGTGAAGCCGCCCTTTGGCGCGGACAGCCTTAAAGACATAGCTCGAGCAACTTGGATTTGCTGCGTCTCCTTCTGTCCGGTCTCCATGGAACCCTCGACCAGCTCGTCTGAGATCGATGGGGAGAGTCTGACCTCTACTTCGACAGGCACATACGCTTTCATTCGTCGGGGCACATTCTCGGCAAGCCAACCACGCACTTGATTCGATTTCGCCTGAGGGTCTTGTTCGGCCCAATCAAATTTTGTGGGCTCAGAGGCTGACTCAAGATCTCCAAACTCGTTTCCCGGAGCTTTTCTCCTAAGTGCTTTCACCAGAGAGGAAGTTTCGACAGGCAAGATCTCTCCCGCATTGGCCATCGGATCAAGCCTATCGGGCTCGACCATAGCGGGCTGCAGGTTGGCATTTAGCCCTGCCGCATGGGAGACGGCATCGGTGGCGGCATGCGTTTCGGCTTCCACCTCCGGCGACGGCATGGGCGAGGCCATCGAGATGGGCTCCGGCTCCACAGTATGCTTTTCCGCCGCTTCAGGCGCGATCGTGCCCGGCTGCGGCGCAGTCTGGAATTGCAAGGGTTCGGCCGGCGGCGTGGTGGAGCCAAGCGTCTGCCCTGCTCGCAATACGGCATAAGCACGATCCAACCGAGCAGAGGCCCAATGAGGAAGCTGGGGCGGTGTCGCTTCCGGAGCTCCCAGCACCATAGGCAGGGTCGCAGGCGGCTCGCTTGCCATCAGCGGCGAGGTCACCTCGACGACCGGTTCCGGAGCAACCTCCTCGGCCTGTGGCGACGCCTCAGCGCCGATACTTCCACCCCCCACGGGGTGCTCAATCCCGCGTTTAATTATAGTGATTTCTTGCTCATGAATCGTCACGAGCCCTTGTTCGGCCAACTGCCGGACGAAATCGTGAAGTGTTTCCTTTAATTCTAACAGCGACCAGTCTTCTGAGCCTCTAAGGTCTCGGGTCAGCGCTACAATAAAAAGTCGTTCTTCTGTGCAAGGCGACAGCTCAGCGAGGAGTTCTAGGAGGGAAACGCCGAAATCGCCCGAGGGTCCGCTAACCTGGTCGACCTCTTCGAGCTCTAGAACATCTGTGACCTCGGCAACCTCAATGGCCGGCGCGACCTCGTCTTCGACAATCTCAAGGCCGCCCAGTTCCAAGGTGAGATCGAGAATGTCCTCATCCTCGGCCGCAGGTGTCTCGGCTGCGTCTCCGCTCAAGACGGGAGCAATATGGTCGATTATCTGGTTGGCAGCCTCCCCCTCAAGACTTTCCTCTTCGGCCTGCGCTTTCGGGGTAGCGGGATGCGCGTCGGCCTGAACAGTTTCGTCGTCTCCGATAAGCCGCCGAATGGCGGCTATAATTTCCTCCCTCGACGAGTCAGAATCGCCAATGTCTTGGAAGTCGGAAGGTATTAACTCTCTGTCTCCCACCTGCATTCTCCGGCCGGTACGTGAGAGCACTATGCTCTATATGCGCGATTAGCGCTAATGAGCAGTAGGCTAAGACAACTCCATTCGCGCAGATTGGAAGCGCTCCAAGCAATCCGCCTCTCCGCCCCCTCACGATCAGGCAGCGAGTCAGCTCTTGATCTTGGCGAGCCAGATGGCAAGGTCTTCGAGGATCGCGCCGAAATGGTTTTCCGGAATCTGCAGGGCGCCGGAAATCTCCTTCAGCTTCTTGCGCTCCTCCTCGGCGATGCGTTCGTCGGCCAAGAGCACGAGATAGGCGCCCCGGACCATCTCCTCCTTGGTCTCCAGGTCGAGCGTCTTGGACGCGGCAGCGAACTCGGCCAGAGCATCGCCCGTGGCATTGGCGCCGACTGCGCGGGCGACCTCGTCCGCCGCGAGTTTGCGCCCCGTGCGGTCTTCATAGACCTGCCGAATCAGGTCCGTCTCGCGGCTATCGAGACGGCCATCGGCGGCGGCCACCGCCACCATCGCCTTCAAGACCCAATCTGCGTCCATATTCATCTGTTCGTCCGCCATTTTGCCCTTGCTGCTTTCACCTGCCGCCATTTGTGCTAAGGCGCAACCCTTGGGTCCCATAGGCCCTTGGGGGAAGCACAACGCCGCGGGCAAGCCAGCGACGGTCCGCTTAGTAGCCAAAAGCAGACATCCCTGGAACGCATACCGATGTCGGCCAATGACCCGAAGCGACAATTCCGTGTCAGAATTAAACAAAAACCCTAGAATCGCATCCTCGCGTTAGCCCCCCGCTGTGTGCAGCAACCATTTCTTTGCCCCAAGATGCTAGCTCTCCTCAAGCTGAAGGGTAGTCATTTTGGTGCGTGCCTTCTTATGACGCAGATCATCCGCCCGAACTTCAAACGTCGCCGTTTTACCCAGGAGCGCTTTAGGAGGCATGGCGCCTCAGAACGGAAACCGACAAAGGGGCTGCCAGTGTGGCCCATTTGGTGCCTCATCGCTGCAGCGCTTCTGCTCACAATCTACCTGAGGCCAGTGGTTCAACCATCAGGAGGAGTACGCCAAGACGCGAACCCGCGGATGTACATTGACGTAATCGATGGCGATACCGTCCGCAGTGGCGGACGAAGCTTCCGTCTGGTTGGTTTCAATACGCCAGAGACCGGGTTCAATGCCCAGTGCGCGCATGAGCGCGAGTTGGCTGCAAAGGCGACTGACCGACTACAACAACTATTGAACTCGGGGGACCATCGTCTTCAGCAAGTAGATTGCGCTTGTACTCCAGGTACCGAGGGAACACGGCGATGCAACCATGGGCGTCTCTGTGCCAGATTATTCGTCAATGGCCGCGACGTCGCAGCGATCTTGATCGCTGAGGGTTTGGCTGAGCGCTACGAGTGTTGGTCAGCCTCATGTCCGCAGCGGAGGGGACTGGTGTAGACGCTTGTAAATGAGGCACTGTCCACGATTGGTTGAGCATCAACAATGTTTGCTTTTGGCGGCGGGTTCAAGGGGTGGCCGCAACACTTCAATCTTTGAGGAAAGATGGAGTGTTCAGGATGGGCTATCGCCGACGGATCTATTTCACGGAGAAGCA
>Ga0307380_10005169_pt1 | contig 17392 bp, 15 predicted proteins | sample UN3MG_FD_202239 | JGI IMG/M metagenome (GOLD analysis project Ga0307380, IMG submission 202239) | Soil microbial communities from Risofladan, Vaasa, Finland - UN-3 | ecosystem: Environmental > Terrestrial > Soil > Coastal area > Acid sulfate soil | place: Finland: Risofladan, Vaasa | collected...
TCGTAGGGCCCGCCTCCCGGCCCGGTCACGCAGCGATCCCAGTAGTAGAAGTCATCCAGGTCCACGCCGAGATCGCAGTCGTAGTCGCCGATCCCGAACTCGTACGCCCCCATATCGAGCCGCCCGCAGAGCACGCGGGAATGCCCGTCCAGATCAGTCTTCTCCGGACCGGGCAAAAACGCCGGATCGCCCGTGTTGATGCACGGCGACGCGGGCTGCAGGCGGAGGTTGTCATCCTCGGTCCCGTAGATTCCGTCCGGCCCGTCGGCGTCCACAAACCGCGGGTACACCCGGATATTGCCCGTGCCCGTCCCCGACAAGTAGTGATCCACGTCAGAGTAGTTCATCGTGACGCTGGTGTACGGCCCGAAGGATAGCTCACCACCGCCGTTGTCCCACACAATACAGTTGTTCACCCCGACGTGACTATCGTCGCCATACACGGAGATTGCTCCGCCGTGGACGGCGGTGTTGCCGTTGAACGTGCAACGGGCGAAACCTTGATACGAAGAAAAACCCGGATCCCGATATGCGCCGCCGTCCCCGCTGGCCTTGTTCCCGCCGAATACGCAGTTCGTGAAACCGGCGTACCCACCAACCCCGGCATTGCTGTACACGGCGCCGCCGTCGCCGCCCGCCGAGTTCTTGCGCAGTACGCAGTCGGTCACGTACGCGTTGGTGTCCTGGCTCAAGTGTAACGCGCCGCCGTCACTGACCGCCGTGTTCTCGCTCAACGTGCATTCCTGCATCTTCAGTAAAATCTCACCGGACGCATGGCCGCCCCCGCCCTCACTGCCGGCCGAGTTCCCGCTGACTGTGCACCGAAGGAACGTCGGGCCAAGAAAATAATAGCCGGAGGCGGCCGCAAACCCGCCGCCACTGGTGCCCGACAAGTTTCCGCTGAGCGTGCATCCCGTCAGTGACGCTGCGCTCCGATAGAAATACATCCCGCCGCCCGTGCCGCCCCGGTTGGCACGAATGGTGCAATCCACCAGCGTCGGATCGCTGGACAGGCTTGCGCTCACACCGCTGAGAGAGACACCACCGCCCGGACCCCCGTTGCCACCGGTGATGGTCACGCCGTCCAGGACGGCCGTCGCATCAAGCACCCCGCCGGTCACGACGTGGTAGCTGTTCTCGCCGTCGTTGGCGAAGTCCGGTCCGTCGTCGCCGGCCAGGTCGCCGCTGAGGATCGTCTCCTGCGCCTTGATGTCCCTTGCGTCGGGGTCCCGCGCTCCGAGCCCGGCGTAGCCGCCCTTCAGCTTGACACCACTGATCAGCCCGAAGTTGGCCGCGCGGTCCCCGGGCGTGACCTGCCCGCCCTCGTCCACGTCCGGCGTGTAGGTTCCCTGGGCCACGCGGATGTCGGTGATGGTGCCGTTGGCGCCGGCCTCCCACAGGGCGTCCTGCAGGCACTTGTACGCCGTCGCCCAGGCCAGCCCGTCACCGCCAGTCGCCGCGTCGTCGTCCACGTAGCGAATGACCTGGGCCTGGGCCAATGGAAGACAAGCCGATGTGAAAATGAGTATTGTAAGCGAACATCGAGCAAACATGGTTGCTCTCCTTGAGTGAAATGGGACGTGATTAAGAAGCGCCATTCATCATACGCGCTTGGCATCCCGGCAGACAAGCAAAAACTCGCCTTCTTCCTCTCGCGCCGTATCATCAAGTCGTGAGCCAGGAGAATCCTCGTGACGGCCTGTGGCACTTATCGAATTCCAGCCCTCCGCCACCTCGGGGCACGACTCGCCCTGCCGCAAACCGGCGGTTTAGCGCAAACCGCCGGGGCAACAGCCCAAAGAGCACTCCGATTGGAGTCCCGATGTACTCTGCACGCCATTGGTGCACCGTCAGTAGACGTCGACTGTATTGGCACCCATAGTGATGTGGCGGGCTGTGCCGCCGTCAAGAAGAGGGGACTGTCCCGATTGTATTGACTCTTTCCGCTCGCTACGGCCCTGTCTCGCCCGACCTGGCGGCAAGCGCAGTCGTACCTGCACGTCTTCAACGGAACGATGCCCGTGCCGACCGAGCATCCTCGAGCCGAAGCAGACCGAGCGCCGGCGCGCAAAACAGGCCCCGGCCTGTTCCTGCCGGGGCCTTATTCATCCTCGTCAAAAGCGGGTGATCGGATTTGAACCGACGACGTTCACGTTGGCAACGTGCCGGCACCCCACGGAACCGACGCATTCACAGACAGTTACAGACGGTAGCGCGGACGCTTGTACCGGATCGCCGGATTCGGTGCAGGATGACCAGCTCGAAGCGCTGGCCGCGGCGCTGTCGGCACTGACGCCGGAGCAAAGGGCACGGCTCGCCGGGATGCTGACGACGGCCGGCCCGGGACATTGAGCCGGCTGCGGAACCGGCAGCCGTGGGAGGATAACCTATGGCAAGGGCGAAACGAGTAGGGCGGCCCCGACGCCGTGTCGGGTGCCCGGTGCCAGTGGAAACCGTAGTGCGGTTTGACGACATGTGCAGACGCCTGGGGCTCAGGCGCGGGTGCGTGTTGGACGCGGCGATGCGGCTTATCTGTGCTCTGCCGGCAGACGCGCGGGACCGGGTAATGAGAGGCCGCCACGGCGAAATCGCAATCGAGCTGGCGACCGAGCCGGGCCAGCGGGGCGATGACCGGGGTGCCCAGCCTGCCGGCCCGGGTCGCGGCGCTTGAGCGGATCGTGCTGGCCGCTACTGTAGGTTCCAGCGCTGAGTCTGAATCCGCCCGCAAGTTAGCGGCGCGGGTCCGAGACGGCTTGACCGCAGCCGATCCCAGCGGTAAAGGTGGTCCGTCAGGATCTCCCGCAGATCGACTGAGAGGTTGGTCATGAGCAAAGGGCAACAGTCAACGTGTCAAGTATGAACGCGCCTCGGGCGCTGGTCAAATAGAGAATCGGGCGAATCTTCGAATCGAGGGCCTTTCGGACCGCACAGAACCGGCCCAACCGTCAACCGGGAGGACCTGCCATGAAGTTCCGCATCATCGGCGCCGAACGCCAGACTGGGATCGATGTCGACAAGACGGTCGATGTCGAAAACGACCAGATTGCCGCCAGGATGGCACACGATATGAACGTGCTTGTCGAACGAATCGAACCGGTCCAGCCGTCTCGGCCGGCCACACCTCCCGAGCCCCCGAAACCGCAGAAACCCTACCCCATCATGGCCGCCGTTTCGGTCGCCTCCATGGCCCTCGGCGTCATTTGTGCGGTTCTCGGTTGCGTTTTTCTGGTCATTGCCATCCATCGTCTGTGGTTTGCCCTCGCCGACCCTAACGTGTCCCCTTCCCTGCCGCTTGGTTGGGGCGCCCTGCTTCTCGGCCTAGCCGTCTCCCTCATTCTGCAATCCGAGCTGCTCGTCGGCCTCCGGCGTCACTTCCTCAACGGCGACGAGATTGTCCGTCTCCTGAAGGCCGAACCTCGAACCCCCTACTGACTCAGAACTTCCCCAGCGGGCAGCCGCCGCGCTCCTGGATTCGTTTGGTCGCCCGGATCGCCCGCTGAACTCGAAGGGCTGGCCGCGGCGCTGTCGGCATTGACGCTGGGGCAACGGAACCGGCTCGCCGGGATGCTGGCCGGTGGCCATCCGGCGGCACCTGGGGCGAAAGGTACTACCAGCGGCGGTTTCCGCCCGAGGGCATTGCGATCAGTCGAGCGTGGAGACTGACTTTCTTTCGCGCGGCGTGGGGACGGTCGATCGGAGGCCGGACGGTGAAACCAACAAACGGCAGTGAGCACAAGACGGAAGCGTTGACGGTGGGTGACCTTGCTCGGCTGCTCAGCACGGCCGGCGGGCGGCGGGTGACCGTCACGATGATCCGCGCGGACTTGGCTGCGGGGGCGCCGGTCAACCCGGACGGAACGATCAATCTGGTCCACTACGCCGCCTGGCTGGCGAGAGAGTCATCCTACCGGTGAGCGTGGAGGCCCTGGACCCAAACGGTCCCTGGACGCCAGCGGCGGTGTGAGTCAGAATCGGGGACGGCGGCTAGCTACCGCCACGCGCTGCCTGGCGGTTGTGCGATCGCACCATCCCGCACAGCCGTTGGGCGGCGACCCCGATAAGGATGGTGCATCATGTCTGATTCCGTTGCCCGAACGCATGAAGCCATCGCCCGGCTTTTCGAGCGATTGGGTGAGACGTGGTGCGCGGTGGATACCGAGGAACTGACGCGCACTGAGCAGACGGCGCTGAGGGTGATTTGCTGGACCGGGCTTGTTGAACTGCGACTGACGTTCGCCGCCTGGACCGACGTGGCCCAAGTCAGCGCTGAGGCCGTTGTCTGTGGCCAGTGGATTGATTCGTCGCACGCAAGCATGCTGCCAGAACGGTTGCGAGCTGCGATTCCGGCCTGGGCCGGGCGTTCGATTGCGATGCAACCCGATCCGTGTGTGCAGGCACGGCTGACTTCGGACGGTCTGGATGTTCAACGCGACGTTTCTTCGGGCAACGAAGCCTCACGTTTTTGCGCGTTTGCCGCGGCGACGTGCAACCTCCAACCCGGGCGGGCGCGTGTTCGGATTCTGTCCACCGACGCGCGCGCTCCCGGCGTGGTACCGGCGCTGGCAGCCGATGGCCCCAACGAGTTGGTGCAGGCGTTGAAAACCGGGTTTGCGGACGTGGCTCAGGCGATCCGCGGTGCGGGTGGCGTTGAGGAAGAGAGGACTAGGGCCAGGATCGCTGAGAGTGCCAAGAAAGCGACTTCACCAGACCCCCATAGAGACGACTGGAACGCGCTTACGGAGCGGCAACGAATCTGCCTGCAGGCCTTGGATGAGTTGGGGGCATTCGACGCCAGTTCCCGACAGCGGGCAGGTGACGTTGCGCAGAAAGCGGAGGGTCACTCCGCGAACGTGAACGGCTTCAAACAACCTCTTGCCGATCTGGCAAAACGCGGGCTGATTGAAAGCAAGACCGGTCGGGAAGGCGGGTACTGGCTGTCGCCCAACGGCCGCGCGGTAATCAAGGCCGGCGACCGAAGTGAATCCGGCAACAGTACAGACACCTAAACGGTGCGCACCGTTTCCATACCATTGTTGGACTGATTCCCACTGTTCTCTGTGCAAGACTTGGGACAACTGGCGGGCGCTGGGCTCGCCTGGGTTTGTCTTGAGGTACTTGCAATGGGCAGAAACAACACGTCGAAGGCGGACACGTCCACCGCCGCGTTGTTGGACGTAACCGAGGTTGCTGCGCTACTCCACTGCTCGGGACGCCACGTCTACAGGCTGGCTGACTCCGGCAAGATGCCGCGGCCGGTGAAGCTGGGCCAGCTCGTCCGGTGGTCCCGTACCCAGCTCGAGCGCTGGATCACAGACGGGTGCCCCCCAGTGCGATCGGCAAGGGGGGCGGCGCGATGACCAGAGAAGAAAGCGGGCCGCGCCGTCGGCAGAACGGCACGGCCCCAAAGTCTATCGGTCACTCACACCATACCGGCGGGCCTGAGAGGCGGCAATCCCTCAGCGGTGAAGACCTGAAACTTGACGCGCACGCGTTCCTAGAGGCCCGTCGGGAGCTGTTCATCCTTCGGGGCCGGCGAGCACTTCTGACGGCTTTGCTTCGCACCGGTAGGGCAACGGCCGATGACGTTCGGGATACAGTGGAGCTGCCGGACAGCGTTGGTCCAAAGCTGTTCGGACCTGTGCCTGGGCCGCTGGCACGCGTGGGCATCATCGAGCTTGGCGGGTCTGTGAAATCGCGCCGACCGGATGCCCACGGCCGACCGGTCTCGGTCTGGCGGCTGAGGGACCGCCAAGCCGCACAGCGCTGGCTGAGCGATCACCCTGACCGTCCAGACCCAGTGCCGACCGGAGTGCAGGCCGACCCCACGCTTTTCGATTTGGACGGATCGGGGGCGCGCCGATGACGCCGGTAGAGCTGGTGTTATCGAAGCTGCCGGATGCCAAGCGTAGCGGCAACGGCTGGTCAGCTCGATGCCCGGCCCATGATGACCGTCGGGCAAGTCTCTCGGTTTCGGAAGGTGACGACGCCCGGGCACTGGTCACGTGTCACGCCGGCTGCACGTTCGATGTGATCGTATCGGCGCTGGGGTTGGCGCCCCGCGATCTGATGCCCGCGGGCGGCTGTGCCACGTGCCGAAACGGCCCGGATCGGCGGCGATCCCCCCATCCGTCATCGTCGGTGCGATCCGGTGAACACAAGACGTATCCGACAGCTCCCGCGGCGGTGGCTGCGCTGGAGACGAAGCACGGAAAACCGGTGGCGAGCTGGACCTACCACAACGCCGGCGGGCACCCGGTGGGAATCGTCTTGCGGTGGGATCGGCCCGACGGCGGAAAGGACTTTCGGCCGGTGTCACGGCATGGCACTATCTGGCGAATCGCCGGGATGCCCGCGCCCAGGCCGCTGTACCGACTGCCGGAGCTGGCCGACGCCCGGCGCGTCTACGTCACCGAAGGCGAGAAAGCAGCCGACGCGGTGCGTTCCGTCGGGCTGGTGGCCACAACGTCACCCCACGGGAGCAACAGCGCGGGAAAGGCCGACTGGTCACCACTGGCGGGGCGAAGAATCGTGATCCTGCCCGACGCCGATGACGCCGGCCGGCGCTACGCCGATGACGTGGCCCGGCTGCTGGCAAAGGTGACGCCAGCTCCGACGGTCAAGGTGGTGGAGCTGCCCGACCTGCCGGCCGGTGGGGATGCGGTCGAGTACGTTGCAGCTCGCCGCGCGGAGGGCTTGGACGATGACGCGATCCGGGCGGCGGTCGAGGGCCTGGCGAATGCGGCGGCACCGATCGACCCGACCGAGGCGACTGCAACGGCCGTGCCGGTGCTGGTGTGCGTCGCGGACGTGCAACCGGAACCGGTGCGGTGGCTGTGGCCCGATCGGGTCGCCCTGGGCAAGCTGACGCTGATTGCGGGCGATCCGGGCCTGGGCAAGAGCCTTATCACGTTGGACATGGCGGCGCGGGTGTCGGGGGGCACGGCGTGGCCCGATGCGCAGGACACGCCGAACGTGGCCGGTGGTGTGGTGCTGCTTTCGGCTGAGGATGACGTAGCCGATACGATTCGGCCGCGGCTGGACGCCGGCGGTGCGGACGTTTCGCGCATCGTCGTCTTGCAGGCGGTGAAGCACCGCGATCCTGACACCGGCGCTGAGCTGCCCGCTCCGTTCTGCCTGGCAACCGACCTGCCCGCGCTCGGGCTGGCCATCGAGAGGGTGGCAGATTGCCGACTTGTGGTCATCGACCCGATCACCGCGTACCTGGGGCGCATCGACTCGCACAAGAACGCTGAGCTTCGGGCGGTGTTAGGTCCGGTGGCTGAGCTGGCCGGGCGGCATCGCATCGCGGTGGTGGCGGTGACGCACCTGCGCAAGGCGGAGGGGCCGGCCATGTACCGGGCGATGGGTTCTCTGGCATTCACGGCCGCGGCGCGGGCGGTGTGGGCGGTGACAAAGGACCGGGACAATCCCGGCCGGCGGCTGGTGCTGCCGGTCAAGAACAATCTCGCCGCGGACGTGCTGGGGCTGGCGTACACCATTGAGCCGACCGGGGCACACGGCGCGCCAGTGGTGTTGTGGGGAGCCGAACCGGTCAACGTGTCGGCTGACGACGCCCTGGCAACGGAGCACGGGGACGCGGACGGGCACACCGACCGGGAACAGGCGGCGGACTGGCTGCGCGACGCCCTGGCGGATGGTCCGGTGCGGTCAACCGCCCTATTCGCCGAAGCGAAGGAAAACGGCATCGCCCAGAAGACGGCGCGCCGGGCTTTTCGGGACATGGGTGGCAAGCCCCACAAGGCATCCTTTGACGGCGGATGGTACTGGCGGCTGCCGGGTGACGACCGCGAAGTTGGCCCCGAAGATTCCCAAGATGCCCAACGGTGAATGTGGGCACCTTCGGGAAAGTTGGCCATCTTGGGGGCGGTGACAGCTCCGACCGGCGGCCGCGGGATTCGGCGGATTCGGCTTGACAGCCTATCGGCAATGTGATATCCTTCGGGCATCGGACACACCATATCGAGGCAGGCGACATGCAAGACATTGAGACAACGCTACGCGACGCGGCCCGGCAATCCGGGCTGAGCATCGCGGAGCTGGGCCGACGGGCAGAGCTGCCGTATGCCGTCGTGCACGGTTTCGTTACGTCGGGCCGGCTAATCACGCTGCGATCGGCGGCGGGGATCGCCCGGGCGCTGGGTCTGGAGCTGCGAACCGTCAAGCCGCGCAGAAAGGCAAGGTGAATCGTGGGGGCCGTCTACCGAGAAACCTACACCAAGCCACTGCCGGATGAGGCAGAGCTGTTCACCCGCAAGGGCGAGCGGTTCGCACGATGGCGGACCGGGCGGGGCAAGCGTCGCACAGCTCCGGTCGTGACGGGTGAGAGTGGCGGGCAGCGCGTGCAGCTCGAAGCGGGCACCTACACCGCGAAGTATCGCAACGGCGCCGGCCACGTCGTCAAGGTGGCGACCGGTTGTCGATCGCTCGATGCGGCGCGGGCCGTGCTGGTGGAGCTGGAATCACGGGCGGAAAAGGTGCACTGTGGCAAGTGGACCGCTGCCGAGGATGCGGTACTCGACCACCAAGCGACGCTGATTGCGGGGCACGTCAAAGCCTACCTGGACCACCTGCGGACGAAGCGGGGCAAGGGCGGCAAGCCGAGGGTGTCACGCAAGCACGTTGTGAACGTGCAGCACTGTCTTGACCGCATCATCGGCGAGTGCGGTTTCGAGCGACTGCGGGATCTGAACCGACGGGCGGTTGAACGCTGGGCGGATCGGCGCGAAGCCGACGGCATGGGGGCGCGGACGCTGAATGACCACCTGGCCGCGCTCTGTGCGTTCGGTAACTGGTGCACCGAATCAAAGCGGATCGTGGCGAATCCCCTTGCCCGGCCACCGAAGCGGGATGCGAAAGCTGACCGCAGACGGCAGCGGCGAGCACTGACCGGTGACGAAGTCCGCCGGCTGCTGAGAGTCGCCCAGCTCCGACCGCTGGCCGAATACGGCCGCGAAACAGTGCAGCGGGACGATGCCGACCGGCCGGGCGATAGGCGAAGCCGGCGGACGTGGCGACGGGCACCGTTGACCTTTGACGGGCTCGATGCGGCTGCGGAGCGTGGGCGCCTGGCCCTGCACAAGCGGCCGGACTACATCATCGAACTGAGGCGGAGAGGGCGGGAGCGGGCGCTTGTCTACAAGACGCTGGTGCTGACGGGGCTTCGCAAGGGGGAGCTGGCGGCGCTGACCGTCGGACATTTGGAGCTGGGCGGGCCGGTGGCGTTTGCTGTGCTCGATGCCGCCGACGAAAAGGCCGGGCGCGGGGCCGAAATCCCGCTGCGGGCTGATTTGGTGCGGGACCTGTCCGAATGGCTGGCCGCGAAGCTGGAGGCCGTCAGAAACGACGCAAGGCGGCGCGTGGGGGCTTCTGTGCCGCTTCGCCTTCCGCCGGAATCGCCGCTGTTCAACGTGCCGGCGGGATTGGGGCGGATGCTTGACCGGGACCTGAAAGCGGCCGGGATTCCGAAGCGTGACGACCGCGGCCGGACGGTGGACGTGCACGCGCTGCGACACACCTTCGGGACGCACCTGAGCCGGGGCGGTGTAGCGCCGCGGACGGCTCAGGCGGCGATGCGGCACGGATCGCTGGACCTGACGATGAACACGTACACCGATCCGCGGCTGTTGGACGTGGCCGGGGCGTTGAACGTGCTGCCGGAGCTGCCCCTTGACGACAGCCCGGGGTCGGAGCGGCAACGGGCGACGGGTACCGACGGCGGCGGGACCCTACTACAGTCGTCGGACCCGCTTGTACCAATGCTTGTACCAACTGCGGGGAATCGCTGCACGCCAGGGACAAACGCTGACCGACCGGCCGGCCTGGTCAACGTGCTGTCGGGCAAGGCGGGGATCGCCGTAAGTGACTGTGCGGACAGAAGTAAGCCGCCGCTGCCAAACGCTGGCACCGGCGGTCAAGCAAAGCGGGTGATCGGATTTGAACCGACGACGTTCACGTTGGCAACGTGACGCTCTACCACTGAGCTACACCCGCGTCGCACCCAAACAGTATACCCCCCAAACCGGTCCGGGCAAGGGGGCTTCTGACGCCTTTCGCCCTCCGCAAACCCGCCGCCCGCCACCGGATTGGACGCCCGCTCAATCGCAGAATCGGCCCCACGAGTCCTCCACCGCCCACCGGCTGCCCCGCCCGCCCGCCGAAAAGCTCAGGCGGCCACCGGCGTCGCCTCCGTCCGCACGGCGATAACGAACACACCGGCCAGGATCAGCAGCACGCCGATCCACTGGCCCACCGTCATCCGGTCGCCCAGCGCGAAGTAGGCCACGACCGCAATGATCGCGTACCCGCCGCCCACCATCACCGGATACGCCAGGCTGATCTTCAGCATCGGGCTCTGCAGGGCGAACATGTAGAAGCAGGCGTTCAGGGCGAAGCACACCAGCCCCACCATCAGGATCGGGCTCAACAGCACCGTGCGCACCCCGGCCGGCAGTCCTTCCCTGAGCAGGCCCCCGGCGGCCTCCACCCGGGTCATGCCCGCTTTCATCATCAGGTTCGCCGCGGCGTTCAGCAGCAGGGCGGTCACCAGGGCTACTACGTGCTTCATGGCCGGTTCCTTTGCAACGGAGAATAACGAGCCATCGCCGGATTGCGGCGGATCGTAGGCCCATCGCGCCACCTGAGCAAGCCTGGGGTCCGGCACCGTCGGCCTCCTAGCGCCCGGGCGGCCGACGCGCGTCCCTTGTCCTCACGTCGGCGATGACGACAATGGCACCCCGTTTGGCGGGGGCGCCGCCTGCCGGATGACGCTCGACACCGGAAAGGAACCCGACATGAAACGAATCGCTCTGCTCGTTGCCCTGTCGTTGCCGGCCGGCCTCTGTGCGGCCGATGACGGTCAATCGTCGCCCGAGATCGCCGTGGTGAACCTGGCCAAAGTCTTCGACGGCTACAGGATGACCAAGGACCTGGAGCAGCAGTTCGACGACCGCCGCCGGGCCATCGGCACAGAGGCCGAGAACCGCCGCTACGCCGTCGAGAAACAGATCACCGCCCTCCAGGCCTTCGACCCCTCCAGCGCCGACTACGCTCAGCGCCGCGACGAACTGCGGCGCATGGAGTTCGAGTTCAAGGTCTGGGTCTCCATGGAGGAGCAGCGACTCAAGGACGAGCACATGGCCTGGCTGCGGCGGATCTACGACGACGTTCGCGAGGTCGTCGCCGACATCGCACGGGCCCGCGGCTTCGATCTGATCCTCACCTACGACGAGCTGTCTCCCGACGTGCCCGATTCCCTCGCCCTGCGACGCGAGATCCTGCTCAAAAAGGTGCTCTATTTCAGCGACCGCGTCGATCTGACCGCCGAGGTCCTGCGCAGCCTGAATGAACGCTACGACAAGCGGGGGGGAGCGGCCTCCCTCAAGCAGCCCCCGCCCATCCCAATGGGCGACCCGGCGGCGCCCGCGGCACCCGACCGCCGGCCCTGATTGCACGGCTGGGGTTTGAAAAACCGATAAAACTGGTGGATAATCCGCCCTGCGCCCGGACGGCACTTCCGGCCTATGGGGCGCGGGTCGTCTTCGACAGGTGATTTGAGGTGAGGACTCAGCAGACCATCGCCAGGTCGGTCGAGATCGAGGGGCGGGGCTTGTTTACCGGGTCGCCGGTCATCGTCCGCCTGCGCCCGGCCGACCCCGGCTCCGGCATCACCTTCTTCCGCACCGACCAGAAGGTGCCCGTCGGCATCCCTGCCCGCGTCGAGAACGTGGCCAAGCGCGCTCGCCGCACCTCCCTCCGAAACGGCGTGGTCTCCATCGAGACTGTCGAGCACTGCCTCAGCGCCTGCACCGGGCTGCGCGTGGACAACCTCCTGGTCGAGCTGGCCGGCGACGAACTCCCCGCCGGCGACGGCAGCAGCCTGCCCTTCGTCGAGAAGATGCAGCAGGCCGGCATCGCCGTCCAGGACGCTGAGCAGGAGGTCTTCACCATCACCGAGACCATGCGCGTCGTGGACGGCGACTGCGAACTCGTCGCCTTGCCGCCGCTCGCCGGCGGAGCATCCGAACTCGAAATCCACTACGACCTGGACTACGGCCCCGGCGGCCCCATCGGTCGCCAGCGCTCTTCAGTCGTGGTCACGCCCGAGAACTACGTCCGCGAGATCGCCCCGGCTCGGACTTTCGTCACCGAGGCCGAAGCCGGGCAGCTTCAGGCCGCCGGACTCGGCAAGCACCTGACCTACGACGACATCCTCGTCTTCGGCGACCAGGGCCCCATCCAGAACACTCTGCGGTTTCCCGACGAGTGCGTCCGTCACAAAATGCTCGACCTCATCGGAGACCTCACGCTGTTGGGCCGCCCCATCGTCGGACGCGTCTACGCTCGCAAGTCCGGACATGCCCTCAACCACGATCTGGTCCGGGCCTTCCGCCATCAGATCGAGGAGCGCGACCGGACGGCCATGCTCGTCCGCCGCCCCGAGCTGGACGTCCGCAGCGTGCAGCGAATCCTGCCCCACCGCTACCCCTTCCTCATGGTCGATCGCATCATCGAGGTCGAGGGCACCAAGCGGGCCGTGGGCATCAAGAACGTCACCATCAACGAGGAGTTCTTTCAGGGCCACTATCCGGGCGAGCCCATGATGCCCGGTGTGCTCATTATCGAGGCCATGGCCCAGATGGGCGGAATCCTCCTTTCCCAGGAACTCGAACACAAGGGCAAGGTCGCCGTCCTCTTGAGTCTCGACAAGGTCAAGTTCCGACGTACCGTCTCCCCCGGCGACCAGCTCATCCTGATCGCCGAAACCATCCGCGTGAAGTCGCGCAGCGGACACGTGCAGACCCGGGCAATGGTAGGCGACGAACTGGCCGCCGAGGCCATCATCAAGTTCGTCCTGACCGACGCGCCGACCACCTAGAGGGGCAGACAGGGGCTCATTGTGAACCGACTCGAACGCGAACCCGAAGCCAGGATTCACCCCTCGGCCATCGTGGATCCGCGGGCGGAACTCGGCCGCGGAGTCATCATCGGCCCGTACTGTGTCATCAGTGGGGGCGTGCAGGTGGGCGACGGCTGTCACCTGCATCATCAGGTCACGATTGACGGCCACACCAAGGTCGGCCCGGGCTGCGAGTTCTTTCCCGGGGCCGTCATCGGCATGAAGCCCCAGGATCTCAAATATCGCGGCGAGCCCACCCGGCTGGAAATCGGAACGGGCAACGTTTTCCGAGAGTGGGTCACCGTCCACCCGGGCACCGCCGGTGGGGGGGGCATCACCCGCATCGGCGACCACAACCACCTGCTGGTCGGCGTCCACGTGGCTCACGACTGTCAGGTCGGAAACCACTGCATCCTGGCCAACCAGGTGCAGCTCGCCGGCCACGTCAAGGTCGAGGATTACGTCACCTTCGGCGGGCAGAGCGGTGTCCACCACTTCGTGACCATCGGCCGCCACGCCATGATCGGCGGACTGACCCGCGTCACGGCCGACATCCCGCCCTTCATGATCTTCGTCGCCGCACGCACCCACGGGCGCGTGCGATTCGTCAACGGCGTCGGGCTCAAGCGCTGCGGGTTCACCGAGGAGCAGATCGCCGCCCTCAAGGGCGCCTGGGCGCGGCTCTACTCCCGGCGGGCTCGGCTGAATGGCAAGCCCATCCTGCCCACCGCCCAGGAGATATTGGCCGAAGACGACCTCGACGAAAACGTGCGCTATCTGTGCGAGTTCATCGTCCGCTCGGCCGCCCACGGGCGCCACGGCCGATATCTCGAGTCGCTCCGGTCGGACAAGGTCAATGCGCCCCGACCGGATCAGGCCTAGGCGGGGACAACACCGAGGTATCGCCGGGCGGGAACGTCGGCCGCCGACCGGAAGAGCCTGATCTCCAACCCGGCAACGATTCGCACACAGGAGACCGGATCACACCATGAGCGACCCACTCCGCACCGCGGTCATCGGCGTCGGCCACATGGGCCGCCACCACGCCCGCCTCTACCACGATCTGCCCGAAGCCGAACTCGTCGCAGTGGTGGACACCGACCGGCAGCGTGCCGCCGACATCGCCAAACAGTACGCCGCCAAACCGCTGACCGACATGAGCGATCTGCTCGAGCTGCGGCTCGATGCCGTGACCATCGCCGTCCCCACCGTCGCTCACGAGGCCCTGGCCGCCCCGCTCATCGAGGCCGGCGTCGCCCTGCTCATCGAGAAGCCGCTCGCCCCCGACTCCGCCTCCGCCCGCCGCCTGCTCGACCTGGCCCAGGCGCACGACTGCGTCATTCAGGTCGGTCATTCGGAGCGCTTCAACCCGGTCGTCCGGGCCATGGATCGCATGGGCGTCAAGCCCAAGTTCATCGAGACCCACCGCATCAGCCCCTTCACCTTCCGAAGCGCGGACATCGGCGTGGTCTTCGACATGATGATCCACGACATCGACATCGTTCTGCACCTGGTCGCCTGCCGCGACTACGAGGTCCGGGCCTGCGGCGTTAGTATCCTCAGCAAACATGAGGACATCGCCAACGCCAGGGTCGAGTTCGCCGACGGCTGCGTGGCCAACCTGACCGCCTCCCGTCTGGCCCTCAAGACCGAGCGCAAGATCCGCGTCTTCTGCCCCGATGCCTATCTCTCCATGGACTATCAGAAGAAAACCGGCATCGCCATCAAGAAGGACGCCAATCTCGATCTGCTCAAGCTCGCCGGGGAGAAGGACCTGACTGACCTGGCCCAGGTGGCCGGCCTCGACTTCGGTTCCATGGTCAAGGTCGAGCCCTTGCAGGTCGATGACGTCGAGCCGCTCAAGGCCGAGATCCAGTCCTTCCTCGCATCCGTTCGCGACCGCACCACGCCGGCCGTCTCCGCCGAAGACGGCTTCGCTGCGGTCCACCTGGCCGAGCGCATCGTCCGCACCGTCCAGCAGCACGACTGGGACGTGTCCGCGTAGACCGACCTGATCGGGGTTGTAAGTGCGGTTTACGACAGTGGCGGGTTGCGGCTCGAGGACCCCAGCCACCGGACGGTGGCCGCCTGGCGCTTCAGCAGCACGCCCCGGGTCAGTTCCAGCCGGTCCATGAGGGCCTTCATGTTGGGCAACCGTTTGGCCGGCTCCTTCTGGCAGCAGGCCTCGATGAGCCGATCGAGCGGTCCGGCCAGCTCCCCGTCCAGAGGCTGGTCGAGTTCCGCCGCCCGCCGCCCGATCAGCGACATGCGCTGCAGACACACCCTCTGATTCATGTCCGTGGGCATCGCCTTGCCGGTCAGCACCTTGTACAGCGTGGCCCCCATGCCGAAAACGTCCGTCCGCGCGTCGAGCGCCCCCAGAGAGACCTGTTCCGGCGCGATGTAGTCCGGCGTGCCCTGGACCTTCGACTTGACCTCGCCCATCTCGCAGGCCTGCCCCAGATCGATCAACTTCACCCGTCCGTCCGGCGTGACCAGGATGTTCCCCGGTTTCAGGTCCGCGTGCACGAACCCGGCTCGATGCATGCCCTGGAGCCCCTCGGCCGCCTTGCTGAAGTAGGTCAGCAATTCCGGCAGCGGGCAGGAGAAGTCCGGATCGTTCAACGGAACGCCGTCCACGTACTCCATGAACAGCATAGCCGACTTGATCTTGGTCAGACGCCGCCGCACGTAACGCAGCTCATAGGTCCTGCGGACCACCGGGTGGTCCACGGTGCTGCCCACCGAGTGCTCGTTCCGGAGCTGATCGACGAACTTCATGTCCTCCGGCTCATGCACCTTGACCACCTTGACCGTGTATTTCGCGCCGGTCCGGGTGCTGCGGGCCAGCAGCAGGGCGCTGCCCGCCCCCTTGCCGAGCTTCCCCAGGATTTGATAGTTGGGAATGTCGATGCTCATCCGACGTCTTCCCCCGGCCGATCTCTCGAATCGTCCGTCCGCTCCGGCCCCGCCGGCTGAGCCCACGCACTTGGCGGCTCGCTCCAACGAACGACGGCGGTAGCCCCCCGGCGGCGTGAGATTGCCGGGGCGCCGTGCCCGCCTCGGCTCCTACCGTTGCGGCTGTGGGTCGTGCTCTATTCCGGCGGCTCTAATCCCCTCACGGCCAATCCTGTACGCTGGTCTGCTCCGTTGTGGCCCGGCGGATGGGGAACCGGCAGAGGTAGAGAAGATGATGACAGTACGACTCCGGCTGCCAACCTCCCATCCTGCCACGTCATTTCAAGTATAGGACGACGTTTCTCCCGGTCAAACCGCCACCGCAGATTTCCGCTGTGGCTCCGCATCCGGGGCAACGCCCCCCTGATCATGCATCCGGAGCGTGCTCGCCGGGGCCGACCGAACCGTCAGGATCGTGATTTCCGGCGGGCACAGCACCCTCAACGGTATCGGACCCGACAGACCCAGCCCCGCACTGACGTGGAGCTGAGTGCCGTCAACGGCGTGCAGACCCTGGGCGTACCGCGTCGAGATTCGGTCGTGCGTCCACACGCAGCCCACCAGCGGCAGGCGGATCTGGCCCCCGTGCGTGTGCCCGGCCAATACCAGCCCCACTCGCCCGTGCGGCAACTCGTTCACCGTCGAAGGGTAATGAGCCAGCATGATCGCCGGCGTTCGCCCGATCACGCCCGACAGCACCGAGCGGGGGTCACCGTGGTGATCCTCCGTCTGCTCGATCCCCACCACCGGGACCAGCACGCCATTGTGCCGAACCGTGACGCACTCGTCGCGCAGGAACGTGACGTCCAGACCCGGGTGGTCCCCCAGGATGGGCGCGTCGTGGTTTCCCAGCACCGCAAACGTGCCGTATGGTGCGTAGATCGGGGCCAGGAACCGCCGGAGCAGATCGGCCGTCCGGAGCCAGTCGTCCGGGCTGCAGCCCAGGTCGCCGGTCAGGGCCACCAGGTCGTATTCCAGACCCACCATCAGTCGCTGGGCGTCCCCGACGACCTTGTTCCAGGATCGCAGGTGCAGGTCGGTGAGATGCGCGATGCGCAGGCCGTCGGCTTGCCGAGGCCAGCCTTCGACTGCTGCACTGACGTGATGGACTGTTACCGGTCTCATGGAAGCTGTCGCTGCTGGCGGACCCCGGCGTCCCCAACCGTTCGACGACCCGCCCCTCAAACCTAGAATACGCCCCGGTCGCGGGCAAACCGGATTCACCCTCCCCGATTCGAGCCTGAACACTATCGGGCACTGGGCGCCAAACGATTGAATCGGTTTGGGCTCCCCCGGGGTCCCGGGGGCCGGCCGGCGGCGACCGGGATCAGACCGGTTCCAGCTCGCCGGTGAAGATGTAGTCGCGCACGTCCACGCCATCCACCGCCGCGATCATGATGTCTCGGCACATGCGCAGGTCCAGAAGCCGTGATGTGACGCACGCCGTGCTGTCGTTCATTGACCCGCCCATCAGTCGTACCCGCGGGCGGCACGGTGCCTCCGGATGGTTCTCAACCA
>Ga0307380_10005170_pt1 | contig 17388 bp, 15 predicted proteins | sample UN3MG_FD_202239 | JGI IMG/M metagenome (GOLD analysis project Ga0307380, IMG submission 202239) | Soil microbial communities from Risofladan, Vaasa, Finland - UN-3 | ecosystem: Environmental > Terrestrial > Soil > Coastal area > Acid sulfate soil | place: Finland: Risofladan, Vaasa | collected...
GCCCCTCCGCGATGCTCAGTTCGTGCACGCCCCGTCTCCGGCGTCGCCGTCGTCCCTTCGGCAGCAGTGCAAGCGGTCCTTGGTAGGCCCCGCCGGGACGCAAACCCCTACTTGCTCTTCAGCTTCGCCGCCAGGATCGACAGCAGCATGTCGTTGTCCAGCGGCTTCTGGAACACGCCGCTCAGCCCCAGTTCCGCGTAATCGGTGCTCAGGTTCAGGTTGTCCCCCACCGAGCTGAGCATGTAGATCGGCGCCCGATTGCCCAGCGCCTTGAGTTCCTTGACGAAGCTGGTGCCCGCGTCCACCTCCTCCATCATCAGGTCCACGAGCACCAGGTCGGGGTCGGACTTCTTGTACGCCCGCAGCCCTTCCTCCGCGCTGTTCGCGGTGACGGCCACGTAGCCGGCCTTCTCGAGGATCAGACGCATCGCGTAGAGCAGGTCGGGGTCGTCGTCCAGGAAGAGAATCACGTGTTTTCCGTCTTGCATCATCCATCCTCGCAAGAAGTGGTTGCCGCAGCTACCGGCCGCTTTCCCGCCCGCTCCGCCGCATCGTCGAACGATCCCTCCCGCAGGACCCGCTCGATAAACGCCAGCGCCGCGTCCAGATTCGTCCGGGCCTTGGGCGACAGCCGCTCGCCGAACTCGTTGAACTCGTACCCCCGAACACCGAGCACGTACCCCCGCGTCTCGGCCCCGAACAGATCTCGCGCCAATGCCAGCAGCGCCGACGGCGACACGCTGTGACTCGTGAAGCTCACAGCCGAAGAGGGCTCGATCCGTTGAAACGAGAAGGGCTCCGGCCCGGACGCGTCCGCGTCGGCGAAGATGACCACGTCGTGCTCGGCCACCACCGCCGCGTCCTCCACCATCAACTGGTAGTCGGCCGCGACGACCACACCCGGAACCCGCAACTCCTCCAGCGCCGCCGCCACGGCCGGGCCCAGACCATCGTCCAGACGACCCGGGTTGCCGTAACCGATCACCAGCACTCTGGCTCGGCCTCCGCCCATCGACCTACCCCGTGCTCCTGCTGTCCAGCGCGTTTCCCTCGTAATCGAACACCGTGACCGTCAGCGGCATCTGCCCCAGAGCGTGCGTGGCGCACGACAGGCACGGATCATAGGCCCGGATGGCCACCTCGACGTGGTTCAGCAGACCTTCGGTGATCTCCACGCCGGTCAGATAGTCCTGGGCCACCTTGGTCACCGCCCGGTTCATTGGCTCGTTGTTGTGCGTGGTGGACACGATCAGGTTCGCCATGGTCACCTGATCGTCCTCGTTCACCCGATAGTGGTGGATCAACGTCCCGCGCGGGGCCTCGATCACGCCCACCGCCTCGCCGCGACGCTCCCCGCTGACCACCAGATCGTCGCCCTGCAGATCGGGGTCGTGCAAAAGTTCCACGATCTTCTCGACCGCGTGTACCAGCTCGATCATCCTGGCCCAGTGGTAGGCCATCGACATGTTGTTCGGCCGGTCGTCGGTCAGCGCCATGAACTCGCGCCGGGCCGCCTCCGCCTCGGGAGTGTCGATCGAATCACAGACGTTGATCCGAGCCAGCGGACCCACGCGGTACCAGCCCTTCTCCCGGCCCAGCGTCCGGATGAACGGGAACTTCATGTAGGACCACGGACGCACCTCCTCGGCGATGTAGTCCAGGTAGTCCGAGCAATCCACCCGGTCGAAAATCCTGTTCCCGTCCGCATCGAGGGCACGCAGATGTCCGTGGTACAGGTCCATCGCCCCGTCGTCCCGGACGATCGACATGTGGTTCGACTCGAACGCGCCGAACGATGCCAGCTTGGTCAGGTTCTCCACCGTGTAGTCCTTGGCGATCTTCAGCGCACCCCGGGACCACTCCACCATCTGATCCAGGTCGCTCAACAGGAAGTCCCGCTCCTCGACCGTCAGGTTCTTGTTGATCCCCCCGGGAATCGCCCCGGTCCCGTGGATCTTCTTCCCCGCCGTCAGCCGGATGACCTCCTGGCCGAATCTGCGGAGCATGACGCCTTGCACGGCCAGGTCTCGATGCTCGGCCACCACGCCGATGATGTTGCGGATGGCCGGGTCGGCGTCGAATCCGAAAAGCAGGTCCGGCGACACCAGGTGAAAGAAGTGCAGGGCGTGCGATTGCAGCGTCTGACCGTAGTGCATCAGCCGGCGCATCTTTTCGGCTGTCGGTGTCAGCTTCTCTCCACCGACGATGCGGTCCATCGCCTTGGCCGCCGCCAGGTGATGGCTCACCGGGCAGATGCCGCACAGCCGCTGCACCAGCACCGGCACTTCCCAGAACGGCCGCCCCTGAATGAAACGCTCGAACCCGCGGAACTCGACGATGTGCAGCCGGGCCTGCGTCACCCGGCCTTCCTCATCCAGCAGGATCGAGACCTTCCCGTGTCCCTCGACGCGCGTCACCGGTTCGATGACCACCCGCCTTTGGCCGTTGCCTCTCACCATTACTCGCTCCGATCCCGTCTAGTCGTATTTCACCAGCTCGTACGGCAGATCGACGGGCTTGTCGTTCAACAGGGCCACCAACGCCTCCCACAGCGTGTCCGCCGATGGCGGGCAGCCGGGCAAGTGGTAATCGATCTTGACCACCTCGTGGCACGGATAAACCTTGTCCAGCAGCAGAGGGATTTCCGGATCGTTGGGCACCTGCCCGCTCGGGTTGTACACCGACGGGCCGTTCCGGTAGGCCTCGTCCAGGCACTCCTGCAGCGGCACCATGTTCCGCATGGCCGGTATCCCGCCCATGATGGCGCAGTCGCCGACCGAGATCAGGATGTCGCAATGCCGCCGGAAATCCTGCAGCACTCGCACGTTCTCCTCGTTGGCGCAGCCCCCCTCGATCAGCCCCATCCGGCACCGCCCGGTGAACTCCTTGAAGTCGTTGATCGGCGACTTGTCGAAGTCCACCAGCTCGAGCAGCTTCAGGATGCGCTCGTCGATGTCCAGCAGCGACATGTGGCAGCCGAAGCAGCCCGCCAGCGACGTCGTTGCGATTCTCGGCTTGGCCATGGTCCTCGTCCTCACTCGCCCTGCGCCGGCTCGGGTGCCTCGATGTCCGAGCCGATCGGCCGGTGGTCGTACTGACGTTGCCCGATCGGCACCGCGTAACCCACGCGTTTCTTCAGGATGGCCCCTACCGGACACACGTCCACCACCCGGTCGGACAGATCGATCTTTGTGTCGGCCAGCCGTGCCCGAGCGTTGACCGCCACTTTCTTGGTTGGTCCGCGCCCGACGAACCCGAACACGTTCTTGCCGTCAATGTCCCGCGACGCCCGGACGCACCGGGCGCACAGAATGCACCGGTTGCGGTCGATGAAGATGTCCGGGTGGGAGGCGTCCACGTCCCGCTTGGGAAACAGATACGGATACTTCGGAGCCGCGATGCCGAAACGGTAGGCCAACGCCTGCAGCTCGCAGCTCCCGCTCTTCTCGCAATACATGCAGAAGTGGTTGCCCTCCACGAACAGCATCTCGATCAGGTTGCGCCGGTAGTGGTTCAGCTTCTCCGTGTTGTTGAGCACCACCATGCCCGGGCTGATCGGCTGCGTGCAGGCCGACTGCGGCCGCCCGTTGACCAGCACCGTGCACAACCGGCAGCCCCCCCACGGGACCAGCCCCTCCAGATAGCACAGCCGCGGGATGTACACCCCCGCATCCTGAGCCGCCTCCAGGATGGTCTGCCCGGCTTGCCCGTTGATCTCCTGCCCGTCTATCGTGAAGCTGATGGTCTGGCTCATGCGCCCACTTCCTCAGTCTAACCGGAAAAATGGACCGACTCGCGCCCGGTGATCGCCTGTGATTCCGCCAGGGCCGCGCGGACGTCGAACGAACGCCGCAACCCGTCGGTGCTCTCGCCCACCGACTCCTCGTAGCGCTTGGGAAAGCTCTTCAGCGTGCTCAGGATCGGGTTCGGCGACGTCTGACCCAGACCGCACCGGCTGGTCGTCTTGACCGTTTCGGCCAGGTCCCGCAGATAGGCGATGTCAGCGACCTCGCCCTTGCCCTCAATGATCTTGTCCAGACGCTCCTTGAGCAGCACGTTCCCCACCCGGCACGGCGTGCAGTAACCGCAGCTCTCGTCGATGAAGAACTCCATGAACGCCTGGGCCACCTCCAGCGGGCTGCGATCCGCCCCGAAAACCATCATCGCCCCACCGGTCGACAGGTCGTCGTAGCAGATGGTCCGCTCGTACGCCTCCGGTCCCACCATCTGCCCGCTGGGCCCGCCGACCTGTACCGCCGCCGCCTGGTCGGCGCCGGCCATGCGAAGCACCTCGCTCAGCCTGATCCCGAACGGAACTTCGTACACGCCCGGCAGATGACAGTCCCCCGAGATGCTCAGCAGCTTTGTGCCGCTGCTCCCCTTCGAGCCGTGCTCGCAGAAGCTGGCCGGGCCTTCCTCCAGAATCTTGGCCACGCAGCAGAACGTCTCGACGTTGTTCACCGCCGTCGGCATCTGCTGGTAGCCCTTCTGGGCCGGAAACGGCGGGCGGGTCTTGGGGTATCCGCGCAATCCCTCGCACGAACTGATCAGCGCCGTCTCCTCGCCGCAGATGTAGGCCCCCGCTCCCATCTGGATGCGAACGTCGAAGTTGAAGCCCTCCCTGCCGCAAATGGCACGCCCCAGCAGCCCGTCCTCCCGCCGGTTCTTCAGCACGTCTTCCAGGTACTCCCGAAGGTAGGCGTACTCCCCGCGCAGGTAGAGGATGCCGTGCTCCGCCCCGATGGCGTACCCGGCGATCGTCATCCCGGCGATCATGCGGTCGGCCAGCTCCGTCAGGATGACCCGGTCCTTGAACGTACCCGGCTCGCCCTCGTCCGCGTTGCAGATCACGTACCGGTCCCTGTCCTGCGACGCCCGGGTGAATTCCCATTTCATGCCCGTCGGGAATCCCGCCCCGCCACGACCGCGCAACCGGGCCGTCTTGATCGCCCGGATCACCTCCACCGGACGGATGGACAACGCCTTCCGGATCGCCTCGCCGCGATTGTTCGGGCTGAAGATCAGCGGCCCCTTCCTGCGAATGTTGTTGTTGACCATCGCCCGCACCAGCGGGTGGGCGTTGTTGCCCCCGCCGAACTTGCGCACCAGTCGCCCGGGTTCCAGGTGCGTCCGCAGCTCGCGGACCATCTCCCGGGCCTTGTCGCCGTTCAGCTCGGTGACCACCACCTCGTTCACCAGCGCCGCCGGCGCCTGGTCGCACATCCCCATGCACGGCGTGCGCTCCAGGCTGATCTTCCCATCCGGCGTCGTTTCCCCGAACGGGATGCCCAGCTCCTCGCTCAGCGCCTGGGCCACGCCTTCCGCGCCCGCCATTCGATCGATGATGTCGTTGCACAGACGGATGGTCACCTCACCGCGCCGCTCGCGCGACAGTAACCCGTAGAACGACACCACCCCCTCGACCTCCACACGCGGCACGCCCAGTTCCGCGGCGATCGCGTCCATGGCGTCGTGGTCCACGCAGCCCAACTTCTGCTGAACCGCACGCACCACGTCAATCACTCGACCGCGGTCTCGGCCGACAGCCCCACAGATTGCTTTGATCGTCGTCTCCAGAGTCTCGCTCATCGACCTGCAACTCCGCGTCGCCCCGCACCGCAACAGCCGCCCACCAGGACGGCTGCCTACCCCGCTCCGCCGCTCGGTGGGGCGGTCTCTCCCGGCTGGTCGGGTGCGTCCCGGTCAATGACCACACTGCTTGACCGGGTGCTGCGCACCGCCAGCCCGGCGTCTTCGCCACCTACCGGCCGCGCCGGGAACATCACCTGGAACGTCGAACCCTGCCCCGGCTGCGAATGCACCCGAATCTGCCCCCCCCCCTGCTCCACCACTTCCCGCACGATCGACAGCCCCAGCCCCGTGCCCGCGATGCCCGATTCCAGAGCACGATTGCCCCGGCGGAACGCGTCGAACACCCAGCCCGTCACCGAGTCCTCCCCGCTGACGAACCCGTTCGAATCCATCCCGATGCCCGTGTCCTTGACGGTGACGTACACCCAGTCGCCCCCCGAGGGAACCCGACCGCCCGCCGCCGGCGACCTCTCGGACAGCTCCTCGTTGCTGCAACGCCCAACCTCCACCGTCACCGAACCCGAGTCCGGCGTGTACTTCACCGCGTTGTCCACCAGGTTGCCCACGCAGTCCGCCAAGTCGGTCCGGGCAACGTACACCTGCAGATCGGCGCCCGAGACCGCCCCGTAACTCAAGGTTACGTTCTTCTCCCGAGCCTGCGCCTCGTACTGCTGGCAGACCTCCGCCGCAATCGCCCCCACGTCCTGGGCAGTGGCCGCATGCCGCCTCGGGTCCGCCTCCTGCACCCGGGCCAGCGTCAGCAACTCCGTCACCTGCGCGATGCCTTCGCGGCAACGACGCATGATCTTGGCACTGATCTCCCGGATGGTCTGCTCCGGGACCACCTCGTCGCGAATCAAACCCGCCAGCGTGTGAATCCCCGCCAGCGGGCTCTTGAGCTGATGGGCCGCCGTCTGCATGAACCGCGAACGCCGGCTCTGCAGCTCCGAGATCGCCTCCTGCGACTGGTGCAAAGCCCCGTGCGCCTCGCGCAACTGCCGCTCCCGCTCGTCCAGCCGAGACGCGATCCGCAGCGTGAAGTACAGCGTGCCGAATACCCCGCAGGCCAGCGTCCCAATGGCCACCGCCACGTACTCCGGAACCTCGTACCAACCCGCTCGTTCCACCATCGTCAGAAACGGATAGTGAGGGTAGATCTGCCCCGCCAGCTCCCCCACCCCCAACGCCGCGTAGAGCGTCACCGCCCACATTCCCTGAAGCAGCGCCTGCCACGTCTTCAGCAGCAGCGAGCCGATCGCCATGTGAAACAGGTAGAACAGGGCCATCGGGCTTTCCACGCCCCCGGCGTACCGCAGAATCGCCGTCAGCAGCAGAAGGTCGATGGCCACCTGAGCGTTGGCGAACACCAGCGCCGCACGGATAGTCTGCTCCTCGTTCCCATCGGTCGCCAGGCTCCTGATCCGCTGGATCCGCGAGACGGCCATCCACACCACGTTGGCGCCCGCCACCAGAAGCAGCGTCACCACCAGAGCCCGCGGTCGCGGCGGCGCGCCCAGCACCAGGCGCTCCAGGACCAGCGCGCCCATCGCCATCACGACCATGCCCCACCGCAGGTTGATGAACCAGCGCAGCCGCAGCAGCGAGATCAGGGCGCCCGTGCGGTACGGTTCCCGCATCTTCGCGTACCCGGCCGCCGCCGCGTCTTTTTGTGCGCCCGTGTCCTTCACGCCCTCAAGCTCCGCGCCTCAGAAAACGCCCCACCGCCTCCCGAAGCTTCCCCGCTTCCAGCGGCTTCTCCAGAAACAGGTCCGCCTCGACGTAGTCCGAGCCCAGCTCCTTCGCGAAGGCCGTCCCCATCGTCTGCCCGATCGCCGAGATCATCACGATCGGAATATCTTTCAACGCGGGGTGCTTTTTCATCTCCGCCGCCAGGTAGAAGCCCTCCGACGGGGACGACAGCATGATGTCCAGCAACAGCAGATCCGGCGGATCGCTGCGCAGGGCCTCCAGGCCCGCCGGCCCCGTCGAGCAGCAGGTCACCCGGTGCCCCAGCGGCTCCAGGATCATCTTCACCGCGTCGTGCATGTCCGGATCGTCGTCGATCAGCAGGATACGTCCGCCGGCACCGCCGCGTGAGTCGCCATCGGCATTCATCCCGATTCTCCTGGTTCCGCGGTTTCAGCAGATTCGCGGCAACTCCTCGCCGTAAGGGCGCGGGACAATCCGTCTCCCGCCGGTCGTGGTCACCAGCTCCACCAGCGCCGGCTGCGATGCCAGCATTCTACCCACGCAAGCAGCGTGCCGACCCAGCGGATGACCGTGAAGAATCTTCAGAATTCCCTCCACCTCCGAACCGTCAGCCACGCAGACTACCTTCCCCTCATTCGCTACCGTCAGCGGGTCGAGACCGAGCAACTCCGCCGCATGCCGCCCGGCGGCCGAAATCGGGATCGCCCTCTCCTCCACCTCGACGCTCAGCCCGGTCTGTTCCGCCAGGTCGGCCAGGACCCCCGCCAACCCGCCACGCGTCGGATCACGCAGGAACTTGACCTCCGCACCCGCCTCGAACAGGCTTCCGACCAGCCCGCTCAACGGCGCCACGTCGCTGCGCAGCTCCGTCTCAAACGCCAGACCCTCACGGGCGGACATGACCGCCAGCCCGTGCTCGGCGATCCGACCGCTCACCATGACCGCGTCGCCCGGCGAGATTCGATCCATCCCGAGACGCACGTCCTCCCGCATTCGCCCGATGCCGGCTGTCGTGATCGTCAGCCCATCGCCCCGTTGTCGTTCGACCACCTTCGTATCGCCGGCCGCGATCACGACTCCGGCCTCACCGGCGGCCCGGGCGATCGAATCGACGATCCGGTCCAGCAGGTCCGTGCACAGCCCCTCCTCGATCACCAGCGCCAGAGTCAGCGCCTCCGGCACCGCGCCCATGACCGCAAGGTCGTTCACCGTCCCGCAGACCGCCAGCCGACCGATGTCGCCCCCGGGAAACTCCAGCGGCTGCACCACGAACGCATCGGTCGTCAACGCCACGCGCCCCGCTTCCACCGGCAGCACCGCGCTGTCGGTCAGGGGATTCAGCAGCGGATTGCCTAGCTTGGGCAGAAACCGTTCCGCAATCAGACGCTGGGTCAATTCGCCACCGCCGCCGTGCGCGATCACGATCCTCTCGCCATCCGTCTTGTGCGGTGAACTTCTCAAGACCCCATGCTCCCGCCGGCCGCCGTTGCCGAACTCGCCCCATCGGACACCTCACCCGAGTGCCGTCCGCCCGGCACACCACCGCGCCCGTATCGGTGCCACGCCGCGCACGTGCCCTCGCTACTGACCATACAGGGCCCAATCGGCTCCGCCGGAGTGCAGCCCACTCCGAAGTGCACACACTCCTCCGGCTCGGCCTTGCCCTGGATCACGTCCCCGCATCGGCACCCGGGTGGGTCGTAGTCCGGACCGATGCTCAGCTCAAACCGATCCAGGGCATCGAACCTCCGGTACGGTCCGGCCAGCTCCAGCCCGCTCTCACCGATCGTGCCCATCGCCCGCCAGATCGCCGCTGCCGGCCGGAACACTTCTTCCAGCCATCGCCGCGCCGTCGCATTCCCACCGTCGCTGACCGCCACGCCGTACACGTTCTCCAGTTCGGCCCGCCCCTCGGCGACCTGTTCCGTCAGATGACAGATGCCCAACAACAACTGCTCCGGTTCGAAGCCTGCCACTACACACGGCTTTCGATAGGTCTTCACGATCGGTTCATACGCCCGCGCACCGGTGATGACGCTCACGTGTCCCGGGCACAGAAAGCCGTCCAGCGGCACGTCGCCATGCGATAGAAGCGTCATCATGGCCGGCACGACCAGCTTATGCCCGCACAGGAAAAAGACGTTCTCCAGGCCCTTCTCTTGAGCCTCAACCACCGCGGCCGCGGTGCCCGGCGCGGTCGTCTCGAATCCGACCGCCAGGAAGACCACCTTCCGATCCGCATGCCGCTCTGCGAACCGTACCGCATCCCGGGCCGAGTACACCACCACGACCTCAGCCCCGCAGGCCCGCTGCTGCTCCAGGCTGCCCGACCGACCCGGCACCCGCAGCATATCGCCGTACGTGCAGATCGTCACACCCGCCCGCGACGCCAACTCACAGGCCGCGTCGATGTAGCCCTGCGACGTCACGCAAACCGGGCAACCCGGCCCGCTGATCAATCGCACCGACTCGGGCAGCAGAGACCGCACCCCGCTGCGAAACAGGGCCACCGTGTGCGTGCCGCAAACCTCCATGAACGTCACCGGCCCCGCCCGGCGCGAGGCCTCGACGATGCGCTCGACAAGCTGATCGGTGTTTGGGTCCCGCATTGCGCTTGACGCGGCCGTCGGTGCGCCGGCAGCCGTCTCCGTCACGGAGTCTCCGCGCTGCCGTCCCCAGGTATCCCTGCAAGGACGTCGCCCGCCTTGATCTCCTCGAGGTACCTCCACGTCTCGCGGGCCTCATCTTCGTCAAGCACCTGAAGCGCGAACCCCGCGTGCACCAGCACCCAATCGCCCGTCCGCGCCTCGGGCACGAACGCCAGGCCCACCTCCAGCCGACTGCCCTGGAAGTCGACCACCCCGAGCCTGCCCGTCACCCGCTCGGCCTCGGGCTTGCCCACGGCGATGATCTTTCCCGGCACCGCGAGGCACATTATGGCACCCCTCCGCACTCCACACGAGCAGGCATCCCCTTCCGATACCGTGCCGCCGCGACCACGGCCTGCCCCAGCGAGATGCCGCCATCACCGGCAGGAACCGTCCGATGGACGATGACTTCCCGACCCGCCGCTGACAGCCGGTCAACCATCCCTTCCAGTAATAGTCGATTCGCGAAGCAGCCCCCCGACAGCACCACGCGATCCACGCCCGTCGCTTCCGCCGCTCGGTTGGCCGCTTCGACGAGCATGGCCGCGACCGTCTCGTGGAATGCCCGGGCCAGTTCGGCAATCGGTCGCCCGACGCCCATGCCGTCGATCAGGTCGCGCACCATCGGCCGGAAATCCAGCGACATACCGGGCCCGCCCGCTCCATGCCCGCAGTCCCTCTCCGCAATCGCAAACCTCAACGGAGCAGCCTGCGCACAACGTCGCGCCACCGTCTCCAGGGTCATGGCCGCCTCGGCCTCGTGTCGGTTGCGATCGCAGACGCCCAACAGGAACGCCACTCCGTCGAACAACCGCCCGAGGCTCGACGTTCGCGGCATGCGCCTGTTCCTCTCCAGCAGCCGCCGCCAGGTCGCGACCGCTCGCCCGGGCACTCGGCCGTCATTGAACGGCCCCGCCTGCCACCACTCACCCCCCAACGTCTCCCGCAGCAGTCCCGCCGCCGGCCGCCAGGTTTCTTTCGCCGCTGAATCACCCCCCGGCAGTGGAAAATAGCGCAGGCAACCCAGACGGTCGAATCCCACCTCATCCGCCAGCAGCACTTCGCAACCCCAGATCGCCCCGTCGCTACCGTACCCCGTCCCGTCACACGCCAGACCGATCACCCGTCCTGTCACGCCGTTCTCGGCCATGCAACTGACCACGTGTGCGTGGTGGTGCTGGACCTCCGTCACCGGCAGACCCAGTCCCCGGGCGTACCGGCTCGCCGCGTACACCGGGTGGGCATCGCAGGCCACCAGCCTCGGCTCGACACCCAGCAATGCCTTGAACCGATCAACGGTCGCGACAAAGTGCCGGTAAGCGCCCGGGTTCGACAGGTCACCGAGGTGCTCGCTCAGGATTGCTTCGCTTCCAGAAAGAACGCAGACCGTGGATTTGAGTTCGCCGCCGACCGCCAGCACGGGCACGTCGACCTGCTCGCAAACCTTGATCGGCGCCGGCGCCTGTCCCCTCGCCCGCCGAATCGGCACCACGCCTCCCGCCGCCCCGTTCACTGCCACCACCACCGAATCGTCCACCCGACGTTCGATGTCACGATCGTGCAGTAGGAACGCGTCGGCGATCCCACCTAACCGCTCCAGGGCCTCCCCGTTGTCGCTGCACAGCGGCTCGTCGCTCCGGTTGCCCGACGTCATCACCAACGGGCCGAGGCCCTCGGCAAACAACAGATGGTGCAGCGGGGTGTACGGCAACATGATCCCCACGGAATCCACGCCGCCGGCCACCAGCCCGCTCACCTCGGCGCCCGCGAGCCTGGGCAGCAACACGATCGGCCGAGCGACATCGGTGAGCGCCCGCTCTCCGTCGGCGTCGATCCGGGCCAGTCGTCGGGCCGTCTCCAACGAGGGCACCATCAGTGCCATCGGCTTGGCGTCGCGGTGTTTGCGTCGCCGAAGCCGCGCCACCGCGGAATCGTCATTCGCCCGGCAGGCCAGATGAAACCCGCCGATGCCCTTGACCGCCACGATCGCGCCCTCGCCCAGCCGTTGGGCGCACAGGCCAACCGCGTCGCCCTCGATCTCCGCCCCGTCCGCACCGGCCAGCCACACCCGCGGACCACACGCCGGGCACGCGTTCGGCTGTGCATGAAACCGGCGATCCGACGGGTCCTCGTACTCTCGCCGGCACTCCGGGCACATCTCAAACCGCGACATCGTCGTGTTGGGCCGATCGTACGGAACCGCGAAGATGATCGAGTACCGCGGGCCGCAGTTCGTGCAGTTGATAAACGGGTAGCGGTACCGCCGGTCGCCCGGGTCGAGCAGTTCGGAAAGGCAGTCGTCGCAGGTAGCCGCGTCCGGCGTGATCTCCGCGTCCTGCGGGCCGCCCGACGCACTGGCCTGTATCTCGAATCGCCCGCTCCGCCGCGGCGCCAACGCGCGAGCCGTCACCTCGCTGATCCGCACAAGTTGCGGGACTTCGCGCCGCAGGCGCACCGCAAACGAATCCAACTGCTCCGCCGGGCCTTCCACCTCAATCAACGCGCCACGCGGATCGTTGGCCACCAGACCGGCCAGCCCCATCTCCGTCGCCAACCGATACACGAACGGCCGGAACCCCACCCCATGCACCCGCCCACCAACCACCAGGCGCCGACGCCCGACTCGCCGCGCCGTGCCACAGTCAGACCTGCCTGCCGGTCCGTGCATGCTACAACTCCGCCCGCTGACCGAGACGAGGCCTCGAAAAGCCTGTGGCACGATCCCGGTCCGACCTGCTCCATGCAGTTTGCGTGCCGAGAATCCAACATCCGTCCGGTGTCACTGAACCGCCCGAACGATACCAGCGCTGGTCAGACGCACCACCAACCGGTGAGAGTGCAAACCCGCTCTTTCCGGTATGATCCCGGCCGTGACAACTTGGGGGACGCGATGACGGAGCATCTGCTCGGCCAGACCTGCGCACTACTGGCCGCGATCACCTGGGCGGCCGCTGTGGTGCTCTTCAAACGCAGCGGGGAGCGGATTTCGCCGCTTTCTCTCAACCTGTTCAAGAACACCGTGGCAATCGTTCTGCTGGTCGTCACCATCGCCTCCCTCGGCGGCGGCATCCGCGAACTGGCCAGCTTCCCACTCCAGGACCTCGCCCTCCTCGCCTTCAGCGGCGTCATCGGCATCGCCCTGGCCGACACGCTTTTCTTCTGGGCCTTGAACCTGGTCGGCGTCGGAATTATCTCCATCGTCGATTGCGCCTACAGCCCCCTCGTCATCTTCGCCTCCCTCCTCGTGCTGCCCGAACACCTCACCCCGTCGCTCGCCGTCGGCACCGGTCTGGTCCTCTTTGGCGTGTTCCTCTCCTCCCGGCACAAACCACCACCGGACCGCACACGCGCTCAGGTGCTGCTCGGGGTGCTTCTCGGCCTCCTGGCCCTGGCGACCATGGCCGTCGGCGTCGTTTTCGCCAAGCTCGTACTGAACGGGAACAACTTCCCCCTCATCTGGGCTACCTTACTCAGACTCTTAGCCGGCACCATCGCCCTCGCCCTGCTCGTCCAGGCTTCACCGCAACGACGCCGACACTGGTCGGTGATGCGCCCGTCGGCCATCTGGAAGGTCGCCCTGCCCGGCTCCGTCCTGGGCGGCTATTTCTCCATGATCTTCTGGCTCGCCGGCTTCAAGTACACCTACGCTTCCGTCGCAGCTATCTTGAACCAGATGTCCGTCGTCTTCGCCGTCATCCTGGCCACCATCTTCCTCCACGAGGAACTCACCCGACGCAAAGTGGCCGCCATCGTGCTCGCCCTGCTGGGCGCCGTCGTCGTGACCTGGGGAGCGGCCTGAGCGGCTCCGCTTGCGCTGCCGGCACAAATCGCGTACACTGAGGCCCACCGGACGAGACGCGGAGTCTCGTCCCGACCGACGGCGGACCGGACGGTGGTGCCTCTGCCCCTGGTCGCTATCGGCAGCTCACCATCGAGAGATCCGGCTATGCCCGAGCGTCGCCCCACGACCGTCGCCATCATCAGCTCATATGTCCCCCGCCGATGCGGCATCGCCTCCTTCACCCACGACCTGGCCACGGCCTTGGCCCGCCACGTCCACCACCAGCCCCTCCAGGACGGCGGGCGGGTCCAGATCGTCGCCATGAACGACGGAGAGACCGAGTACAACTATGGGCCGGAAGTCATCGTCACCCTGCACCAGCATCGGCGACAGGACTACCGCAACGCCGCCGACGTCATCAACAATAGCCGCGCTCAGGTCGTCAGCCTCCAGCACGAGTACGGCCTCTTCGGAGGCCGGGAGGGGGACTACCTCTTCGAGCTGCTGGACCGCCTGCACAAGCCCCTGGTTTCCACCCTCCACACTGTGCTGGCCGAACCGACCCAGGAACGCCGCAACGTCCTCCGACGCATCGGGCTTCGCAGCAGTGCCGTCGTGGTCATGGCCGAGCGCGCCAGGGCCCTCCTCGATCAGGTCTACGATGTCCCGCCCGACCGCATCCGCCTGATCCACCACGGCGTGCCGGACTTGCCTTTCGGCGACACCGAGCCGTTCAAGGAACGCTTTGGCCTCTGCAACCAACCCATCATCCTGACCTTCGGCCTGCTCAGCCCCGGCAAGGGCATCGACATGATGCTCGACGCCCTGGCCCGCGTAGTGCCCGACCATCCCGACCTGGCCTACATCGTCCTGGGCGTCACCCATCCCGGAGTCCGGCGCGAGTCCGGAGAACTCTACCGAATCTCACTCGAACGCCGCGCCGTCGAACTGGGCATCCAGAACAACGTGCTCTTCCACAACCGCTACGTGTCCGCCGAAGACCTCTGCGAGTTTCTCCAGGCCGCCGACCTCTATGTCACCCCCTACCGCAGCAAGGAGCAGATCACCTCCGGCACTCTGGCCTACGCCCTGGCTTCCGGACGGGCCATCATCTCCACCCCCTACTGGCACGCCCAGGAGCTGCTGGCCGACGGACGCGGGCGCCTCGTCGATTTCGGCGACGTCCAAGCCCTCGCCGCAACCGTCCGCGAGCTGTTGAACGACCCCAACCGGCGAGAGGCCATCCGCCGCGCCGCTCACGCCTACGGCCGACGCATGATCTGGCCTCGCGTCGCCCAGGACTACGCCGAGGTCTTCACCGACGTCCGCTGCGTGCCGGCCGAGGCCGCACCCGCCCTCGCCGTCGGTCGAAAGAGCATCATGCGTATGTCCCTCCTGGACCTGCACCTCGACCACTTCTTCGTCATGACCGACGACACCGGAATGCTCCAGCACGCTCGATACGCCACACCAAACCGACACCACGGCTACGCCACCGACGACAACGCCCGGGCCGTCATCGTCGGTGCCATGATCTGGTCGCAACTGCACGACGAACGCATCCTGCCGCGCCTGCAGGTTTACCTCTCCTTCCTCCACGACGCCCTGGACACCGAGACGGGCCGCTTCCGCAACTTCCTCTCCTACGACCGTCGATGGCTCGACCACGACGGCAGCGACGACGGACAGGGACGCGTCCTCTGGGCCCTGGGCTACCTCATTTCGCACGCTCCCAACGACCCCATGGAGAGACTCGCCACGGATCTGTTTCGGGCGGCCTTGGCACAGCTCGCTTCCCTCAAGGGACCGAGATCATGGGCCCTCGCCATCCTCGGCCTGCACTACGCCTTGCGTCAGGCCAAGGATCAGGCCTCCCTGCGAGGCTTGTTGGCCGGCCTGGCTGACCGGCTCGACCAACACTTCGTCGGCAACGAGGCCCCCGACTGGCACTGGTGCGAGGACCTGGTCACCTACGACAACGGGCGGCTGCCCCAGGCCCTGATCACGGCCGGACTGACGCTGGATCGTACGGATATGGTCGAGCGCGGCTTGCGGGTCCTGCGTTGGCTCCTCGACGTCCAGACCGCCGAAGCCGGCCACCTCTCCATCATCGGCAACAAGGGCTGGTATGTCCGCGGGAAAGAGCGCCCCGTTTACGATCAGCAGCCGCTCGAGCCCGCCGCACTCATCGCGGCCTGCAAGGCCGCCTACCGCGCCTCCGGCGGCGACCAATGGCTCGTCGAGATGCGACGCTGCTTCGAATGGTACCTCGGTCGCAACGACCACGGCATCTCCATGATCGACTTCAAGACCTACGGTTGCCACGACGGCCTCCAGGCCGACGGGATCAACCAGAACCAGGGCGCCGAAGCCATCCTCTCCTGGCTCCTCTCCCTCCTCATCATGCACGAGATGCAGACCGGCGACGCCCCGGAAGTCACCCCCGCTACCCCCGCGCCCCCATCCCGTCCCGCATAGCCCCCGCCGGGCCTCTTCACGCATTGACCTTTTTCCGACTCATGAGCCGATAGGAATGGGGAACCGCCCGTGCGGCCGAGCGGCTCCCGACTGCCGGTCACGCCCGCAGCACGGAGCACCGAACCTCATGCCTCCCGACCACCAGGACCTCCGCAGCAGACTGCTCACCCGCCACCCGGCCAATCCCATTCTCACCGCCTACGACTGGCCCTACTTCATCAACACCGTATTCAACGCCGCTGCGACCCGCCTCGCCTCCGGCGAGACCCTCCTCCTTTGCCGCGTCGAGGACTGCTCCGGGCGTTCACACCTCTGCGCCGCCCGCAGCCCCGACGGCGTCAACGACTGGCGCATCGACCCCGAGCCAACCCTGCTCCCCGACGTCGACAACCATCCCGAAGAGCTGTGGGGCATCGAGGACCCACGTGTCGTCTGGGTCCCCGAACTGGACAAGTACGCAGTCACCTACACCTGCTTCTCGCGCCGCGGCCCGGGCGTCTCCCTGGCTCTCACCGAGGACTTCCGGCGCTTCGAGCGCCTCGGCAACATCATGCCGCCCGAGGACAAGGACGCCGCCCTCCTGCCTCAGCGCATCGGCGACCGATGGGCCATGATCCACCGACCCGTCCCCGCCTCCGGAGAGGGACACGTCTGGATCTCCTTCTCGCCCGACCTCCTCCACTGGGGCGAGCACACCGTCGTTCTCGAGGCCAAGCACGGCGCCTGGTGGGACGCCGGCAAGATCGGCCTGTCGCCCCCCCTGATCCAGACCCCCGAGGGATGGCTCATGCTCTACCACGGCGTGCGAACGACCGTCGCCGGTGCCCTCTATCGCGTCGGCCTGGCACTGCTCGACCTCGACGACCCCACCACCTGCCGTATGCGCGGCACCAAGTGGATCTTCGGCCCCCAGACCGACTACGAGCGCACCGGTGATGTGGCCGATGTCGTCTTCCCCTGCGGATACACCCTGGCCGACGACGGAGACACGCTCAACCTCTACTACGGCGCCGCCGACACCTCCATCGCCCTGGCCACCGGCAGCCTCCGCCAGATGCTCGACTGGCTCCAGCACAACAGCACCCCAGGCGGCCTGTACACCGAGTAACCTGCACACCCCGGGTCCAAGAACCGGAGTTACCGCTTGCTTCGACCGCCGCATTTCGCTAGACTCATATT
>Ga0307380_10005171_pt1 | contig 17387 bp, 17 predicted proteins | sample UN3MG_FD_202239 | JGI IMG/M metagenome (GOLD analysis project Ga0307380, IMG submission 202239) | Soil microbial communities from Risofladan, Vaasa, Finland - UN-3 | ecosystem: Environmental > Terrestrial > Soil > Coastal area > Acid sulfate soil | place: Finland: Risofladan, Vaasa | collected...
TAAAGGAAACCACCAACGAAGACAACGGGCGCGAGGTATCGTGAGGCCCTTCGAGCAATCAATGACGCCCCGCCTCAGATACGAAGGCAGGTCTGTGAGAGACTGGCAGAGCTGGTGGGCAACCCGGCACGGCTCACTGCTGAAGAGTATGTGCACCCCACGATTGTCCACTATCGCATCGTCATCTGGGTGCTGACGCCACTGTTTACCGAGGGCACGAGGGTCTGCAAATGAAGAAGGTGGCATTGCTACTCGCGGGGTTGGTCGTGGTCGGTATCTGCCTCGTGCTCGTGTTCGCCGGCGGGAGTGGTGACGAATACGATACCTGCGTCAGCGATTGTGTCGATACGGCGCGTGACGCAAACATAGACCGCTTGGACATAACAAGTGGAGAGTATCAAGCTATCATGGCCGTATTTAAGAAGGGTATTTGTCCTGATACGTGTGAGCGGTACAAGTGAGGGCTATCGTCTGGGCCGCCGTCTCCTCCAAACCCCAGGCCGAAGAGAGCAAGGCCTCTCTCCCTCAGCAGATCGCAGACGGCCGCAGCGTCATCGAACGCAACGACTGGCTTGAGGCCCACCCCCCGCTAGTCGTAGACGGCCACACCCGCAGCTACACAGGAATCTCTCCTCTACTCGATGCCTGCGTAGACATGCCCCAATACGCCACCCTCGTTGAACTGGCCCGCTCCGATAGCATTGACATCGTGGTCTGTCGCTCACGGGACAGGCTCGGAAGGACCGATGTGCTGGTCTCCGAGATCGAGGGCTATCTGCGCACTCACGGCTGCCAGATTTACAGCCTCGATATGCCCAGCAGGATTCAGGATCCCGAGGAGTTCAGGAGCAGCCGGGACAAAGCTGGCTTGTGGACCGCAGCGATCGAGAGGGCCAAAGCTGAGGACGAAGTTGCCACGCTCAAAAGCCGTTACGAGTTCGGCATGAAAGGGCGCATCCGCTCAGGTCTGCATCCCAATACCCCGCCCTTCGGCTACCGGAAGGGCGCAGACGGCGTAGGGCAAATCGTGGAGGAAGAAGCCCGACTCGTGCGACTCGTCTTCGACTGGTACATCGCTGGCCTGCCCGTCCGCACCATTCGAGACCGGTTGCCCAGCTACGCCAACGGTCGCTACCCCCGCTCCGACGATGGTGTCACCATGATTCTCTCCAACCCCTACTATACTGGCCTGGCGGCATGGCGGTTCAGGGACGACAAGCACAACCTCAAGCCACGGGACCAATGGATCACCGGGGAGGGACTACATGAAGCTATCATTGAGCATGCGGTTTGGCAGCGGGCCCAGAGAGAGCGGGCCAGCCGCCCGACCGGTCCACACAGGGAAGCGTACTCGATCTATCCACTGAGCGGCCTCGTTGTCTGTGGACAGTGTGCCCGGAACATGCAGGTTCGGAGCACTACCGCCAAGGGGCGGGTCTATCGGTACTACGTGTGCCGGTGTCAAACGGTGAGGCTGCGGGATCTCGAGTATCTAGTAGCGGAGTGGATATGCAGCGTGGCAGAGGGGGCAGAGGAGGCCGAGGATGTGTTTGCGGAGTTGCGCCAGAGGGAGCAACAGGGCCGCCATGATCGGCGGGGGGCGCTGGAGGCCAGCCTATCGCGGACCACGGTGGCCCTGGAGCGGTGGCAAGAGGACTACGAGCTGGGCCTCATCGAGCGGGCCGAGTTCTACGAGCACAGAATCAGGCTCGGGCAGGAAGCCGAGGGCATAGCGGGGGAGCTGGAGCGGCTACAGCCGGAGGGACCGACTGAGGACGAGGCCAGGGACGCACTGGAGCGGTTGTCGCTGCCCGGACCGGAGGAGTTGGCTGCATCGTGGAGAGATCGAGACGTGGCGCTGGCGACGAAGGCAGAACTCAGGCGCCTCGGGGTGCGCATCACCATCAGGAACCGCACCGCCGAAATAGAGCTCTTCAGCGCATAGGGTTTGGCGCGGGGCTATGCTATTGGGGACTCAGATACCGTTCAACCAACTGGCGGATGCCAGCCGACAGGTTGCCCTTACCTAGCCGCTGGAGGGCGCGGATGTACTGACGCGGCAGGAGAACCGTGGTGTTCTGCATCGGCTCGGAGTAGAGGGGCTTGCGGCCCGCGCCGTTGCGGGCTCCGCCGTGATTAGTCATAGTCACTTTTCCCAGATAGTCGTCCCGCACTCAGAGCAGTAGACCTTGACTACCTGGCGAGATACTTCATCCAGGTCATCATAGTTTACGGTCCCATCAGTGCGGATACGGCTCGGGCCCCTGCCGATAACCTCAACGTCGGCCATGAGACCAGTTGGCGCCCCGCAGATCATGCACCCATTGAACTCCCACTCAGCTAGTTCTTCCTGCGTGATTTGTTCCGGTGCACCGTCCTCGCGCCGGGTCAGCATGGCCTGGAAATTGTCTCCAAAGCCCTTGTTGTGGTGGGGTTGCGGTCTACTCATTGTCTTCTCCTCCCTATAGCCTGCCTCAATTGCTCATTCTGTCGTAGCAGCTCGGGCAAGAGGTCCCCAGACTCGCGCTCATCACTAGCGCCTTGGCTACCGTGTGCCCGCAGGAGCACTTGACCATCTCCGCCGACTTGTGCTGCCGGGGCTTGATTGCATCCGCGTCGCGTACATTCATGTACCACTTGTCGGCGTAGCGGATGCTCTGGCCGCTTGCCAGGTGATCGAGCACTTCCTGCCGGGTCGTCATGGGGGAGCGATCCTCGAAGACCGCGAGCCGTGGTTCCTGGTCAAGGACCGCTTGGATGATCCTGTCTATCTGGTCCTGGCCCTTCGTATCTATCCAGTTCCCGTTCCCTAGTTGTCGTTGGAGTCTCATCGGTTCCCCCTCTTCTCATTTCCTACCTTGATTATACCACATATTTTCAACCCTGTCAAGTAGGGGAACCTTAAAGTTTCGCGCCCTTCCTACCAGTTCTGGAAGTAGCCAGAACTAGGCACAAGAGGAAGCCCCTGATAGGCTCAGGGGCAAGCCAGAGACAAGCCCCGAGGGGCTGTCGGCCCGGCCATACTATGTACCGGGGGAGATCAATGGGCGGGCGAGGATTTGAACCTCGCATAGCAGCTTGAGCTAAACCAGTCAGGTGGTGTACCGCTGTGCTGACGCTGCCTACGACCTCCGATAGCGTCTACCCCTTCCGCCACCGCCCACCCTATGATTGCAGGCGGGCGCGCATACGCCTTCCCGCCCTGTGGTGCTCTGCCCAACTGAGCTACCCCGCAGGGGCCGGACTCGAACCGGCGACCTCCACTACTTCTATTCTACCCCATCCCTACCCCGTTGTCAAGCTACCGGGGGGCAGCTTGCGCCACCCCCCAGTCGAGGAGGAGGAAGCCCCGCACGATGCGGGGTTTTTATCCGCCGCGTGCCTTGCCGATGGCGTGCCCACCCTGTCCAGTCCAGTAGCTCAGGAAGGCAGTGAATCCCACGACCAAGACATCTATCATGCCGGGAGCATCACACCCAACCTGAAAGCCCCAAAGGTTCAGGTATGGGTAGTAACATGCTGCCGCCCATACCGCTATTGGGACCACGAGGCAGCCGAGTAGCCAGCCCCACCGCTTGCCCATCTCCGGCAAGGGATCCCACCAAGCCTTCATACCGGGCACTAGGTCAAACCCCAGCGCCAACAGAAACGCTACTCCTCCAAGAATCCACGCGATTGTCACGTCCTTACCTCCTATATTGTCTATGTTAGCTGAGGACTATCCTCCGCTGTATGAAAGGTCATCGCTGTATACAGTGTGTATACGATTGACTACGATGTGTATACTCCCCATCAATCACCCCCTCCCTATTCAATCTCAGTCTCCAGCTTGTATTTGACCCCATCCCGCACATACTGAAAGTGGAGCCACAGCGCACCTAGCGGGTTTGGACTGTGCCCCTTCTCCACTGCAAAGCCACCACCACCATCACCGTAGTCATCCTTGTACCCCGGAATCCTCCCGTGCCACTGGATGTCCTTGAACTGCTTGCCTCCACGAGACACCCGCTCCCTTGCGAGCGGCAGGGTATAGCCCTGGTGGTTGTGTCCATTGATGACCACGTTGGCATCAGGTAGGAATACCGCCTGCCTGTTGGTCTGTATGATACCCTTCGTCACTGGCGCGGTTCCCCCGGCGCCGTGCATGTACTTCAAGAGAATGCTGCGCCCCTTGGTCTTATTGATGGTGAACAGAAACCGCACCCATCCCCCATACCCACCCATTCGGATCTCGTGCCCACTGCCCCGTTCTTTGAGCTGGGTGTTTAGGGCCTTCACTAGCCGATCAGTGAGGTCAGTATTGCCATTCTTGAGCGTTGCCGTCTCGTGGTTTCCTGTGCCTAACATTAGGCATCTGTCAGCGTATGGCTCGTAGAACTCCGCCGCGTGGTCTCCTATTGAGTCGTAATACTTCTGGCACCTGTCCTCGGGCCGGATTTCGTCATAGTTCCGCCTGGGGTCGAACTTGCCCTGCATGGCGTCAAAGAGGTCCCCAAAGTCGGCCCACGAACCGTCTCGTTCGACCATCATTTTAAGGTGCTGTTCTTCTAGTGCGCGGTCACAGGAAGGGCTATCGTGGTGGGCATCTGAGCGTAGCAGAACCCAGTGCTCCCACCCCTGCGCCACGTCTGGGAAACGCGCCGTGAGCACCGCGCTACTGTTCCGCTCAATCTCCATTCATCCCCTCCCGAATTGTAGGTAGGTTCACCTGGCAAGATGCTCAATCCCGCACGGAAAGCCCTGGCGCTTTACTCCTGAAAGTAAAGTCTCCGCCAGCGCCTCATCCATCCAGTCACTGACCAGCCGCCAGTCAAAGATCCCCCCGAAAGTCCGGCTGCGCCCCCCTCAGTATCTTCGGCCAGACCGCCCCGGGGCATGTCGTGTGCCACTTCTCACCATTCCAGACCATCGAGTGCGGTATCAGGCCCAAGCGCCTGTGAGCGCCCCAGTCGCCGCCCATCAGCTCCTCCAGGGCAGCAATCAGGAAGCGCCCCGATTGCATCTGCTTTTCGTTGGCGTCATCCTCAAAGCAGATGCCGATGCCGGTATTGTTCGCCCCGTAGGCGTGGTGGGTGAGATACTTGAGGGCGACCATGAAGAGTATCCTGCCCGACTTCTCGATCAGGAAGTGATAGGGGCAGGTGTCGTGGTCAACGTCCTCACAGTCATTGACGGCCCATTCGACCAGCTCCAGCGCCCCGTAGTATGGGCCGCCCAGATGATGCGCCACGATCATCTCCATCTTGTCGAACAAAGGCGCACCGGATTCACTGATTCGCCCGGCCATTAGGGATTCTAGCGTTACGGCTTCCATGTCCACGCCCGTTACGGCTCCGACCTGTTCGCGCATATCCTTGAATCCGTAAGGGGCATCTCTCTCAAGCCGTTTCTTGAACAAGTAGGGGTCATCATCCGGTCCCGGTTCAGGCGTAGGCGGTTCTGGCTCCGGCTGGGGTGCCGGGGTGCCTTCAAGATACTGGAATACGAAGTTGAGCGTGCAGTGCACGGTGCTGACCACCATGCCAATTCCCTTCACTACCTCGGAAGGGCCAGAAATTGCTGCCCAGTGCGGCCCGCCACCTTCGGAAGGAAGATAGTACGCATCCTTGGTCATGGGGAAGCCGACACGTCCATACGGATCAGTCTCCTGGCTTACCTCTGCTCCGGGCCAGCCCCAGCGCACGGACTTCCCTACTAGCGGCTCGGCTCCGGCACCCTTCGCCCACACGTCGCAATTGTTCGCCTCACACCTCTCGCGGACCTCGACCACGTAGAAGCCGGGCCCCTGGCATGGCGCGATCACCACGCTGTACGCCTCCAATAGCTTGCCGGCATCTGTCTCACTTCCATCCTTCAGGTACGCTTTCATCTTCACCTCCGGTGTTGATCCTGGCCCAGGAGCGGGCGGCGTCGGCGGTTCTGGTGGAGGAGGAGCTGGCAGTTCCCCCTTGACGTATCGCTCCACGTAGAATACAACTGGCCGATGTGAGCCTGGGCCAGCATCATCGCTGTGCCTGTGTTCCTGCCACCCCGTCCAGCCGCCGATCCATAGCGTGATCCCCTTCACCTGCGGGTACTGATCCAGCAGCCGCAGGTAGGCTACGGTGTCCTCACCGCGCACGTTGTTCTGGGCGGGATCGATCGCCTCCCCGTTCGGCCCTTGGATCCCGTAGCAGCCCTCCACGATATACAGCGGCTTGCCCGAGAAGTACTTCTCGTACTCCAGGAAGCGCAGCCCGTGGGCCCGGTCCTTGTACTGCCCTCTCCTGAAGCCGTAGCAATGGACGAAGTGCAGGTCCAGGCGATCCAGCGCATCCTGGCAGAGGGAGTTCGGACCATAGTAGTATCGCCCCTCTGGGTCATTGGGGAATCGCACGTCACGGTTGCCCACCGTCAGGTGCGGGCCACCGACCAGGACCTCCGGCTCCTCGTTCTTCGCCACGTCGATGAAGGTATTGAGCGCTTGGCCGTACCGCTCGATGTGCTCCGGCTTATCTCCGAACCCCTCCCCGTATGGTTCATTGCAGGCCCAGGTGGGCATGTTCGGTTCGTTGAAAGGTTTGAGGGCAATCTTACCCGCCGGAACCCCCCTAGCCATGCAGCGCCGGGCCATGATCGCCGACTCCGTGGCGTGGATGGCCCAGCGATTCGGTTTCGTCCCACCCTCCGGCCCAAAATACTTCCGCAGGATCAGCAGCGGTCGGCCCGCCAGCTCCCACAGCGAGATCAGCTTCCCGATCTGCTCCTCATCCTCCACGATGTTGTTCATCGCCAGCAGTGCGCTCAGAGGTGCCCACCGCTTCACAATGTCTTCATCTGCTGGCGTGATGGGTGAGCAGTTAGACAGATGCAGCCCCGGCCTCACGGTCCCCTCCTACCCAATCAGTATGTTGGCGACTATTGCTATCATGGTGCCGAGTGCCCCCAGCACGATGACGATAAGCACACCCCACACCAACCGATGCAGGCTGGCAATCCGCTCCTCGAGCACTTCCCGCATTCCCTTAACAACCAGCGCCAAGTCCGTGCTCATGTGGTTGGCGATGTAGGAGTGAACGAAACCCCATCTCGCCAATTCTTCCGTGGTCTTGCCCTTCGCAAACTCTTCCGCATCTGCCTTCAGTTTGTCATAGTCCATCATCACATCCCCAATACCTTTGCCCGTTTCGCCAATTCCTTCTCCTCTTCGCTTTGCCAGAACCGCCTTGCAAAGTCTACTATCCGCTGTATGTCCATAGCCGCGCCCCCCGGTATCAGCCGGGTAGTCTGCTTGTCACCGTCGTAACTGAGCCCCGCCAGCATGAACGTCGTCGCCCATTCCCTCAAGTCCACCCCAACCGCACCCTCCGCCTCTACCGCCCGGAAGTGAGGAACCTGCACGAGCCAACCACACTCCATCTCGCAAGCCTCAATCCACGCGCCGCCGCGCATCAAGTCCTGCACCGGCCCCGCTACTTCCCAACGTGAGGCGACCTGCGGGTGCGCGTGCTCGATCAAGTATCTCTGAATGAACGCCGTCGCCAGGGCCGCGCCAACCCTGCCAAAGTTGACTACCCGATCCCGCCGTACTCCGTAGACGACAGAGGCCAGATCATCGCCAACCCCGATAATGTCGGCGACGATTCCTGTATTGGTGACGTGCGCGTAGTATTTGGCGGTATACCGATTCACGCCCTCTTCGTCGGTATACTGCCCCCAACCCTCAGTCACGAAGTCCTCTCCGGTTTGACCCCTGGCCGACAGGTTGGTGGCGCACTCAGCGGGCACGACGTAGCGCACGGTATTCCAGTCAGGGGCACGCACGAAGATTCGGTCGCTGCCGCTTTCGATGCCCCAGGCAAGGCGCCTGTAGGCGGCATCTCCGAAACTGGCCGCGTCAGCCAGGGCGTCAAAGCAAGATTCGCCGCCCTCGTAGAACAGCGGCTCCAAGGTAAGCGCCACGGTTTCGATCAGGGAGGTGTCTGCTGAGATCAGGCCCCCGGCGGTCAGTTGGGCCGCTATGTCCGTGGCAACGTCTGTCACCGTGGGCGTGATGTCCGCCGTGCCGTAGAGTTTCAGGTTCGTGATTTTGAGGTAGGTGGCGCCGGTTTCGCCTGGGTAGTTCGCTGCCGCCGCGTTGTAGTACATATCGAAGACAAGGATTGCCCTCGCGTTTGGAAGAGTCCGGTCTATGGCTCCTGCGCCCGTGGCAGCGATGCTCCATTCGTTGTTGAAAAGACCCCATGCCGCATTGAATGAATTGAGCCTGCCGACCCAGTTGTCCGGGTCTACGAAGTCGTAGTTGAATGTGACGCGCTTCACATCGTCATAGAGCACTAGATAGTAAAGTGCGCCGTGAGCCGTGCCCGCCGGGCCGAAGTTCTCACCCTTCCTCGGCCCAAGATAGAGGCGGTTTTGCTGGTCGAATTGATACCGTTGGGGCGCGTAACTAGCCAAGTGATCGCTGGTTGTGGGCTTCCATTTCCCATACCTCGTATCGCTCCACAGTCTCCCTATCGTCCCTGGCGTGGCCCCGCCGCCGATGTAGGTCAGGTCGTTCAGGTGCGTCCAGTTCCCCAACGCCGTTACGGTGATCGTCTCCCGGTCCTGCTCTATGTGTCGCATGTGGCCGTCCCAGAGGGGCGTCAGGCCGTTTCTCAGCGTCACTTGGTATCCGTACCCCACGTCAGGCCAATCGCGGGCGCTGGAGCGGTCCAGGATGAATCCAAGCGTCATGTCCTCGCCACCCTCGGCTAGTTTGTCGAAGCGGAGGCCTCGGTAGGGAGGAAGGTATTGGTTTCCGTTGGCGTCGTAGACTTCGAGATTCATGCTTAGTCCAAAGGTGAAAGGTATTGCGGCAAATATGACATTGTTACGATCATGGTAGGCGTGACGACTGCTCCGTGCGCTATCCAATATCGCTGGCCGGGCACCGCCCAAGATACTTCCTCGTATGTAAAGTAGAAGCGCTGTCCTTCTGGGGGACCAATCGCACCAGTCATTGGGTCGCCCTGAAGCACATGCGCTGAAGAGGCAACTAGCGCAGTGGCTCCGAGATTTTCTTTCGATTGATAATCAAAATCTTCGGTTCTATCAAAGGCCCAATAGCCAAGCTCCAGAACCCAATCTGGCGATAGTCTATGCAACCTCATCTCTGGTTCCGCCTTGCTGACAAGACAGATACAGTCGATTCGCACCGTATCGGCGGCATCTTTCTGGTATTCCACCCCGATTTGCCAAAAGCTCGGGACGACTCCCTGAGAAAGGAATCTATCAGCGTTCACCTCACCCAGATAGATCATCTGCCACTCCAGATCGTCCGGTTGTCTGACCCAGTTATTGTAATAGAATACCTGCTGGCCAAAGCCCGAGTAGTGAAGTCGATACAGCGTATTCACCTCATCGCTCGTGTATACCATGCCATAGACATCGTAACGCCCTTGCATGGCAAGCGACCTGATACGGCCAGCGCCCACCGGATCGACCAAGAACTGCCACCAGCAATGACCAGCGGCGGCAGCACTATCAGTAAGACAATCTCCCGCCGAACAAGTGGCCAATCCGCCAAGAATGGCCCAACCATTCCTTGCCTGGGCATTCTCGGCTTCTAGCCAATGCACATCAGTTGTCAGGGGAAAGTTAGGATAATCCCACCATGATCTGCGCCCGACCACGAGATCGCCGGCAAGAGAAGGATCGTCCTCGTTGAATTGCAGCCGGAGTAGCAATCGGGCATCATCTGTCCCTTTCAGATCCGCCACGTCAAAGTAATTCTGATGACCGACGTGCGCCACGCTTTCAGTCGTGTCGTAGTGGTTGTAGATCAGCCAGTGGTCGCACCATTCATCGGGGATGGTCGTCGTGTCCCACTTGAGGTAAGCCTTGTCTGCGTACCAGTGGGTGTCGGCATCGCCCACTGACAAGACCCAAACTTGGTGGGTCGTAGCCGCCGCGATAGTATTGGTAGCGATGAGATCCAACCGTCTCCATTCGCTTCCATCCTTGCCCACAGCCGTGATCGTTGCCGCGTTATAAGTCGCCACGGCCCTATCCGCTCCACCGCCTGAAGTATCTCGGAGCACGGCTTGGATGTCGGTTCCTGCGGCTGGCCTGCAAACCCAGACATACGCCACGGCATCATTCACCGGGGCGCCGGGAGATGTCATTGTGGCACTGGCAATTCCCCGCCCTGCCAAGTTTGACCTTATATGTTGGCTGTAGAAGCCCTGTAAGACGATGGTGTGTTCTATCGTGTCTTCCAACGGGGCGTTCATCAGGGTCCATTGATCGGCTGTCCCGTCGGCGTTGCCGTCTTCCTCAAAGCCTGGGCAGAATATCTCATTCGGCCCCAGCCCGATCGCCGTCTCGGGCCGCCAGTACGGTTCGCAGTACAGGACCATTTGCAGGTTCAAGAGGAAGTGCTGCTTGATTGCCGCGCCCAGAACGGCCCGCCCCCCGAGCTCCATAGCCTCGCCGTATACAATGGTCTTGTAGCTCTGATTCACCGCAGCATCCGCTTTGTTTTGCAGCACTGCCCGTGTGCCCCTGGCCCCTTCGGTCTCGATGTAGAGCTGCCCAGCCTCCAAGGTCTCGGTGAGGGCGTGCCGGGCGTCTTCCATGTCGGGGTCACTCGCCCCCTTGATGGTGAATGGAAAGGTGATCTTGGACAGGCCGCGTTTCAGCGCGTGCCCGCGAATCTTCTGCGGTAGCCTGGGGAGCACGGCGCGTACTTCGGCCTCCGTCATCGGTTCGTCCATGCCGCCGGGGGATTGCCCGAGAACGTAGCGGTGGTCTGCGCCGACTATAGCCTGCGTGTCAAACGGTATGAGGTTCAAGCCGGTTATCCGAAAGTATTCTGTCATGTCGCGTATTGCCCCATTCTGCGCCAGTACCTTTCCATTTCATCACCGAAGCCGTCCATGCCATAGACGTTGCCCACATTGACGGTGAACTGGCTGCGCCATACTTCGGCCTGCTGTCTAGTCAGTACCGCCTCCCCTTGGTGCAGCACGGCAGGCATCGTTGCGGGCACGTAGGCAAGGCCGCTTTGCAGGCCGGGCGCCATCCCGCCGCCCGGTCCTGCTGGCTCCGCCCCTGCTGTCTCGGATGTGAATTGATGCCAAGCGGCGATAGCCCTTCTCACCATATCCAAGAAGTCCTGAATCGCGTCGATCACGCTACCGATCGCACCGGCCATAGCATCGAAGGTGACGATGATTCCTAGCAGGAAGCCCTTGAGGGCCTTCACGGCGGCGCTACCGAGGAAGCTCCCTATGGCCCGCGCCAAGTCCAGAATCAGGACTCTTACCGGCTCTAGCTTCTCCCACCATTCTTCCAGAACAGGAATCAGCGTTGTCTTGATCCATTCTGCCACAGGTTCCATCGCCGCCTGAATCGTAGCCCACGCCTCTTGTAGCCGGGGCTGTATTTCAGTCCAGAACTCTCTCAGCGCCCTCTTCATTTCTTCGATGTGTGGCCTGAAGCCTTCCCAGGCAGCCCGCACGACTTCGGCGATGAATCCCCATGCTTCTGCGAAGACGGCGGCAAGCGGCTGGACCACATTGGTCATAAGCCAGGTGAGCGCAGCACCGATGGCATCGAAGACGGGCTTGATGAACTCCCAGACCGCCCCTACCTTGTCTTGTATGCCGCCCCAGTTGTTCGTCCATGCCATGTAGAGCGCAGCTACCGCCGCGCCTATCCCCATGATTGCCAGGGCCAGCCAGCCAATCGGACCCGTCGCTAGGGCTGCTATGGCGCCGCCAAGGGCTGCAATCTTCGGAATCAAGATAATCAGTCCAGCGCCACCAGCCAGAAGACCCGTAAAGACCGTTATCAAGCCACCCACGGCAGCGATCACTTGCTTGACCGGCTCGGGAAGGTCTATCAGGGCTTTAATCAAGAACGTGGCTCCCTCCACGATCTTAGTTAGAACTGGAAGGAAGAACTTGCCGAGCTCGTTGCTCAGTTCTTCGGTATAACGGCGGAAGGACCGCATCTGCTTCCCCGCCGTGCCCATTGCCGCCTCATACGTGCCTGCGAAATGCGTCGCCTGCTCTAGCGTGGCGCTCTGCATCCCGGTTCGCTTTTCAACCTCGGTCAATTCTTCGACCTGTTTACCGAGAAGTTCCGCTGTATCTCTATAGACATCATTGAGGTCGACAAAAAGGCTGTACTTTCTCAGAACGCGGGGCTGTAGTGAAGTGATAGCATAGAGCAAATCCTGCGCGGCCTCGGAGCTGTCATTCATGCCGATAACCGACAAGTCCTGCGCGGCTCGGGCGATGTCGGTTGCCCCGGCAAGGTCAAGCTGTGCGCCCATCATCTGCGCCATAATTGTGCGCGTCGCCTGGGTGGTAATGCCCAAGTCCTTGACGCTCTGCTCGACGGACGCCAACTCTTCCGCACCAATACCGGAAACGCGGCCCAGGTTTTCGACGACGACGCAAGCTCTTCTGTCCTAGCGGCCGTCATGGTCATCTTGCCGATGACTAGCGCACCTGCGGCAGCTATCGCGGTGAGCGGCACGACGGCGGCTTGGGCGTTATTCTGAAGCTCGTCTAGCGAACCCCCGATATTCTTGAGGGCAGCGCTGGCTTCATCTTTGGCTCGGACTATGATGCTGATTTCAGGCACGCCTTCTATCTCTCCATTTCGAGAACTCTACTTGCCGAAGTACCCAGATGACCGGGGCCCTACCAACCTCCCACGGCGGCATGTGCCACAGCTCCCCAAGGGTGAGGTATGTAACCCACCACGGAAGCCTTACGCGCTCGATTCCGTCGGACCAAGCGATGAGGGCGTGCCGCTCGCTTTTGGGACCGCCATTTCCTCCACTTCCTGCTTGGCGGCTTCCAGGCACTCATTGAGCTGTCTCAGTGTAACCGTGCCAAGTTCTTCGGCAGTCTTGTTGACGACAAGGCGCCCCAGCACTTCCTTGAGCTTCGAGATGTCGCTGCCCGGACCAAAACCCTGCTGCAAGGTTTCGAGATCATCTAGCGTCAATTCCAATGGGTCGATTTCCCAAGTCTCCAATGTCCCCCTCCTTATATGGGCAATGCTGCGTCTATGTTTACAACCGTGATGCACCACTCGGGCACGCCACAGGTCACGTCGTAGACCGTGCGGCCTGAGAACTTCGTGGTGTCGTTTCCGTCCCGCTCGTCTAGCGTCTCGACGTTCTCCAGCTCCAATACCATGTCGATCTCCGCGCTGTAGGGAATCACGCCAGTGATGATCGACCCCTCTGCCCTGAGCCTGATGTACGTCGGGACCTTATTGACCCAGGCATCCCAAATCAGGTGCTTCGTGAGCGCGTGGTCAAACTCCAGCGTGCCCTCGAAAGCTACAGACCGCGACGCTAACCCCATCGTGGTATAGTACAGCTCACCGTCTTGGAAGAACTTGGGGTGAAACGCGGGGATCGTGGCCTTCCAGTCGATCAGGTATCCGGTCCGCTTCGTCGGCGTCGCTGCGAACTCGCAGCTCTGGTCCAGGTAGAATGAGGTCTTCTGGCCCAGGATGGTTTGGAGCGGGGCCGGATAGGCGATGGTCTCAAAGAACATATCATAGTAGGGGTGATACGAAACGGGGTAGTCGCCATACAGGCCGTACCCGTGGTAGAGGTACGTGTTCTTCATGTCCCGGCCGATAATGTCCGCATCCATCTGCCAGGGACCTTGTGCCGCCCCGCTGATGACTAGCTGCCGGGCAAACGTGCATGTGGTCTGCCAGGTAGCTTCGTTGTCACCCCAGCGGATCGTTGCCAGGTCGGGCATATCGCCCGACGTGAGCGCGGGGCAGAATGACCACGTTTTGTCAGTGCCACCCACGCCGGCCACCCCGGACTTGACCCCCATTGCCAAGTACCACGGCAACTGCTCGAAGGTCAGTCCTTCCTCCCCCGTGGTGATCGGCACCTCGCAGAGGAGCCAAGGGTCGTAGTGCCTGCCGATGATGTGGCTGGACATCAGGCCGGTGGGGTCGGTGGGGAAGACGCGGTTGACTGCCTTCTTCATCCCGCACGTCCCGACGAGCCGGGCCGACGGGTCAACCGCGATGCTGCAATCCGGTAGGCCGGCTGTCAGGCCGCCTACCTTTTGAAACGCGATCTGTGTCTGCCTTAAGTCTTTGATTCCTTTTGTGTCTGGCACTGGCATGTTCACTCACCTCCATGAATGGTTTTGGGTCTCCATTCCTGTCTCGGTGGGAACCCCGGCCCCCATCAAGACCGCAAGTGAGTGGCATCAAACCGGCTCGGCTTGCTCTTGAATCTTGACTGGTTTGTTAGTCTATCCTGTTCCTAGCCTCACAAGGGCAGCTAACCATAAGCCGCCCCTAGCAGTGTCATCCGCCCTTTCGCCACCGAAATCTATATACATAGCGTTTGCAGTAGCCGAGGGGCTGGTTGTGGACGTCCATACCAAGTTGGCAGGCCAACCCGGAAACGCAACCGCATCGGGCAAAGCATTGGGCACTTCCCAGTCTCGTATACTGTTTAATTCCGTCAAGTTTGGGGGCCGCCAATCTGTGTATCCTGACAGACCTGCGTTTCGCGCCCCGGCTGTATAACTCCAGATCGACCTGCAGACAAGATAAATGGCGTCGCCCACAGCACCCTCGGCAATCAGGACTTGATTGCTAGGGTCAACCACGATGTCTAGGTCCAAGCCATTGACCGTCACGCTCTCCACGTAGTACCCAGGATGGTTATTCACTGCATTGGCGAAGCCAATACAATCTATGGCATCCCCGACGTGAAACCTGTTGATTTCGCCAGCCCCGCCGATGATGCGGAAGATATTGCTTGCCGCAATGCAACTGACGGTATTGGCTGCATTGTGCAAGGTACAGATTCCTGTGCCGACCGTGGTATTGATCCAATAGAGCGTCCCTATACTAGCAGGCCCCACCGCCTCACCCGTGGAGGTGTTGCGGCTCCACATGATCCCCGTCTTAGTGTCCTGCACCACGTTGTTTGAATGTGCGGCTACTTTGTATAGGCTTATCGTGGCACCCGCGATCTCGTTCACCGCCGCTGAGATAGTCAGGTTGGCAGGTGCCCCGCCGATGCCTGTCACGGTCACCTCACCGTCATTACTGGCAGAACCCTTGATAACCATGCGATCATTGACGAACCAGGCTGTCAAGCCGTTCGCAGCATCCGCTATGGTGCCGGGCGCGGTGAAGCTCAGGGTAGCCGCCGCGTAGTGGGCGACTTCGATGTCGCTGGTGTCCGCTAGGGCGTTGACGGTATAGGCTTTGGCTACGCCCGCCTCTACGTCGCCGTCATCACCTATGGCGTAGCAAGTTGTCTGCCCTGTCTTTAGGGGAAATGCGTCTCTGTAATCAAATGTCACCCCAAAGCCCACGGTGATGTCATCGAGGATCTCCTTGGCCTCCATATAGAAGACAATGCCGATGGTCTCCACCACATCAGTCCCATATCTCAGCCGCACAGGGCCCTCACAAGCCGGCTCCCTGAATCCGCACACATCGCAGGTGCCGCCTATTGAAAGGTTGGCAGCATAGAGGTTTTGATACGCCCTGATGACTGAAAGCGCACTTGCATAACTGTCCTGGAGTATGCCCCGCGCTAGATGAACCTCGATCTTGAAATGGAAGATGTTGTAGCGCCCCATCGAATCGCTAGCTTCCATTCGCTGCGTCGGTTCGGCAAACCGTATCGCCACGGGCAAATCCGTCAGCACTTCAGGCGGCTCGTCGTAGGCGTGATTGATGCCCAACGCTACCAGGTTTAGGTTTTCCAGTGCGGCACTGGCCGCCAGGATTGCGGGAAGTGACATCAGTTTATCATCCAGCACACATATATCAGAAGTCCGAAAGCATAGAACAGAGCAAAGGCGGCGACTGCATAGAATATCGCCCCAATGCACCGATCCATTCGGCTTGGCTTATACAGGCCTCTCGTATCCCAGCACATCGGTTCTGGAAGTGGTTTAATGATTGGTGTGCCCTTTCCCATCTCTCCTCCTTAGCCCTGTAGTTTCAGGCTCCTCAGCACCTTCTCAATGCCTTGCTCAAACAGCCTCACGACTTGACTCGCCTTGTTGCGGAGCGTGTTGCTCATGGTCTTCGGCGGCTTGGTCTTCCAGCCCCTTGCTTGTATCTTCTTGGCTATGGCCCATCCCGCGCCTTCCATCCCGTGCCTAGCTGCCCACTCTTCGATGATGTCGGGAGGTGGCATTCTATCGCTGGCCTTGCGCCCCCACTCCAGCACGTTCGGGGCCTGTGGCAGATTGCTTCCGACCTTGCCGATGATCTCCGAGCCCATGCCGCCCACTATCTGAGAACCCACGCTGGCCGCCGTGATCCCCATGTCGTGCAGCGCATCTTCCTTCACGCTTGATGCCAAGACAGCAAGCCCCTGGCCCATCGCCGTCCTCAAAATCATGGCTGACGCATTGGGATATTCTGCGAGCGCCTTCTGCAGCTCTTCCAGTCCCTCCACCTCCAAGACAAACTCGTTAGCCATAACCTACCCTCACGGGCGTCACCCGCAGCATCTCCTTCACGTCGGGATCCAATGCCTTCCTGTAGACCAACTGCCCGACTTCTATGATGGCCCCGGTGTCTTGGAAGCCCTGCATCCCCCGCTTGAACCAGCGGGTTACGGTGATGATTGCTGCCAGCTTAATGACATCCGGGGGAGTCGTCGCGGCGCCCCACTGGCCTGTCACCTGAAGAAGCTGCTGGCCGTCGGTGAAGACCTTGCTGGCCCCATACTTGATGACGACGCGGGTAAAGTACAGTTCGTTGTAGGGCCAGAGTAGATAGTCCGTGCCCAAAACCCAGGCGACGTAGACGCCCGTCTCAGTTTCGTCAACCGCTATCGCCGCCGCGGCCTGCAAGCAGCGGTCAACTTCCATCTCATAACCGCTCACGGTGTCAAAGACACGCACTACCGCCGCAGGATCCCCCGCCGCGTAGTGGCAATCGCCCCAGCCCTGCTCGCGGTCAATCAATCGAGACGCCTCGGGAATCAGGTCTGCAAGCAGGGCGTCATATCTGGCGGCGGCGGTCCATTGCTCGCCAAGGTAGTCTTTGATATCGACAACTTCGCAATAGTCGCACTCTGCCCTTGCCATTTACTTCTTCCCCTTCTTCTTAGGGCAATCGGGGCAATCTTCGTCCTTCTGTGTCCACCCCGGCTCCAGTATCTCCTCTGGTACCTCGGGTTCGTTTATCGTCACCTTGGGGGCCTTGGCCTTCCTCTCCTCTTTGTAGAACTCCGCTACGCCCTTCTTGATTAGCCGCTCACCCATCTCTTCCGAAACCCCGATCACTTCATCAGGATTAGCGTAGACGCCTGCTCCGAAATGGAATCTGCGTAAGACCTTCACCTTCATATCACCCTTCACTGCTATCCCCTTTCCTGTCAGCCATTT
>Ga0307380_10005172_pt1 | contig 17386 bp, 11 predicted proteins | sample UN3MG_FD_202239 | JGI IMG/M metagenome (GOLD analysis project Ga0307380, IMG submission 202239) | Soil microbial communities from Risofladan, Vaasa, Finland - UN-3 | ecosystem: Environmental > Terrestrial > Soil > Coastal area > Acid sulfate soil | place: Finland: Risofladan, Vaasa | collected...
GCCACTCACGACCTCGAGTTCGCGGCGCGGATCGGCCGGCGTTTCATCGCGCTCGACGGCGGGCGGGTCATCTATGACGGCGAAGACCCCGGGGCCATAAAGCGAACGTGGGCGATGGATTAGACTCACCAATTTGTCGGTCCCTTTCGACCGCAATCCCCAAAAGTTCTGCAATATTTGCGAAGCTGCTGAAAAGGATTTCGAGAAGGCGACCCATCGTGTTTACAGGACATCCCAATATCCATCCGGAATTCATCTAAGGATCCTGCCGAAAGAATAGCTAAGAAATTCGGGGACATGGCCCAATTCTCCGGAATTGGGATCGTGTCCCCTATTTTCGTGCATTACCCAGACAATGGGATTTCTGTTTACCATGACCATAGGATTTCTGTTTACCATTGCCCTAGGAATTCAGCATACCATTTCCAGCAGATTAACCCAGCTCCCGCCCTCCTTCCCCAACGCTTCCCCAACCTGATGTCCGACCTGATAGGAGGGAACAATAAGGTATTTCTTCTCGAGCCTATGCTCAGCGCAAAAGCCGAGGAGATATTGGACTGCCCGTCTCATATTCGCTGGACCTGATTATCTTGTACTCTATCTCGGCCCGAAGAAAAAGAGCCAAAAAACATTATTTTTGCTGGACCAGTTTTCGGGTGAGGCCCCTCCGGCAGAATCCTAACACATCGGGTGGATCGATTTGAGGGGGCAGGTCATATGCTCTCGATTTATATTATTAGGTATCATCGCAAGCCTTCTCCCGAATCGAGTAGTTCTGACAACTTGATTATATATTCCTCGGGAAGGCCACAATCTCTTGCGCCCTCGATAATCTTATTCAGATAATCACGCGATGGCTCCCCAGAACCTCTTGAGACTCGGTAATATAGAATAGCTCTAAATTCTTTTCCCTCATCGTCCTCAAGCGCTACCTGTCGCCTGTTGTAGCTCTTGGGATATCCCTCATAACAGTCGAGGGCTGCCAAGTCATCTTCATTTATCTTAAAGATTCCTCCCCAAACGATATCATCAGACGATTCGACAACATTGCTTACAGGCCCCTTCCAATTAATCGAGTACCCCTCAAAAATGAGTTTATAGCCCAAAAGAAATGCACGCTTGAAGAAACTACTGCTGGGACATCTCTGGCGCATTTGTGAATGACTCATATTAGAGCCATAAGCAAAATAGTACATCTGATTCTACGCCAGACAAGCTAACTCTCTGAATTTAGCCACTATAAGATAAGAGAAATTAGGCTTATCGCTAATCCAAAGACTCCGATAAGAATGCTTGCTAAGGCAAGCCAGGAGGCGATTCTTATTGCCTCCTGGGGGTGCTGCATTACGGCCCTGACTCTTCCGGGAAAATCTACCTCATAATAAATTTCAAGGTCGTATTCTTGTTTAAGCTCTAAGTTCCCGAGTCGCTTTCTATACCATTCGTTTATGATTAATACATTTTCTGGAGAATCGATTAGCTTTCCTGTTTTTTCTTTATACTTCTTCACGAAGTTGCCGTCTATTTCCAGGGCCTCGCAATATATGGATTTCTTGGCCACCCTATTTTTAATCTTTACGACCGCCCTTTGGCTGCATTCCCTTTTTCCTAGCCAAACCCAGCCAGAGTTGATATCCTCATGAAGGGCGGGATAAATTTTAAATATCATTTAATTTCTAATTGGCAGCCGTAAGGACATCGATATGCGATTCTTAATGCTTGGAACCGTAAGGACATCGATATGTAAATGCTCAGATAAGAGGATCGATAACCTTTCCTTTGAAGGGGAATGGGATCGTCTTGATGAGCCTGCCCTCATGCTTGATGAAGACTCTCCGGTGATGCGTGGAGAGCGTGGCCACGACGTATTGCCTTTCCAGTTTGCGGCGGATGAAGTATTTGGAGCCGTTGAACTCGATGCGGCCGTGCGCATCGACCTTGCGGACAAACGAGACGCGGCCTTTAGCGATGGGGAGAGCCAAGTGACCGCGGGCATCGATGTAATGATCAAGGGAGAAGCCGTCCGGAAGATGGCGGAGGGTCGCCCAGAGCCGATTGCGAAGCACCCCGGGGAAGCGGGTCCCATGCTCGGCCAGGGTGAAACTTCGACTGGGTTTCTGGATGTGGTGATAGCGAAGGAAGCGACCGCTTGTCCGGCGCAGAGTCCGCAGATCGGGACAGGTCTGAAAAAGGACGCGTTTCTCCCAGAGGCCGTTAAAGCTTTCCACGGCGGCGTTGCGTCCTGGCTCTCCTTGCGGGATAAAGAGAAGTTGGATCCCCAACAGGAGATGGAGTCTGATGACCTGGGAGAGACTGTAGCGATAGCGGCCTCCTCCCGAGGCGGACATCTCATTATCCATCTGAGAGACTCGGGGCAGCCCCATAAATCGCCAGGACTCAACAAGATAGCGGCAGAGCGAGATAGTCTGTTTATCGGGGAACTGGCTGGCCGAGGCTGTTTGACCGACGACATCGATAGTCTGGAAGGAGTAGAAGCGAGTGATTCCCCGGGGGCCTCGCAGATAACGGGGACCGACCAGGTCAGTCTGCTGGAGATCGCCCATTTTATGGGCCGGGACATAGGGATAGGGCGGTCCGCCGGGCGGACGTCGAGCTTTAACCCTTTTCGTCTTGCCGGCCCGGGCCAGGATCTTCTCGATGGTCGAGATGGCGGGAAGCTTACGGATGCCCCGTCGCTGGAGCTCGAAATGGATCGTCTCGGCGCCGATGCCGGCAAAAGCGGCCCGGCGGGTCTTATGGGCAGCCAGTTCATCACGCAGAGCCAGGATCTTGCGGACGAGCGGCTGGCAAGCTCTATTCCGGATATGTTTCGGCGCACGGCTCTGATCATACAGTCCCGCCGTCCCATGTTCTCGATATCGTCGCAGCCACTTGGTAAGCCAGAAGCAACTCCGTTGGACCCTCCGAAGAATGCCATTGAAGCCGATTCCGGCTTTGTGGAGCTGAATGGCTTTGGATCGGATCTCATACTCGTTCCTGTCGCTCATCGCTTGTGTCTCCTTCCCAGCGGACTGGGAAGAAGTCTAAGCGATGATCAAATCACATATCGATGTCCTTACGGTTTTTTACATATCGATGTGCTTACGGAAACCCGCTAGGCAACCTGCAATCCTTTCCTCATCTCCTTAGATAATCTAGTAGAACCCAATCACCAGGCGCTCTCTCATATTTCCAGAAGGTCCAGCCATTGCAGCTCCGGCGTTTACAGGCCTTGGCTGCAGCTACAGAAGGTGAAAAATATTTCTTTCCCGCAACACGAATCGTGCCATCTCTCCTTACTTGTGCAGTAAGTACGTTTCCTTTGTAGCTAGCACGTAACTTCATTGGCCCACGAATATATCCAGCTAAAGCTGCCGGTTTCTCTGTTCTTTTTACAAGCCTGATCTTCTTAATTAAAACAGTACTTCCCATCATTGATATTAGCTCGGATTTTTGTGTCTGGTGAATGTCATATGAAAATTTTCGACGCAAATTCTCTGCTCTAAGAAATTTGCCTTTTAGCTTATTTCCTTGGGGCTTAGTTATCCTCAAGACTAATGATTCTAATTCCTTCAAGTGCGCATCACCTATTGTCAAATATACGCTGAAGCGGTCCCAAGATTCAGCGTGGTGATCCCTAAGATGAGTCTGGAGACGAGAGCGCAGATTGTGCGCAAGGCCAACGTAGTAAAGCTTTCCTCGTCTAAAAAGGGCATAGACGCCCTGACGATCACGGACGTAATTTCGGACGATGTACTGATATTTCTCTAAGGCATCTCGCGAGATATTTTCTAGGTATTGACTAACAAGTTGCTTCTCTTTAGACATCTAATTCTCTCCTTCATGGCAATTTGTGAGACTCTGCGCACGCATCCTATTGTAATGGGCGCAACAGCTCTCATATATCGATTCATCCTACAAATAGATTCTAAGCAACAATTATCGGCGAGCATTATTTCTTGCGAAAGTCCTTAAACGAGTGAGTGAATATGCCGATAATCTCCTTTAGCGCTGTCTTAGCTCCAGTGGCCTCCAAAATACTCCCGACAGCGACTTCGATCACTTTAAAGTTCTTCTTAACAAGGCTAACTAATCTTCGGCTTTTTCTAGGCCCCGAGCTAGGTGTCTTTGTACGGACTGCCGTGACCAGCTCTCTTGACACCCAAGCTAGGGTTTCCAACTTCACATCGAGCTCAGGCCCTGATAAACCGTGCGAGTATGCGGCCTCTTCGTTCATCTCCCGAACACGCAATTTTGCCTTTTCTATCCGACTTTCAATTTCCGGCCGCGCAGCACGCATCCTTTTTAGGACATCTTCATCTATCACTTGGGACCAAAACCCGGGTTCCCTATAATCAGTTCCAAATAGACTAACCTTCTCTTCTTCGATGATTATGTCTTTTATCAGATTCTCAAGATAATCTAGAATCGCGAGAAGTTTTTCCTTGTCGCTAGATTGCCAAGATACCGTGAAGGGCATGAAATCGAACATCTTATCTCTTCTCCTTGTTTTCCCTCAATAAGTCCTGTCGCTCACCCGAGCACCTCAATCACCTCGGCTATTACGCGAATGTCGTTCTCGTCCTCGGCAGTAAATTCAATTGGCCCAAAATCGGGATTGATCGACTTGAGGTTAATTTTCACATGCCGCCAGGCGCCGTCTTCCGAAATCGCCTTCTCGCTTTGGTAACGTTTCACTGTATAGCGGCCGCCGGTCTCCGGGTCAGTCATGTCCCGAAGCTGCACAAGTACTGTCTTCCCTTGTCGGCTTCCCTCGACGGGCGCGCGAAATAGGCAATATGATCCATGCGGAACCGCAGGCTCCATCGATTTTCCCTTAACCCGGGCTACAAAAATCCCCGGCCTCAACCGATGGCCGGTCTCGATCTCTATCCATTCGTAATCCTCTGGACTTACTTCTTGGGATTCGCTGAAAGCCCCGGCTGCAGCCGCCAAAGGAATCAGCGGCACGCAGCGGATATACCTCTCTTCAGGTTTTGGCGTTACTATTTTCACAAAAAACCGCTTAAATCCAGCTGCAGCTTCAGTAGCCTTGGCGTGCCACGAAGGATCGTCCTTGACCTTCTCACGTAATTCGGCATCGCCTAGATATCCGGCCAACTTCCGAAAATGCCTCACCATAGCACCCTGATCAGATAAATCTGACACAGCTATCTCAATAACCTCATATCCGTGGTTTCGAAGCCAGGTACGGATGCGCTGATCCTTTTCTCTTGTAGCCGGGTTCCCATGAATATGTTTGCTCAGCCCGTCAAGGTAGATGCAGATGCCTTCGTCCTGCCCATGATGGGGAGCGCGATAAATTACATCCGGCGTAGTCGTCCCGATTGTTCGGTCCAACCGAATCTGCTCGTCTCGTATTCCCTCAGGAAAGCCGGCCGCAGCGAGCAAATGACGCAGCTTTCTCTCCGCCTCATTTACCGGGAGACCTCCTTCCTCTGTCTGTGCTTCGACCTGAACTGCCGGGATTTCATGCGCAAAAGCTAGCTGCTCACCCCATCCTTCCAGCCTCTCCTCCGCAACTTTCCGGCTCAAGTACTTATGATAATAACTATTATGGAAAGTCTGAAGGCAATCTATGCAGGACACTTCGCATGCCCCAGGACAGTCTTTGACGACTTCCAACGCTACCGCCCGAATTTCTTCAAAGCGCTCGCAAACCTGATCGAGCAGTCCGGATCCTCCGGGCATCGGGTCCCAAAGGTATGCATCAACATCATCCCTATCGACATGCCCAACCACGAGGATTTGAAGGTCTTCCAAGTGCATGTCCAAAACGCGGGTTGCCCCAAAGCGAAGTGCTTCGAGAACGCTGAACGCCGTTACATGATCCGGGCATGCAGGGACCGAAAGACTATCAGCAACGACATCGGCATAAAACCCAACGCCACCCGCCTTTTTTCCGCACCTTTCCTCGTGGGACCTGACAAAATGATCGAGTTGCCTTTCCGATGAAATGGGCGAGACACTCTGGCCGCAGACCAAACATACCGGGAAGCCAAACCTATCAAAGCGCTCGATTGCTGCCGGAGCTCCGACGTTTACCAAACGCAATCGCACTCCCCTCCGATGATGGACGCTTTGGGCACCCCAAGCATACGCGTTTCCTCCGTTGTGCTGCCCCCTATCTATGCCGTAAACGGCGACGCCCAATTGGAAGCGAACTTCTTCTTCATCCGAGATGTGGGACTGGTGGACAAGCTCGACATCACTAACCGAGATAGCCGGCAACACCGTCACTCCCATAGCACCCGCCGCACAACTTCCTTCGATCTGCTTAACCGCTTGCCGCTGGGTGGAGATCTCGAAAACCGGTATATCAACTTTTTCTTCTTCTATATCCCTATGGAAGTGCCTAGCCACGAAGCTATGGCCGTTAGCATAGATCAAGTTCCCCGGAACGTATTCTCTCAGCGCCACGCTTGGCGGCCGAGGCAAGGCGAACTCCATTTCTCCTGTCCGGCTCCAATATGGAATTTCTGCCGTTCCCAGGATTGATCCGACTTCAAGGCCATATCCGGGAAGAAAACCCTCCGCTGCCAAGACCCCGAATGTATTGACATCGCTATAGCCCTCGGCTTCACGCCGCTTCCGCTTCGCCACTCCCTTCATCCTCTTGACGAGATCATCGCACCGTCTGAATATGGCCTCTTCCTCCGGCTCGAGAGTCCCCTGTTTTTTTCGGATATCGTTCAATCGGCTGATTTCCGCCATTGCCCACATGAGTCGCCGCCGCAATCGGGCAATTACCTCATCTAATCGTTTAACGAAGTTGCCAACGTGAGCTCTCAACGCTTCTGGCTTCGTTACATCCGCATCTGCCTGTGGCCATCCATGGCTAAAAGCCTGCTTAATATATGCACACAGGTCATCCATATTGTGGTCCACTATTTTCCTGAGAGGCCCAAGGTCGAAAGCATCGCCCCTTACCAAGCCTTTATCAAAAAGATATGCGGAAACCTCTCCGGGCAGACATGTTTTTAGGATCAGGTCTATTTCCTCTCGCTCAGCCTTTGTTCTCCCGGAATCCCGCGCATACTGATGTAACCGCGCAATGACCGTGGCATGGACGTGTTTGGCCACCATCTGATCGTTTCGCAGGTTGAAGGCTGGGGGATCGACCCGTCCCTCGAGCAGTTTGAGCGGCTCAGCAAAATAAGCTCTGTCATGGGAGACCGGTCGACAATATGTTAAATCAACGGCCATACGGTGCCGCCTCCCTGCCCGCCCCGCCCTCTGCCAATAGTTTGCCGGGAGAGGGGGCACATTGCGCATGAGGATCGCGTCGAGCTGTCCAATATCGACACCTAATTCGAGCGTCGGGGTGCACACGAACGCGTTGACAGCGTCCGAAGTCCCCTTGAATAGATTTTCCAGCCTTTCCCGGTTCGCGTCTGGAACCATGGCCGTGTGCTCCTCAGGCCGGAGCATTGTATAATTCTGGTCGAGGAGATGAAGGTTGTAGTCGTCCGGATCCTCGCGGACAAATTCGAGGTCACCGTCACAGCGCCATGCAGCGCACTTTAGATTTGGCATCCGCCGCAGGGACCTCCGGCGGCACTTCTTACAACGCCATACGCCGTGGCTGTGCTGCAATCTCAAGCGGTCGGCGTCGACTTGAAAAACTTCGCTGACATTCGGTAATGGATTTCCTTTCGATCCCTTTAGCCGAACTGGCACAATGAAACGGTTCTTAACCAGAAAGTCGAACATGGCTTCTGCAAATGCCTCGGCGTCGTCGACCGGCACGCCCCACTTCTTAACCAGTTGTCGAATTGTCGTGTCGCCCTTCTCGCTCAGCCACTGGATTACATAGTCTTTTTCTTCATCGTTAGCACGGCGGAGCTTGGTCGCACGTGGGGAGCGGATCTGAGGAAGGTAACCCTGCTGGATCTCCAAATCCCCATCCTGCCAATACCTGGAGAAGATTTCATATTCAGGATCATAAAGGACACGCTTGCGCCTGAGGTCATCGAGCAAACCGGCAACGCCATCTCTCATATCCTCTGCAGGAACGCCGATGTCCCTCGCCGTCTCCTGAATCCAGGGCAGAGCCGCATCAAGGCCCTCGTAATCAACCTTCATTCGGCCCCAGGGTTCGAGTCCGATAGGCTGCCGCGGCGCCATCGTTATTTCACGCAGAACCTGGATGCGGAGGAATTTACGGCGTTCTTGTTGGTGCCGCCCACCGCCTCCCTCCTTCCTGGCCACTTGCCAGACCTCGGGAATGAGGGCCCGCGATAGCGAATCGTCTCTCTCGATCCTATCGTCTAGATAGAGAGCCAGGTCACCAACAGAGACAGTTTGCGTTTTTATTCCCTCGACCATCAGTGCGCGCAGCCGGAATCGCCTGGCGTGGTCTTTCATCCAGCCCGCCTGAAAAGCCGCATCTTGGCGGTTATCGCAAAAAACGAGAAGTCTCGGTCGCTCCGAATTATGAACCATGTCCTGCGTTAAGACGTGGACATCGGCCACCGTCGTAGCGCGCACCGGGCGGGCCGGCTCTCGGTAGCGCGAGCCAATTTGTCTTCCATTGGCACCACAGGACAGGCACCGAGTTAGGAAACCAGGGTTATCCTTTTTCTGCCGGACGGCGTACAGCGTGACCATAGAACCTGGCGCTCCGCAGTGCAGGCAGCGCGCCACATCGCCCGGATGCGCCGCTCCGCACTTCCGGCAAATAAAGAGCGGAGAAACCCTTTGCTCTTCCTCGAGGTCTTCATCATCGCTCCCGCCGGCAATCCGGTCGAGCAAAACTACCCTTTTGCCCCCCAGGGCTTCTTCAAGGGGCTCCCAGTAAAAAGACCCGCCGGCAGACTCCCCACCGCCGGGTGATTTGCCCGTGAAATCAAAGTCCTTCAAAAAAGTAATGAAATAATGCTGACCGCATGTCGTGCAGGTGCTCACCGGAAAATGGGCGTGTTTTGAACGGTCGCCTCCGGATTCGATCTCGTCTTCCGCAACCAGCCAGAGCCGGGGGGCAGCGTCTTCCTCAGGGAAACTCACAACGGCCCCGCTGATGCCGCGGATAAACCCATGGACAACGGGTCGTAAAAGAGGTCGCCCCCCAGATCTCGAGGCCGCGGCCAGCGTGAGCCAACACAAGATCTCCCCCTCGCTCACGGCCCGGCCGACCTTTTCTTCGATCATTCGAGGAAGGTCGTGAAGGCCTCGCGGCTTAGCCAAGACCTCATTCAATTGATAGACAATCTCGTTCCCTGTTAATTCCCTATATAGCGACTCGGTCCATTCGCCGCCCGGGAACTCTCTCCCTGCTATGTTTCGATAAACCTCGTGGATGGTTTCGCCTGTCTGGTCTTCTACCGCCTTAACGCAATCCTGCAGAAGCTTCACTCCATCCTTTTTGGGTATTCCCGGCACCTCCCTCTTTTCTTGCCAAACCTCGCTTTCATAGGTCTCGCCTACTGCGACCACAGCCTCTTTCGCTACTCCAAAAAAACGCGAGGCAAAATTGAGCGCAGCATCGGGATCATCTTTGTCCACGATCGTCGCTGAGGTAGCCACGCAAACTGTACCACCTTCCGTTTCTCCGCAGAAAGCGCGGAGCCGCCTGATCAGGCAGGCCGTCTCGCCGCCCAGAGCTCCTTTAAAGAAGTGCGCTTCGTCAAAAACAAGAAAATCCAGACGGGCGTTCGCGAATAGCTCAACATCGCGTTGGCGCGTCAACAATAGTTCAAGCTGTTTGACGTTGGTGAGAAGAATCCGCGGTTGGCGCCCCGCCGTGCGCATAATCTCGCGCGAGCAAACCTCCTCGGAAGGATAGATCGTTTCCGAACGCTTCTCTCGCCTGGCTTGGGCCAGCCGAGCTTCGTAATCGGCCCGCGAGGAACCAGGAGGAAGCCTAACTCCTGCAACATCGCTTTCACGCTCCGGCGTTTTTCCAACATACATCCCAAATGGGATTCCCGTTCCCGCCAGGAGCGAACGGAGCCGCAAAAGCTGATCCTCTGCCAGAGCGTTCATGGGATAAACGATAACCGCGCTGATTCCGGCCGGGGCGTTTCCATCCCTCAGCTCAAGACACTTGCTGATAATCGGGTATAGAAAACATTCAGTCTTACCCGAGCCTGTACCAGTCGAAATCAGTGTCGACTGACCAGCACGGATAGACCTTATCGCTTCTTCCTGGTGTCCGAACAGGTGGGTAATTTCCCCCGGAATGCGCTGGCGCATGAGCGGATGAAGGACTCCATCCTTAACGAGGTCTTCGACGGCTACCCCAGTGCGGAAAGGCCGCGAGAGGCTTATAAAGGGGCCTTTGAGCAGCGGCGAGTTACGAGTCTCATCAAGGGACAGGAGCCGTCTCATCTGGCCATGTAACCGCTCGTCGGCAAAGGGATATGTGGTTAGCTGATACCTAAGGAAGCTCCGAACAACCTTTTCGGTGAATACAATTGGATTCAGCGCCATAGAATCATGCTCTGTCCGGTCCGCTAATTCGGACCACTGATTTTTTGTATCTCTTCTGCTTCAGCAGCCTTCCTCCCTGACTCCGTAATTTTCCACATTTTTCCCTTGGTGTCCTCAAGCCAGCCTTCTTGAATAAGATGTTTGCGAGTTCGCCTCACCATTACGCGCCAACGTTCTCTTCCCCTCGAAAGCGTTTCAAAGTCTTTCGTTTGAAACATCCCTTTCATTATTCTTCCAATAGAGTCTTCAACGGCGCTTCTCACACATTCTCCGCCGTTTTGGACGATAGCTTGGAGAACCGAATGGTAATATGCCCAAAGAGGCGTTTGCGCGCTTTTTTGATCTCGGTTCTGGGATCCAGAAATTTCTGTCCAGCGCTTGCGCAGTAGATCTATATCAGAGAAAAATGCTTTTATCTCCTTGCCCTTAGCCGCCAATGCCTCTGCAGCCGCATAATCACCTTTTCTCATCCTTTGACTGGCAGCCTGATTCAAGGCTTTCAGTGATCGTTGAGCTGCATCGCGTACTTGCCGCATGGCTTTCGTGACACCTTTGGTTTGGGGAATTCGCGTCATTACTTCCTCCCTGCTTGCGGTCGCCGCGGTTTTATCATTTCGTTCAGATCAAGAGGCGCTGCCAGAACCGCAATATCTGTCGGAGATTTTCCTGTTTGAAAGACTTTTTCCCAATAGTCATGGTTTTGTTTTGGCCCGAAAACTGTCGTGCTAAGATTACGGTCAATCCAACAGGGCAAACCAGACATGCTTTCAAAAAAATTAGCCAATCGGTTCCAGAGTTCATCAGGAAGTCGCTGGTGGAGTAGGCGGTCCTCATGCATCACCTTACCCGTATAAGCATTAAAGTTCGCGATTACGAGGCGTACCCAGCGCAAGATATTGGCCATTACTTCTTCGCGGGCTACCCGCCAAGCCCGAACGTGGGGTTCGGGAATCGCTTCCCCGTCCACAATTCGTTTTTCGATGCGCCGCCCACCAAGTTCGGGATCCCAGGAGCCTGCAAAAAATATTTCCGAAAAGAGGCTCATCAATCGAACCATCTGCTCCCTTTCAAGCTGGCGTGGGTTTGTCCCCTCTTCGATTCCCAATTCTATCGGAGTTTCAAGCGCTTTTTGGTACAGAAATTCGTGGAAAAAGCTGCGTTCTATGGTGAGATATGCAAGAGGCCGATTCGCTGTCTTGCCGGACCATTCGACAAACTCCAAGAGGCCGTTATTAGTGTCATGGGTAATTGCGTCACGCTGGGCATCGATGATATAGCGTTCCATTTCCCGCCTCTCGCCACGGAAAAAGCGGACAAGGTCCTGTTCTGAGAAGGAATAGTCGTTCTCCGCAAGGCTGCGCATCGATTGATAGCGCTTGACTCGGTCAAAGTAGAGTGAACTGCCCAAATGTCGCATCACAGCGGTGTCGAAAGCAACCTGTCGGAGCTTGCCCGCGGCGTTTGTGTTGGCCTGCAATAGAACGTTTACGTCCGGTTCAAGGAAAATTCGCACCGGTAGTTCTCGGGAGCCAAGAAGAATCTGGGCTGCCGCCTTGTGCTGTCCGTCGAACACTTTGACCGCTCCCGCTCCATCGCTTTCAGGGGCCCACCATGCAAGCCCGATATGGAGCTGAGGACGCTTTTGCAGGAACTCCTCGATTAAGCCGCGGATGCTGACTCCGATGCTGCGCGGATTGATCCGGTCATCATGATGAAGATATTCCAAAGGCAAGCAGGTAAAGCAAGAATCCATGCCGCTTAATTTGTCATGAAATACAGGCACTTTCCGAATTGTATTATCTCCGACGTCAGGCAGGCTAAATTCAACCTGAGCAGCCTCACGGCGAAGCCGCAGTAAGTGCTTGGCCCCCTCATGCCGCGCCAAGACATCGCCAAGATTAGCGCCGCGCTTTCCGGCTTCCTGAGCTTGAGCCTGGAGTCGCTCGAATTCGGAGAGCCGCCTGGCGATTTCGAGGTTGGCGGCCCCTTTACTTCGATTACATGACGCGTGAGTAATTGCAAAATTGTTTTCAGAGTCGAGGCCATCCTCGATCAGCGGGTCGATATGGTCAATATCAAGCTGGCCCTTATGAAGCACTAGATCGATTGGATCATCGCATATAAAGCATCGTCCAGTTTGGCGGGCAAGCAGGCGCTGCTCGAGTTTTGATCTCGCTTCACCATTCAAAGAAGACAAATAATTTGAAGCACCCATACTTTTTCCTCCGATATGCCAGGATTCTCCATGGTATCTTTACCCATTTAGCTCTTATCTCGTTTAGATGAAAACAAAGGCCCAGGCTGCTCGGCAACTTTTTCAATCCGACTAGTTTCCGGTGCCCCAGTTTGAGAATACTTTATTTCTTTACTTCCTTTGCCGATTTCCTCGAGGAGCTTTATATGTTCCATATCACCAAGCAAGTTGCGTGCATGTAGATTGCATTCACGCCAAGATTCCTCTGCGCTTTGTGCGAGCTGCCAGTCATAGAACCGAGGCCCAAGGCGACTCGATACAGGCTGAAATTGCTTAGCCCGCTCATCATGACCGATTCCATAATCGGCTAGACGTATCGTTTCGGGAAGCATCCAGCCTTCTCGGTTATTCTGGTTAAGAAAGGCCTTAATCCCCTTTTCTCGATCAGCCCCGCATTCTCTGATCTCAAATTCTAGATCATGAAATGCAATTATTGATAGGATCGTATGGCGTAGCTCCGGAACTTTGTCTTTATCAACTCGCCAGAATCCTTTCGAGCTGCCCATTGCAGATGGATAATCGCATTCACTTACGATATGGCGAATATCATTGGAGTTTAGTCCAAATAGGCAAACGGAGAGGGCTTCGGTGGCCAACTGGATGCGCATCGCTTCACTTGGCGAAAGAGCCCAGCCGCTTCGCCAAGCTGATCCCTGTAACTGCTTATGATGCTGTGCTTTTATTGCCCATGGTGCCGATTGAGGTCCGAGTGTATTCCTCGAAATACATTGCGTTGATAGATACCTATTAGCGAGAGCTGGTGGCGGGATTGCCAATTCATTCATAATATACAGGTTTAGATGGGTTCCCGCTATACGTTGGCGCATTTGCCAATCAGCAACGAGGGAGCTGATTGTAGAAGCAAAGCCTTCTAATGGAATAGGACTCTTAAGGGTGCCCAAGACATTCCCACATGGAAATCCGGGTAAGACAGCTGCTACAATCGTCCGTTCATTCGTGGAATTTGAAATGTCTCGAAATACCACCTTTGGAGCACCAATCGCGTCTCTTGAAGAAATTAGATACTTGGGAGTTGTCGACGTACTATCCCATCTATTGGGAGCCCAATCTTTTTGCCCTCGGCCGATTGAGACACAAACGGAAGCGTAAGGCCGTCCTATCCAGATCATAACACCTTGATAGAGGGGCAAGGCTGCATCCTCAATCCTGTCCTCTCTGATCCAGGCGTCAGCATTACGAGAGAGGATGATACCTGCGGGGATGTCGGCTCGCGGAATGGGAAGGGAATCGTAGGGAGGCTGGGCGCAGCGCAGGCGCCAGTTAGTGCGCTGGACGTCGCCTGGCTTGAGGAGATGGCCATGAACGAATTGAGCGCGCTCCTGGCGTTCTTCGGGCGCAGCGGTTGAGTCAAAGAGCCACTCTTCAAGCTCAATGTCCATGGGCTGGACTTTAGCGGGGTCATTGCCCAACTCGGCCCATAGTTCACCGATTGGCCGCCAGTCGCCTTTAAGCCAACGGCTATACTCGTCAGGGCGATAGCCACGTTCCTCCCACCACGGCCGGGGCGGAAATAGCTTTGAGTCGTTTGTCATATGAAATTCCGTTGAGTACTTGATCCCCCACCCGTCCGGACCTTCGTCGCCAAGGAGGACAGAATTGGCATAGATTTTCTCGAGGATTTCGAGGTCGCGCTTGGACTGGATTTCGAGGATAGCGAGCGAACGCGGGCTGAAACGCTCGACTTGCGCACGGCTATAGGGCGTGGCTATATCTTCCCCTCTCTCCCAGTCTTCAAGCTTACGTCTCATAAATGCTGTGCGGATAGCTGCGGTGGAGCCGCCCTTCTCAACAATGACGGGATTGAACTTGAATCGACTATCGATATCAAAGATTTTCTCGCGGTTTTCAAAACCGAAGAGCCATTCCCACCGGCACTCGTCCAGGAAGAGTCGACGGAGACCCCCAGTACCGTGGTCTGAATACAGTCCAGAAGGGACTATGAATCCAAGTCGGCCGGAATCCCGGATCAGAGCGTGAACCTGCTCAAGAAAGAGCTTATAGAGATTAAGATCGGCAGAGCCCTGATGCCGGAAGGAATGCCTCGGATCGGCATATCCCCGGCTCCTAGAGCGAGCCTGACGCCAACGCTCGTGGATTGTTTCATTGTCCTTGCCGCGGACGATCGTAAAACGGTCCTGAGTATTTTCCGAGCCCACGGGATCCCCGTGTGCGTTCGCGGAATAACTCATGAAATTCGATTGAGCACGGAAATCTGCATTGTAATCAAGCCATGAGCGTTCGATTGCAACTTCCTTAAAATATTCTGTTTGAATACGGAGAGCCTCTTGTTTTCCATAAGATCGGTATAACGGGTCAATATTTGAAAAGAATTCTTTGGAATTCGGCTTGGCAATGTCCCAGGGCGGGTTGCCAAGCATGGAGTCGAATCCGGAATCGGGGGCACGGAAAACGTCGGGGAATTCGAGTTCCCAGTGGAAAAATCGTTTCTCCCGGGCGATGCGTTCCGCTATAGCCAGGGTTTCGGAGGGTGGTGATATAAATGTTGTGGGCAATGGCGCCTTATCGAGTTCGGCGGCAGGCCAGAACCAGCAGGCGCACCAGAGGTCCATCGCTGTTTTAAGCGATCGGTAAGCTCCGGAGCCAAGAAATTTTTCGCGATAGACTCGGCCCCGTTCGGCAGTTTCGTGGATGGGAAACTCATGAAGTCGAGAGAGAACGGCAAGAGCTTCTTCGTGGGCGGCTTCGGCTTTCTCAAGAAAGCCCTCGGGGAAGAGGGCGAAGTCCGACAAGAAACGGCTGAGGTCGGGAACCAACCTATCCTTGACGAGGGCCTTGATCGCCCGGGTGCGCGACTCCTTAGCGAAATGAACGCCGTTCGTATGGTTTTTGTCGCCTCCCTCCCGATTTTTCCAGGCCATCACCGGATAATGGCGGAACTGATCAAACCATGCGCCGACGAGGCTGTCCCCGCACTTGATCTTGTGGTCCAGGAAAGAGAACGGGAGCGTTCTGTCCATGGTCTCAATCCAGAGCGATAGGCGACAGAGCTCGACCGCCAGTGGGTCGATGTCCACACCGTAGATCGAGCGTTCGACTACATAGCGGCGGAGTACCGCCTTGGTTTTTTTCTCGAATTCGTCGTCGCCGGGGCGGCAGGGCAACCGGAATGCCCTGATACTTTCGGGCAATCCGCTGGCAGGGACCAAACCGAGGATTTCGTCGAGCGGGCGGCCGATATCGCCCTCGAGACGATTATGGAAGTGGAGCGCCTCGTATATAGCTTCCGTCAAAAACCGAAGTGCCGCAACCGGAAACGTGCCTGAGCCACACGCCGGATCGCAAACCTTGAGAGCGAGAATGTCCTCAGGTTTCTTAGGCGTCCAAGCGGATGGCGGAGCCTCATAATTCGGCTTCCCTCCGGCGTCAAGTGGGGCGTCATATATTAGAGGGCGCAGGGTCCGATGGACCGTCGGTACCGCCAGGCCCGGCCGGGTATAGAACGTGCCGGCGCCCTTGCGCGTTCCACCCCACCTGACAAGATAATATTCCCCTGGGAGAACGACCCGGGTAACAAGCCGAGCCGCCATCCGGGCGACGGCCTGGTCATGGGCAAGCCGTTTTTCCGGAGTTAGGGCGCCGCGCGGTTTAGGCACAAGTTTGCCAATAAGGACGGCGCGCCGAGCCCAATTTTCGGCCCTGGTCCGGACAGTGCGACGTTTATCGCCTGGACCGGAATCGGCCGGTTCCAAGATTTCGCCTTCAGCCTCAGAGTCGAGTTCTTCCGCTTCTTCAGCATCCCCCTGGGCATCAAGCGCTTCTTCCTCAGCCGGTTCATCGGAGGACTCGCCCTTTTCGCCGAGATTTTCCTCATCTTCCTCTCGACGCGTTTTTTTCATCTTCTCGAGAAGATTGGCAAGGGCTTTGTCGTCCATCGCCTCGAGGCGCGAAAGCGGGAGCGCAGGCTCGTCGCCCACAGAGAGAAATATGACCGGATCTCCCGCGTCTGCCGTCTTGAGCTCGAAGTCGAGTAGTCCTTCATAGAGAATACCGATGTACTCGCTTGATAGATCTGAGAAGTCGACCGGCGCTGCTATCCAGGTCCTGGTCCGTCCCTGGCGGATTTTTATGCGTGTTCGGGTGAGCAAATTTAGTAAATCATAGACCTCGCGGTCCGACATGATCTCACGCTCGAAACAGGCCGCCTCGAAGACTGCGAGAGTGCGAGAGAGTCCGTCGGTCGAATCACAGTCACCGGGGGCGAAGAGTTCACCGCCATAGACCGGGACGGAAAGCGCCTCGTGGTGGGAACCCGAATAAATAAGACGGAAAAGCGCGAGGAGATGCGGCCAGGCACTCCAAGATCGGGCAAGACGGCTTCCTCCGCGGGCGGCGGTCTTTTCAAGTTCCTCGATCAGTCCTGACACCCCATATCCCTCATAATAGAGCGAAATCTCACGGGGCAGGAGGTCACGAGATTCAGCGAAGAGCGCGACAACAAGCCGCATAACGACCCGGACCGCGGCACGATAGACATCGGCAGGATCGACGTCGGAGCATGTTTCTTTGATCACCTCGCATGTATGAAAGCGCTGCAGATGTCAAGAGACTAAATGGGTGATTTCTTCATGTCTTTGCCTTCCTCCTTCCGGATAGCTATTTCGTCTTTAAGGCTCAAGTCCCGTTTCGCCGGATGCATGT
>Ga0307380_10005173_pt1 | contig 17383 bp, 13 predicted proteins | sample UN3MG_FD_202239 | JGI IMG/M metagenome (GOLD analysis project Ga0307380, IMG submission 202239) | Soil microbial communities from Risofladan, Vaasa, Finland - UN-3 | ecosystem: Environmental > Terrestrial > Soil > Coastal area > Acid sulfate soil | place: Finland: Risofladan, Vaasa | collected...
AGGCGTTGGGCATAGGTGTAGAGTTGACTCACAAGGATATGGCAGCCAGAGGTAATTTCGCCACCATGGATAATCGAGGAATAATTGTCGACCGCCGCGCAGGAAGAATTCCCACGGAGAAGAATAGAGAAATTTGTGCTCTTTTGGGGAAAAAGATAGAGAAGATAAAAGGGGTGAAAGTTTTTATCCGGCCGGGGAAGGAGCACCGCTTTGTGGTTATTTTTCGCGGGGATGGCCTGAATGGTCCTGTGAGCGATGCTGACCCTCAGAAAAATGGAGAGAAGGCAAATCCTGCCCGGGCGCTTTCTAGTAAGGCTAAAAAAACAGAGGAGGTGACAAATAGTTTTATCAACAAAGCAACTGAGGTTTTGAAAAGTCAACATCCAGCCAATACGGTGCTTCTGAGGGGGATTTCCAAGGTTCCCCGGATTCCCTCGATGAGGGAACTGTTCAATCTCTCTCCAGCAGCGATTGCCACTTACCCGATGTATAAAGGGCTGGCTCAACTGGTGGGAATGGAAATTCTTCCCACAGGAGAGACTATAGAGGACGAGCTGAATACACTTAAAGAAAATTTTGGGAAATATGACTTCTTCTATCTGCATATCAAGAAGACTGACTCTTCTGGTGAAGATGGTAACTGGGAGAAGAAAGTGAAAGCAATAGAAGAAGTGGACAGATTCATTCCTGAAATTCTTGGTCTTAAATTTGATGTGGTAGTAATTACCAGCGACCATTCTACGCCGTGTCTGTTGAAATCGCACTCCTGGCATCCCAATCCGTTCTTGCTCCACTCAAAATTTATTCGCGTTGACGGGGCTAAAAGATTTACAGAAGTGGAATGTAACAGGGGCGGTCTGGGGAGATTCCCGGCAGTTAGTGCTATGCCCCTGATGTTAGCTAATGGTCTTAAGTTAAAGAAGTTTGGCGCCTAATGGAACAAGAGGTATGAAGTTAGGAGTAGCGAAGCGGAGCTTCGCAATTATAACGTCCCGATTCATCGGGGCTACTCCAACTAACTATGCCATAAATGGCATAGCTTTTATTTGGCAAAAACAGCTTAGATTTTTAACTTGTCTAAAATGAGCTTAAGTTGTTATAATATTTAACAAGTTAATAAAGATTTATGACTTGTACAGAAGCAATTAGGCCACAGCAGCAGCCATATAATAGAGGTTTATGCGGACGTTTTGGATGAAGAGGTAGAGAAGGCAGTCAATTTATTACATGTTTAGATTAGATATATTACATTCAAATTTAGGGGCTTTTAGGAGCCGTTTACAGGATAATTGGATATAAAACCCCTCTTTTATATCCAGTTTAAGATTCGTCTTTTAGCTCTTCTTTGTACCCGGATGTATTTCCAGAAATTCTATAGTTGGAAATAAACGAACCACTTCGCAAAACATACCAAATTGGAGGTATAGCCGAAGTAGTTCGGATATAAATAGTTATACGCCATAGCCAATAAAGTAAGGAGGAGAAAATATGTCAACAGAAATTGAAGCAAAAGAAGTAACGGTTGGTAAACTATTTAGCCCAGATTTTATGTTTAAAATACCAATTTATCAAAGACCATTAAGCTGGGGAAAGGATAATTTTGACCAACTATTTGAAGATATCCTTGATGCAATTAACAGTGAACAAAAACAGTATTTTTTAGGGTCTATTATCCTGCAAGAGCATGAACATGATAAAAATAAATTCGATCTTGTTGACGGTCAACAAAGAATAAGTTCTTTGGCTATTTTAATGGCAGTAATCCGAGACTACGCCAATATTCCTGATTTGACAAATAACCTTACTTCATATCTTTACCAAAAAGAAGACAAGTACAAGAGAATTCCAGCGGAAATGCGTATTACACCATGGGAAGATTTAAAAGAGATGTTTAAAAAATATATTTACGAACGTGAGGGCACACAGAAATTTATGAATGATTTCCAGGGTAAGTTGATTAAATACAATGATACACAAGACCCACGCTATCATTTATACGAAGCAATAGATATTTTCATTGAAAAACTGAAGGAAAAGTTACAGAAGCCCAGCGATTTAGAAAAATTTGTTGAATATCTTTTAAATCAAGTTTATTTAGTGTATATAAAAACGGTAGCCTTTGCCTCTGCTTTTCGCTTGTTTAATGTATTGAATACAAGAGGATTACCATTAAATACATCCGACCTCTTAAAAAGTGAGAATATAGGCGAGATCAAAGATGAATCTATGCGTTTACGGTATGCAAAGATTTGGAGGGATATAGAAAATAATTTAGGAAGGGAGAAATTAGAAAATGTAGTAGCATTTATAAGGACTATCCAAATAAAAGAGAAAGCCAAATTGAGCATATACGAGGAGTATAGAAGAGAAATATTTGACAAAGGACATTTAAAGAAGGGAGTAGAGTTCATTGATTATGTGAGAGAAGTCGGTGAGATATATGCTGATAAAATTTTGGAAGGAAAAATCAACCTTGGGGAAAAAGGTGAAGAAAAACGAAAAGAAAATGAATATAAGAATATTATTGACCTTTTAACAAGGTTCGTTCCCTTTTCTGATTGGATACCTCCTTTAATAGCATTCTGTCGTAAATGCAAAGTGGATGAGGATCTCTTCAACTTTATTTTGAAACTGGAAAAGAAAGTTATAATAGAGTGGGTAGTGGGGTTTTCTTCTACTGAAAGGATAACCAGCCTCAATAGAATCATTAAGCTTATCAAGAATGAAAATGAACCACAAACAATAGTGAATAAGCTACTCTTTTACAAAGGTGAAGACCTTGCAGGTAGACCTTCAAGAGTGCTGGACTTTAGTAATAAGAATCAAGTTGAATCCGACTTAACAGGTAAGCTGAATGACACTCAATTTTATAGCATATATGGTGGAAAATTGGCTAAGTATATTCTACTACGGATAGATATGAAATATTGGGATTTAGAAAATTTCCCTGGTTATCCCGGAACAATAACTGTTGAACATATATTACCCCAGACTCCTCCCAAAGATAGTGAATGGGTAGAAATGTTCAGTGAAGGTGAAAGAATGGAGTGGACAAACAAGCTTGGGAATCTTGTTCTGTTAAGCGGATGCAAGAACTCAAAAGCGCAGAATTTTGACTTTGCCAAAAAGAAAACTGTCTATTTTAAGGAAAAAAGCACACCCTTCAGAATCACTCGTGAGTTAGAGAAAATAGACAGATGGACTTTAGAAGAATTAAAGGCAAGACATCAAAAACTACTTAACGATGCTACGGAAATATTTTTAAATTAATTAAGATAAAATACTGGCTACGGCGTATAACAGCGTGTTTACGGTTCGCCCTTCGGGCTCACCTAAATGCCTTCGGCACTTCGCAAACACGCGAACCGTTAGCCAAAATTTGTGCTAAAGAAAATAGAGCTGGAGTAAAAAATGGTATGTTGCGGTGAACCAAGAATGATTAACTTTGATAAATACATTAATGATTTTCCAGCCCTAAAAGGGATTGGCAGACAAAACTGGCCTGTTTTTTACGATCCAAGAAAAAACGACCCAATTATAATGATTCATTCTCCTGTAGGTACAGATGTTTTTTTTAATGATAATAATAAATTTAAAGTGGTTATTAGTGGTTTTTGTACTTCACTTGAAGCATGTTCAAAATTTTTAAAGGATAAATTTATAGATAGAAATTCTGAACCAAATTATTTGGAATATGTACATACTTTCAATAGCAGCGCTCTTAGAACAAATATAACTAAGATTTGTAAAAAGATAGGACTACTTGAAAAATTTGGGACTAGTGGCGCTAGAATTAATCTGTTAGAATTAATAAAAGGTAATCCTACCAAATATCCCATTTTGATGACACAAGCATTATGTTGTGTTGCTACTAAAAAAGAATCTGATGCTAAGCTAATAATAAAAAAAATACTTAGGGAAAATTTAGAGCCAAAATTTAAAAAATGCTTAGAGAATTCATTGAATGCATGGTTATCTAAAATTACTCAAAATAAAAGTAATAAATGTATTCTGTTTTTATTAGGATTTGCTAAAAAAGAAAAATCTGCAATTCAATTATTACTTAAAAACTCCTCTATAGGTAGGAATGGTACGGTTTATATTGGTGAGATTCATAAAATATCTTTACTTGAACATCTTAAAAAAATATTTAACGATTTTCTTGTTTTTATTCCGCATCCTGCACAATTGACAAATACAAGGCTGGAAGAATATCTTAAAACAAAAGAAGGTAAGAAAGCCATTAGTATGGTTAATGGAATATTTTGATCTTAATCTGGCTATTTATATTAGTTATGGATATAAGACACAACTTCGGCTAACAACGAATAAAAGGGAAATCAAAGATTTCCTCAAATTGTCTTCGGCAACTTCTTTTATCCGCAAAACGTTAGCCACCGCAATTAGATGAAATTGCAGCCTTTGATATAATGGGGTTCGGGGGCTGTATGGTTGTGAGAGGAGTGCATTTGATGAGCAGTTTGAGGGTGGTACTACCTGATCTTTTACGAACTTTTTCTATCCAAGATGTACCACGGCTGATGCTTTTTCTAGGCGCAGGTGCTTCAGCTCATGCAAGTATCCCTACCGCAGCTGACATGATCTGGATGTTCAAACGCGAGATATATTGTTCTGACACAGGAATAAGTAAAGAAGCGTTCCGTGACCTAAGCGTGGAGAGAAATCGCCGGCGTCTCCAGGAGTACTTTGACAGCAAGGGAGATTTCCCGCCTCAGGAGGCTGACAGTGAGTATTCGTTTTATTTCGAGCGTTGCTACCCGGTTTCAGAGGATAGGCGTTCCTTCATACGTCAACTGTTGCAGCAATGTAAACCCACTATAGGCCATGAGTGTCTCGCAGCTCTGCTGGCTCAAGGACATTGTGATTGGGTCTGGACCACCAATTTTGATGATCTTGTTGAACGGGCAGAACGTTCGGATACACCGCGACGGTTGTATCATGTTGGTCCAGAATCGCGAGAGCGTCTGGATACTATCTTGGCAGAGCGCTGTGTTCCGGTTCTAGTGAAGCTTCACGGAGACTACCGGTATGACAAACTTCAGAATACGGATGGTGAGCTACAGTTTCTCGACGAAAAGTTGCGAGCTAGTTTGGTGCAAGTGTCCAAAGACAACGGACTGATCGTTATTGGCTATAGTGGGCGTGACCAATCGGTCATGTCCGCACTTGAGGCATCTGTGGCGGCTGGTGGGCTACGGGGTGGTTTATACTGGTGTGTGCGTGAAGGAGAGCAGACAAGAAGACAGGTTGAGACTCTGGTTCGGCGAGTTGTTCAGAAAGCTGGGCGTGGAGGATTCGTGGAGGTCACAAGCTTCGATGATCTTCTGTTTCGTCTTTACCGGCAATGCGACCTCAAAGATGCCCAGATAGACACAAAAGCCGAAGCGTTGTTCGAGCAACGGCGACCTTTCATTTTCGTCACCGAGACAAAGCCCCGAAACACTATCAAGGTAAACGCGATCAAAGTAATGGAATATCCCACTACACCCTATCGATTCTTAACATCTATCAAGAACTGGCAGGAGCTTCGGGACATTGTTGACCACCGTCCTATCGCGGCTGGTCTCTTGCACGGTCATGTCTTGGCATTTGGCAACAGAGAACGGATCAGATCAGTTTTCGGGGACAAGATTACTGGTCCCATCGAGCTGTCAGACATCCGTCCCGGTGATTTGATTCGCTCAGACAGTGTCACGATTGGATTACTGTACGATATGATTGGGCAAAGCTTAGCAGATAAATATGGGCTTTTCAGGCTTGGGCGTCGTACTTTCTACGTGGTTGACCCCGCTATTTCCAGCAGAGCGCGAGAATTCCGGTTTCAGCATCAAGGCAAGCAATTCTCAATACCGATGGCGGTGGACCGCGATTGGTGTGGGCAAAGGGTCATTGTTAACGAAGCCTTTTCCTACCAGTTGGGCTTCCATGAAGGGACTCTTTGGTTAATCCTCCGGCCAGAAGTCGTTGTGACCAGCGATGGACAAGTGTTGGCGCCGGTTGAGCAACGGCGTGCTATCGCGAATCCTATTCTATCCCAACGGTACAACATGGGGGCGCACGAGCGACTTCTGTTCTGGTTCTATTATTTGTCTTCTATTACGAATCCAATCTCGTTTGTCTTCCCTTCACGTTACGACCCGAGTGTTCAGATTGTTCTCGATACCCATTACGCATTCTCGTCCCAGAGGGAAGTATCAGGAAAGTGGACACCATGACGACATATGTTCCGTCTCACCTCCAAATAGAAGAACCGAAGCTCTGTTTCCATTCAACGGAGCGGCAATATTGCTCCATAAACCCAATGGAAGGTCTAGGCGCTTGGGGACCCTATGATGCTTCTATTTCTGGTTATCTCCGTCCGAACCCACTCCGTCTTGCAGTATTGTCGCCGGAGGAGTCGTTTGCCCCTGTCGTGGCGTTTCTCGGGAAACTGACACAGAGAATTCGGTACACTTCCAGAGATGAGTATATGGTAGATTGGCCTGGATTCCGCAACGTTTTCCAAACAAACATTGAGGTTCCATCTCAGCCTAGTGATCGGTTGGTACAGATTGTTCCAGAAAATGCTGCCGATAAAGCACGGCGGAGTCAACAACCAGAGGTGGCCTTTTTGGATATCCTGAAGACCCGTCTTCGAGCGTTCCTATCGATTCGTCATGAGTTTGACGTGTTGATCATTCATGTCCCAGACCGATGGGCGGACTTCCGTGAACGCAAGGACGCCGCCTATCACTTTGACCTACACGATGCCCTCAAGGTGTTTAGTGCCCCGAATAACCTGAAGATTCAGATTATCGAAGAAAGGTCTTTCCGATACCCGGATCAAGCACGTGTCATGTGGTGGCTGGCTCTTGCACTCTACGTAAAGGGCGATGGAATTCCATGGAAACTGGCTGATCCTTCGCCGGACACGGCCTTCATTGGGCTCAGCTATGGCATATCCAACGTGACAGCTGGACGTCGAATCATTATGGGCTGCAGTCAGGTCTTTGACGAACATGGTGAAGGATTAAAGTTTCTTCTGTATCCCGTTGAGAGCCCAGTCTTCAGGGGCAAAAACCCCTTCATGTCCCGTGAGGATGCCCGACGGCTATTCGGTATCCTCCGTGAGATATATCAAGATGTTAATGGTAAACGTCCGCAGAGGGTCGTGATTCACAAGACAACGCACTTCACGGCTGACGAGATGAATGGTATTGCAACGGCGCTGTCCGGCATTGAGGAAGTTGAGCTTCTCCAAATCCAGCAGGACACGCACTGGAGGGCCATTGCGTATAATCAAGCGCGAGACGCTGTCAGTCTCTTTCCAGTAAAGCGAGGAACAGTAGTTCCTCTGGACCGTTACACCTTTTTGCTCTGGAGCCAAGGTGACATGCTAAAGATCGCAGGTCCAAATCGCCATTACTACCAGGAGAAGAGAGGAATACCAGCACCCTTAATGATTAGACGATTTCGGGGGAAAACCCCTTTGGAGCAAATAGCTTATGAGGTTCTGAAGCTAACGAAGATGAACTGGAACAACCATCAGCTCTATAACCGTCTGCCAGTTACTATTACCTTTTCAAGCGAATTATCTCAAATAGCTAAGCAAGTCCAACAAGTGTGGCGGGTTCCCTATGACTTTAGATATTTTATGTAGGAATTTTGGCGAATAGTTTTGTCTTGAATACTTTTTAAAACATTTAGTGAAAACTCCACGAGAGAGAGTTATTTTGTCAAAAGAACCAGGTTACTGCGAGGGATGTGGAGAAATCAAGCCGGTAGTGGAAGACTGTGAGGTAGCGGGAGTGAAATTTTTCCGATATTGTAATCAAAAAGACAATTATTTATCGACGGGAATAATAAGAGAGTTTTTGAACTTTTGCGACATTCAGAGGAAATTGGCCATGAAAAGAACGCTCTTTGTCATAATTGGACTCTTAATTCTACCTTCTTACCTTAGCAAGTGTGTTGAGGTACAAAGAGCGGGCTTTAGTTTGATATCCAGAAATTTCTGAAAGATGGCAGGAATATTAAAATAACCTTTATGCCCGACATCAAAACCAGTGAAGGTTAGATATGAATAAAAATAAAAAGAAACAATTGCAAGAGGACTTACAGAAGATTCAAGAGGAGTCGCAGAAGCAGGCGTTGCCTGAGCAGAAGCGGGTTTTTTCGGTTTCAGAAAAGATACGAAAACGTGTGCATAATTTACCCGATCCCACTCGACCGCCTCTTGGTTATGATGAGCATAAGGCATTTGATAGGGTTTTCCCTTATATTCGTCTTCCGCGACTTCATCCGCCAAATCACGGCGATACAGTAATCTTTAATGCTTCCGAACTTCCTGTAAATCAACTTATCTTAGGAGATAATTTAGAGGTCTTACGCACTCTGCCATCAGATTTCATTGACCTTATTTATATTGACCCTCCATTTTTTTCAGGAAGAACCTATAATGTTATCTGGGGTGATACCAACGAGGTGCGAACATTCTACGATATTTGGGAAGGTGGAATTGATTCCTACCTTATCTGGCTCAATGCTCGTCTGTGGGAGATGAGAAGAGTCTTAAAAAAGACTGGCTCAATTTATGTCCATTGCGATTGGCACGCCAGTCATTACATCAAAACTGAAATGGATAAGATTTTTGGGTATGAGAATTTTCAAAACGAAATTGTGTGGCATTACCAAACAGGAGGAGCAAGTAAAGAGAGATTTAGCAGAAAACACGATATTATTCTATGGTACACAAAAACAAGCGAATATAAGTACTACTGGGACAGAATTAAAATTCCGAGAACGGAAAAAGCCCTTGCGAGAGCTCAAAATCCAAAAGGAGCAAGAATCTCAGTTGAAGATGTAGAAAAGAATCCTCACGATGTTGTAATAATTCAGCAAATGAATCCTATGGCTAAAGAACGAATAGGTTATCCTACCCAGAAACCTGAAGAACTTTTAAAAATAATACTTCTGGCATCTTCAGATGAAGGGGACCTTGTCGCTGACTTTTTCTGTGGAGGTGGAACAACCTTAGCAGTGGCAATGAAACTTAAACGCAGATTTATCGGCTGCGATTCTTCCCGGGTAGCGACCTCGGTAACTTTAGATAGATTGGTTAAAATCGGGGAGGAGATGAGTGGAGTAAAGAGTAATGTTTCCACAGGCGATAAACCTATAGAAGAGAAATTGCAAATGGTTGGCGTAGTAGAAAAGGTTCCCAATATTGAGGTATCTTATCTTGGCGTCTATCCCATTGATAAATTTACCAATCTTGACCAAGATTCATTTATTGATTTCGTGCTTACTTGTTATGGAGCAAATCACAATACTGCTAGTGGTATAACTTCAGGCTTTCGTCCTCCTGGACAGCAGGAGCCAATTTTTGTTGGTCCTGCAAATCCTAATGATTCTGTTGACGCTCAAACTGTGAAAGTATTTTTTGATGAGATAAAGTCCCGGCTTGAGCCAGATAAACTTGTGCATGCCAAGATTATCGGCTGGCGTTTTAATCGTCAGGTAGTAGGGTATATCAAGGTTTTGAAAAAATACATTGAGGATAACCAGTTACCGATGGAGATAGATTTAGTTCCTCTTGATTCAAGAGAATTCAGGCAGAGAATCTTACGGCGTTATCAAGATGTTGAAGATGCAGAATTTTATTTAAGATTTTCCAAACCACCAGTTATAGGTGATATCAGAGTTAAAAAAGTCGGACTTCTCGAATACGAATTTGAAGCAATAGATGCTTTCTCTTCCAATGAGGATGGATATTTAGTCAACTGCCAGTGGGATTTTGATTATCAAGAAGGTCATTTTGCGGCAGATAAAGATTATATTCTTTCCCGACAAAAAGTAAAACCAAAGGGTAGAGATGAAAGATTTGAGGCAATTTTGACTGCTAAACATAAATTTGAGAAAGAAGGCGAATGGACAATTGCCTGTAAGGTACAGGATAATTTAGCAGGAGAAACTATTTTGGCGAAGAAGATTAAAGTAGGATAAATTATGTACTACTCCTTTAAACCACACGAGAAAAATTTCAGGGAATGGGTAAGGACGAGATTTATAGGAGTCCCTGAAGCGGGTATTGCCTTTTTAAGACATCTTTCTTCTCCACAATTTAAGCCTAAGATGGAACTCTTTAGTGAGAAACAATGGAAGATGCAACTTGAGGCAATACAGAGATGCATTTATTGTTTTGAAATTTTAGGAGAAAAGGACCTTTTGACAAATATCGTTACCGGTGGCGGAAAGACCACAGTTATTGGAGCATTGATTGCTTATATGATGATTATTCATGACCAGACAAAATTTTTAATTCTTACACCAAATACAATTGTGCGGGAGAGATTAGTTGATGATTTTGACCCAAACTCTGAAACCCATATCTATGATATATTCCCTTTTTTAATTAACTCTTATGAACCACTTAAAGACAGAATCTCTTTGCATATAATGAAACCATCAGAGAGCGCGGCTGGGATAAGGTCAGGGACGATTGTCTTAGGCAATATCCATCAGATTTATGAACGCACGGATAATTGGAAAGTTTTGCGAGATAATGTGGAATCTCTGGTTATCTTTAATGATGAGGCGCATAATACCAAGGCAGAGCAGTACGATGATTTGATAAATAAACTTAAACCTAAAAGATTTTTTCGCTTAGATACAACCGCTACCCCCGACCGTCTTGACGGAAAACATCCGGATAGTAAAATGATTTTTGTCTATCCGATTGCGGAAGCAATGCGAGATAAAATTATTAAGAGGATTGTGGTATTTCATCCAGATGTGAAAAAGGTAAAATTAACCTACGAGGATCTAGAAACAGGAAAGACTATTTCAGCAGAAGAGGTGCCTTGGGAGGAAATTGAGCGTAGAAAGATTAGAGCCACCCGCTATATTACCAGTACTAATCCAATGCGTCAGCAGATAGCCATTGCCTTAGAATTACTGAAAGAACAACGGATGCGCACACCGCCTAAATTTAAGCCCTTATTATTTGTAGTGGCAATCTCCATTGCAGATGCTGAACGCATTAAAGAGGAATTAGAGCGGGTTGGTAAGGATTATGGAATAAATAAAGTCCTTCTGGTTACTAATGAATCTGACGATGAATTAAAAGAAGCAGCTCGTGACTTAAATAAAAATCCACAGACAGAATGGGATGCAGTAGTTTCAGTACTTATGCTTCGCGAGGGTTGGGATGTGCGTAATATCTCTGTAATTTTGCTGTTTAGAAAGTTTAGTTTTAAACAGATGCCGGATGGTCAAAAATTTTCTGTTTATGGTCCTCAGGTGATCGGAAGGGGCTTAAGAAGGATGAGTAAGAACCCTGAGGAGTGGGAATCACTTTTTGTTGTTGACCACCCGATTTTAAAACACAAATGGCTTTGGGATCATTTAAAAGCGACTGAGTATCCAGATGGATTAGACCCAGCGGGCGTTATTGTTGATATTGAGAAGATTCCTGAAGAAAAGCAAATAGAAAAGATTGAGGAAGGCGAAACTACACTTGAAGAAGCAGAAAAGAAACTGGATATTTCCTCATTGCCTCTAACACCTGAACCGCCAGAGGTTGTAGAGCCAATTTATGAGTGGCAGAAGTTTTTAGATGAATATAAATATGATTTTTATAAGATGAACATCACCGAGGATATCGAACAGATAAAAAGTCTCAATCTCGATGCGGATTTAACTACGTTTGATAAAAGTGGGGTTCCAAAGATAGAAATTGAGCAAATTGCACGTATTACAAGAACTGAGCATTGGACAATGGAAGAATTAAAGAAACAGTTAGTGCGGCAAATTCATCTAATTGCCCATGATGCACTCTTAGAATATGACCGCAATCCAGATGAACGACAGGTAATTTTAGTAAAGATTATTCGTGATCATATCAAGAAACGACTTTTATTGGGAAGCGATATTGAAGAGTCGAATAATGAGCATCGCTTGCGAATTCTTTGGGCAATGATTGACCAGGTAAGAGATGTATTTTTAAGATCAGAATTGATAGAGGGAATATTTACAAAGAGATAATTTATGATTGCCAAAAAAGGGATACTAACTAATTTAAAGAAAAGTCCTTATGGAAAGGAAAATTACGATTCTACACTTGAACGAGAATATATGGTTGAATTAGAAAGAGATTCTGCAGTAAAGACCTGGACAAAAAAGCACGGTATTAAGATACCTTACAAATTCTTAGGATTTACAAGGTATTATCTTCCTGATTTCTTAGTTGAGTATAGGGATGGTGGTAAAGAAATTCATGAGACGAAAGGATTACCTCTTCTTCTTTGGCTTACAACAAAGATAAAAGGTAAGACCGCAGAAGAATTTTGCAAAGAGCGAAGTTGGAAGTATAAACTAATAACAAAAGGAAATCAGGCTTTTTATGGAAAGATTTAATACCCTCCTACCCACCGAATAGGTAAACTCCCTTCTGAAAGTGCCGAAAAACCCCACTTTCAGAGCCACAAATTTTATGTCCCAAAAATAGCCTTCTAATTAGCATTTTTGCCAATTAGAGCCAAAAAACATTGCAAAATTTTCATCTCTGTCGTATAATACTAAAAATAGTAGAGTGCTGACGACCAAAATTGACCCTCCTTTCCACACACTCGGCCAGAAAGGCCTGGGAGAGCTGATGAAGGTGGCGATTGAGAAAGGAAGAAAGAGCCGACCAGATTTAGAAGTAGGCATTTGCGGTGAGCATGGAGGAGATCCCCAATCAGTAAAGTTCTGCCATCGGGCAGGAATGGATTACGTCAGCTGTTCGCCTTATAGAGTGCCCGTTGCCCGGCTAGCCAGTGCCCAAGCAGTCCTAGAAGAAAAGAAAAAAGCTCATAGTAATTGACTTGCAGTAGTGCCGAATAACCCCATTTCCAGACCGTCAATTTTCAGTCCAAAAATTAGCCTTCTAAAAGGTATAAAGTTTATGATCTTTCTACCGGTCTGGGAAGAGAAATCCTGAGAAAAAGCAAGCTGCTAGAAAGGACCAAACCCTTGAACAATATAACAACCTATATAGCCATTTATGCTGCAGTGATTTCGACATTGCTTTTGATATTACGACATTCAGACTATCGGCGGGACCGCGGGGCTTTACGGATTCATATGATGATAGGAATACTAATTCCCGGTCCTATGGACAAGAATTACCTGACTTTCACCATCGCGAATGTTGGCCGCCGGCCTATCAACGTAAGAAAGGTAGGCGGTATATACTGGTGGGGTAAGCCGAAAGGTTTCGTCATTAATTTTACCGAACTGCCTCACGAACTACAAGAAGGCCAGGTTACTAATTTAATGACAGAGCATTTTGACGATATCCTTAGACGGCGAGGCTTGAGATATATTTGTGCATACGATTCCGCCGGCAAGAAATGGAAAGTGGGCTTACGGCAAATATGGCGGACACGGAAGGCGTACCGTAAACTGGTGCGTGAAGGTAGGCGTCCCGCCTAAGCAGAATTGGTAATTTCCGAAACGTCTTCTCGTTTATAACCGCTTCGTAATGTTCAAAAGTTCAAAGCAGCTTGCCGTAAAGGTGGAAAGCAAGGTAAGAAAAGAAACCAAGTTTACCGTCTCTCTGCCGATCTGGGAAGAAATGTCCTAAGTAGGGTCACGTGATGATGGGTAAGTTGAAAATTCCGAAAATATTTAGGAAAATAAAAGATAAGTATAAAGTTTATCTAGGTCAGTATAGAATTTATAAAAGACTAAAAGCCAAGTATCCACATTATGAATGGTTTTTGGAGCTTGAAAAAGAAATGGGTAATTTTACTAAAGCGAGAAATTGTCTTTTTGATTGGAAGAACAGAGGATTTGTTGACCTACGAGATTCAAAAGGAGTAGGGTTTGATGATGATTATCAGTATACTCTTACTCCTAGGGGGATTGACAAGCTATCCGTATGGAGAAAAGTGAAGAATATAATTTTGTATATAGCAATTTCGGTTCTAATTCTGGTCATAGCTTCTTATTTGATGAGGAAATAAGAAATGGGAATCTTTAAGCGAAAAATAAAAAAGGGTTCCAACTATTACATCCAATATTATGCGCGCAGGAGTAAAGCTCGTCCAAACCCCGATAGAAAGGAAAGATTTCTAAACCCCCGAGGAAATTTACATGCGTAATGAAAATGACTATGATAAACTTGTTGTTAAATGGACCAAGAGGGTAGTTGAACATTTGCACGACCGTCGCGACGCTTTAGCATTTTTACTCCCAAGGATTTCATTAGAACCCTGGTTGGTTCGTGAATATGGCTGTGCTATTCGAAGTTCAGTTAGAGAATTAGAAATAGACGGCCAGCCATGCGATATGTTTTTCGAGGTAGGTGATAAATCATTTAATAAACAGGGCAAGCGGGTATCCTTCGACTTACTAATCTGGCCAAGAGAACCAAAACTGCACGACAAAGAGGTTATAAGGGAAATAAAAGAAAAAGCGATAGTTGTTGAATTCAAGTCTGGCACTTTGGACAGAAAAAAGAAGGGGAAGAAATACAAAGAAATTTTAGGTTCCAGTGCTTTAGTAGAAGGAGTTTATCAGGATAAGAAAAAACTTAACGAGAATGAGCTAAGAAATGGCTATGTTATTGGCTTTCTTTACACCTGCAACAAGTTTTTACAGACGAGAAATCAAAGCTGGAGACCGCTGAACAAAGAAAAGGGCGAGTCCTTTGACGGTTTAAGGGATAATATAGTTAAAGAAATTAAAGAAAAAAATAATAGGGTTATTCCTCTGAACGAGAATTATAGGGAACTAAGTTTTGAATTTTCAAATAGAGAACCTTCCGAGAAGGCCTGTTTCTTGATATATAAAGCCAAATGGTAACAGTTCTTTGAAAAGAAATTCGTAGTCAAACCTTCCCTCCTCCTTGCTCGTTATAGTGCCTGTCCCTAAATTATCTAATGTTCAGTCCTTGTGCTTAATCCGCGAAGGTTGCAGGAGGTGAAAAACGATGTCTATTCTACAAAAAAGGTTGTTCGTTGTAGTATTTATTTTCCTTGTTTCGATGACTGGTTTTCATTTTGTTTATGGGGAAAAAGATGTTCAAAAAGAAATTGAGGAAGCGAGAATAAAACGGCTGGTTGAGGAGAGAAATTTTCCTGAATTAATAAAAATTGGCAAATCCGCAGTTCCGGGATTGTTGGAGATTGTCTTCCGCGAGGACTTGAGTGGGAAGATACGGGTGGAGGCCATCCAAGCCCTCGGTGAAATTCGTGATGAGTCCGCCGTCGCGGCACTAATCGAAGTCCTGCACGATAAATATTTTTACGTGCGAAGGTGTGCAGCGCTCGCCCTAAAGAAAATTGGGTATAAATCCGCGGTACCAGCGCTAATTGAAGCCCTGAGGGATAAAGATTATGGGGTGCGAATCTATGCAGCTGAGGCCATAGGCGAAATTGGGGATAAATCTGCAGTGCCGGCTTTAATGCAGACTTTGAGGTGGGAGCAGGAGTGGGGTGTGGGAAAGAGGGCAGCTGAAGTTCTGGGGAAAATGGGAGACAAATCTCTAGTCCCAGCCTTATTAGAAATTCTGCAATTGCAATGGGAAGATTCAAATTCTCCGGGCTATGCGGCTATAGCTCTTGGTGAAATTGGGGATAAATCCGCACTGCCACGCTTAATTGAAACCCTGAAGCATGAAAATTTCGCAGTGCGAACAGAGGTTGCTTTCGCCATAGGGAAAATTGGGGATAAATCTGCGGTGCCAGCCCTAATCGAAGCCCTGATGGATAAAGATTATATGGTGCGAAGTAAAGTGGCTTGGGCTCTGGGGAAAACTCGTGATAGCTCGGCAGTGCCTGCTTTAATCCAATCCTTGAGGGGTGAAGTTTACATCCCCGTGCGAAGTAATGTAGTTTGGGCTCTCGGAGAAATTGGGGATAAATCTGCGGTCCCGGGTTTAATTGAAGGCCTGAAGGACGAAAACTCGGAGATACGAAGGGACGCGGCTCAAAGTTTAGGGAAAATAGGTGATAAATCTGCAATTCCTGCTCTGACCGAAACGCTGAAAGACGAAGATTGGGATGTGCAAAGGGCGGCTGCTGAGGCTCTAGAGAAAATTAGGGGTAAGTCCGCAGTGCCGGCATTACAAAAGAAGCGATAGAAAAGATAAAAGCAAAATAGGAATAAGAAGATTCAAGATAAGAAACGAAAGGAGGGCATGATGTTTGGGAATCGAGAACTGAATATCATTGAGGAGGAGAGATGTTTATAAGGTTAGTTACTGTATTTTTGGTGTTGGCTCTAATACCAAGTATAACTGCTTCCTCTGACTTGGGGGCGCTTTATGCAGAATCGGCACTCCGGCAGCAAATTTGGGCCGCGCTTCGCTTGTATCTGTTGTTCTTTGAAAATATGCGGGCGCGGAAAGGTGTTGAATATGCTAATAATCAAGCCTTGTTAGCTGCCGAGTTCTATATTCAACGTTATGGTAGCGAAAGGTTTAACGAGAGCATTGATACTCTTAAGGAACTTTTCTATCTCTCCTATGTTGGAAGTGGAGATATGAGCGCGCAGTTTATGGTCAATGCAGCTCATGGATTTCTTGAAAATGTGAGGAAGACGGTCCTGAAGAAGATAGAGAGCCTTGTTCCAAAGAAATAACCTCGCTGACCATCCAAATTGACAATCTCGATAGACAAGTAGGTAAACTCCCTTCTGAAAGTGCCGAATAACCCCACCTTCAAAGCCACAAATTTTATGTCCCAAAATTAGCCTTCTAATTACCATTTTTGCTAGTTAGAGCAAAAAAATCTTGCAAAAATTATATTTTTATTGTATAAGTCAAATATGAGCCCAAAAATCAACTCTCAGACTGTTACTCCTTGCCCTGGGCTCCAACCCTTAAAAGCAAGGGAGGTTGTAATGGAGCTTTCACCCGAAGAAAAGAAGAAAATCTATGAAGAGGAGAAAGCCCGAGTTGAGGCCCAGGAAAAAGAAAAGCCAGTAAGTATCAAGAATCCCCGTGTCGGGAAAGGACAGCAATTATTAGGGGGCTTCCTACTTATTATTGGAGTAATTGTCTTGATTGGCACCAAGGGAGGAATTATTGGTTGGGTTATGTCTCTGTTAGGTTTTGGTCTTTTTGTGGTGGGTCGTTTTCGGAACTGGTGGTATTGGAAATAAATTCCATATTCTCAACCCGATAAGTAAGTAAACTTGCCTCTGAAAGTGCCGGATAACTCCACCTTCAGAGATCCATTTTATAGGTCCAAAAAAGGGCCCTCTAATTAGCATTTTTGTTAATTAAGAGCTTTTATTTGGCTTTTTGCGTTGACTTTTATGGGCATATTTTGTATATTAAGATGAATTTTTTCCCAGTTAGAGGCAAAGAATGAAAGAACCCACCTATTTACGT
>Ga0307380_10005174_pt1 | contig 17382 bp, 21 predicted proteins | sample UN3MG_FD_202239 | JGI IMG/M metagenome (GOLD analysis project Ga0307380, IMG submission 202239) | Soil microbial communities from Risofladan, Vaasa, Finland - UN-3 | ecosystem: Environmental > Terrestrial > Soil > Coastal area > Acid sulfate soil | place: Finland: Risofladan, Vaasa | collected...
ACACCGTCACCGACACTGAGGCCGGTGGATTCGGCGATAGCGATGCAGGCATCGATCACTGGCGATAGGAGTGCTCTTGCCATGTTCGTTCCTTACATTCTGATGCCGGACAGCGACCCGCCGAAGGCACGGCCACTGATGCGATTGTAGATGCGTGCGCCCGGTCCTGTCATCATGCCGCTCCCAAAGTTGCCGCCACGGATGGCACTGCCACCAAAACGACCGGCACCGATACGGACAAGTCGAGCCATCATCGTGCCGCTCTGTGCTGCCTGGATGTTGCCTATTCCCTTCGCCCCCTTGATCGCTATGCCACGGGACTTGGACAGCCCACCGAACCCGAGCACCTGAATGTCACCAGCATATTTCGAATACGAGTAGAGTGAGTTGCGGACCATGCCGAGAATGTCGTTGCCACCGGCATCAGACGCAGGTCCGGTGAAGAACTTGCGGAACGTGGCGAGTTGCATGAACTGTTGGAGCGCATCGACATACATGGGGGCGACAGCGTCGGCGGCGGGCATCATGAACGGATTGTGGATCCACTGTCCCGTCCAATGGTGGACAAACCCGAACTCTAGGAACTGGGCCTGCGGGGTGGCGACTGATACTTGGATCGCTGCACCGTTCGGCATTGGCATCACGGGCGATGCCATGATCGAATCGTAGGTAGCACCCGTGTCGATGTTCTTTTCGTGGATGGCCCTGGCGAACTCTGCCATGAGGTTCCCGAAATACTCGGTCATCACCATCATCGCCGGTTGGTAGATCGCCGACAGTGCATAGAAGTGCTCCATCAGCACACGCTGGCCCTGCATCGTGGCGTACAGGTTCCACGTTCCGAGCGTCGCCGAACGCACACCACCGGCAGCGGTGAGCGCCGGTCCGGGCTTGTAGCCGCTGACGTTGGCGATCTCGCCTAGCTGTGCCACTAGCAGTTGACCCCTTCGCCGTCCTTCGACGTGTCGGTGAGGGAGAGTCGACGAACACCCAACTCGGATTCGTACAGCACGTCGGAGATCTCGAACGTCTTGCCGATCATCTGTGGGTCGGTCGTGTCCGAGATCGTCATCAGGTCGTCGATCCAAATGTCGCCCGAGTCCCACGGAACAATCGCACGGTACTGGCGGATACGGACGGCCTCCATGCCGCCGATCTCCTGACGGTCCCTCCTGAACGTGACGGGGGAAACATGGGCCGGTCCCGTGTAGATGGTCGACGAGACCGGGTTGGGGTATGTGCCGGTGTCCGGGTCCATCGCCCCGATGTCTGTGATGCGCGTAACGATGACCGTCGTCTTCGCACTGTCGTCAACCCAGTCGCCGTTCGTGTCGAGGTGCATGCCGAGCATTTCGTAGAAGTCTGCACGCAGTCCGTCGAGTTCGATTTGGTCCAAGATGTTCGACATTATTCCTCCAGTGCGACCTTCCCGATACATCGTAGTTCGTCTTCCCACATCCACGCAGCCATGTCGTTGGCTCCGACGATGACGAACACGGCACCGGGCATCTCCTGCATCATCATTTCGTCACGGGCTGATGGTCCCGAACCCGACGTGGGGTGTGAGTGGTAGACGGCGACCGGCATCTTGCCGCGATGCTTCAGATGGTTGATCGCTTCACCGACGAGGGTTTCCCCCACTTCGAACCGGTGCGGGGATCTGGCCTGGTTGATGAGCGGATACACGGCACCGTCGTAGCAGAGGATCCCGACAGCCTCGTTCGGGTATGCGTCGTCGCGTGCCTTGACGAGATCCTCGCTGACAGATGCGAGCAGGATTTCGGTGGCGTTCTCTAGGTTCTCGTTCACGAGAACTCTGTGCTGTCCTCGGACTGTTGATACCCGGAGAGGACTTCCATGTTTGTCCCCTTCAGCGTGTAGTCGACGAGGAGGGACAGTTCGGCGACCCTCCGCTGTAGGAACCGTGCCCGCTGCGAACGAGCCATCAGGGAGCCACCTGCGGTCATATCGTTGGATCGTGACTGGTAGGCGGCAAGCCGACGCTTCCACACGATGAGTGCAGTACGGAGGGTCGAGTAGTTGCCGCGGTTGACGTTCAGATAGATCGTTTCGAGATCACCCAACGGACCGGCCGGTGCCTCGTCGGTTACGTCGAGGTCCGGTCCGATCTCGTCCCTGATCCGATCAATGATGTCCTGTGCGAGTGGCATGGGAACAGACTACCTCCTGTGTGCGTTCAGCCGTCGGACCCGTCGTCATAATCACGTCCCTTGTCACGATAGTCGCGACCGCTGCCAGAGAGTATCCGACCCGAGCCGCGGTAGTCGCGGTTGTCGCCTTGGAGAACACGGCTCTCGCCACGATAGGTGCGGCGCGGCTTGTTCTCGTCATCAACGATTGACTGCCACTTGTAAGCGGAGACGTTGTCGGTGACAGTGACGGGATCGGTGACGATCTCGGCACCAGGGGTTCTGGTTGTGGTGAAGTCGGTGAGCGCAACGTCATCGGAAACGATCCGTGCCCATTCGGTGACCCTGACTGGTGTGTCGGTTATTCCTACGTCATCGGTGACAATCTGAACGATGTCCATCGTCGGTGCGGTTGAGTCGGTGGCGTCGACAGATTCGATGATGGTGACGACGATTACCTTCGACACGTTGACATCATCGGTGACGTTCGTGGTCTCAGATGTCTCCCTAACGAACGAGGCGATGCGTGAGGTCGAATCCGTGACGGCAACGGGGTCGGTGGGCGTGCGTGCCGCAGAAGCGATCCTCGTGACTGTGTCGGTGATGTTGACCGGATCAGTGACGGTACGAACGATCTCGTTGCCACCGGTTTTCACGTCAGCGGTGTCGTCGGTTACGCCAACAGCATCCGTGATTGCAGTGACGATGGCCCTAGCGGTGGCGACCGAGTCGGTGACACCGACCGGATCGGTTGCGGATCCAGCATTGGCCTCACTCTTGGTTGTCGAATCGGCGACACCGACAGCATCCGTGACTGCAACCGCAATAGCCTTGACCGGGTCGGTGGAATCCGTGACCCCAATTGGGTCGGTGGATGCCCGCACCGCGGTGTGGATGCGGGAAGTAGAGTCCGTGATGCTGATCGGGTTGGTGGCAATCTCGACACCGGCACCGGTCTCGACTGCACCGACAGCATCCGTGACACCGATGTCTTCAGTGACGGTGCGCTTCGTAACCGTTGAGCGAGTGAGTGAATCCGTGACACCGATCGGATCAGTTGTGGCCTCGACGTTCGTCTCGCCCTCGCTCGCATCATCGACAATCCCGACCTGTTCGGTGACTGTGGCCTGGATCTGTTTTGCCGTAGCGATCAGGTCAGTGACATCGACCGAATCAGTCAAAGCCTTGATGCTGGACTTGGCTTCGACGGTGAGGTCAGCAACACCGACGGCTTCGGTGATAGCTGCAACGATGGACTTGGATACTTCGGTTAGGTCCGAGATAGCCAAAGGTTCGGTGATGGAGCGAAGGGCTGCATGGATGCGGGTAACCGAATCAGAGACCTGCTCAGCTTCGGTCTTGACTTCGACACCGGCACCGGTCTCGACAGTCCCAACACCGTCAGTGATGCCGACCGTTTCGGTGACGGCACGTTCGGTGACGGTGTCCCTGGTTACGAGATCCGATACGCCAACATCGTCGGTGACGGTGCGGGCAGTGGTCGATGCTGTAAGCGGGACATCCGCCACTGCCAAGGCTTCAGTGATGGCGACGGCTATGGATTTGGTTGCAGTGGTTGAATCGCTGACGCCGAGGGCATCGACAACTGAGCGTTCCGCAGTATGGGCACGGGAAGTCGAGTCGGTGACGCCGACAAGGCTCGTGACTGTTTCGCGGTTGTTCTCGTTCTCAGACGTTGCGTCGGCAACTGCCACCAACTCCGTGACTGTACGGACAGCAGAATGGACACGAGACGTGTCGTCGGCGACACCAACAGAATCCGTGACCGCCACAGATATGGTCTTGGTGGTGGAAGTAGTGTCAGACACGCCGACCGGATCGGTGAGGCTGCGTGCCGCATCAACAATGCGGGTAGTCGAGTCCGTGATGCCGATGGCTTCAGTAACCGAATCCCGGTTGTTCTCGTTCTCAGAAACCGCATCGTCTACGGTCACGGACTCAGTAACCGCACGCACCGCATCGTGGACACGGTCAGTGGAATCAGTTACACCAACAGGCTCGGTAACCACATAGAGGAGATCGGACGACGTTGTTGAACTGTCTGCTACGCCAACAGGGTCAACGATCGAGACGGTAATCGCCTTGACCGCTGCGGTGTCGTCGGCAACCCCAATTGGGTCGGTGACGGCCTGGGTCAGTGAACGAACCGTGTCGGTTGTATCGGTCGTACCCACCGCATCCGTGATCGCAACAGCAATGGCCTTGGCGGTGGCAGTGGAATCCTCGACGCCTACCGAATCCGTGACTGTGCGTACAGCGGCATGAATCCGTGAGGTCGAATCGGTGACACCAATAGCGTTGGTGACGGTGTCCCGGTTGTTCTCGTTCTCCGACGTGGCATCGTCGATCGTAATGGACTCGGTGATGGCACGGACGGCCGGTGCGATCCTCGATGTCGAATCGGTAACGCCAACAGCGTCGGTAACCTCCACCGCGATACCGACTGTTGATTCCGTGTCGTCGATAACCCCGACAGGGTCAACGATGGCAGCGACGACGGTTTTGACTGTGGCCGTGTCGTCCGTGACACCGACACCGTCGGTGAGTATGCGGACAGCGTCGACCACTCGGGCCGTGTCGTCAGTGACACCGATTGTTTCGGTGACAGCGACGGCGATTGATTTGACATCGGTTACGTCGTCCGTGACACCGACAGGATCGGTGACAGAGCGAACTGCTGGCGCGACACGAACAATAGTGTCGGTGACGCCAACAGGGTCAGTGATGGTTTCCCGGTTATTCTCGTTCTCCGATGTAGTGTCGGCAATCGCTACAGATTCGGTGACGGCACGGACAAACGGCACCACCCGAGCGGTCGAATCGTTGACGCCTACAGGTTCGGTGATCTCCACCGAGATCTGTTTCGCCGTTGTTACGTCGTCAGCTACGCCGACCGGATCGATCACCGCCTGCGTAGAGTCCTTGACTGCCGCCGTATCGTCCGTCAACCCGACAGGGTCAATGACGGGTCGAGTAGCGTCGTGGACTCTGACGGTTGAGTCTGCAACTCCGACAGGGTCCGTGACTGCACGTTGCTGGTCGCCGCCGCCGCCTGTGACGCTGAACTCCCAGGTGTGAACATAGGAGTCAGCGGTGCTGGTGGCGTTCCCAACCTCGAACACAGATTCCCAGCCGAGGACGATCCGGTACGCCAACAAGGAAGCCATGTCGCCTGATCCGGCCCCGGTTGTCGGGTTCCCAGCGAGGGTGTATTCAGGTGTGACCATGACGAGTCCACCCGTGTCTGCCGAGTCGTAGGTGGCGGCAGATGCCATGAGCAGGTTACGGACGGCGGTGGGGGTCCGGGGCTGCGAGTTCGGAGTCGTGTCGTCGGTTCTCACACTGTTCGACGAGCCACCCACGAACAGGACCGTGCCGCCGCTGACGTTGAAAGCAGAGATGACCCCGGTGACGTCCTCGCTCGCAGCCCATTCCCAATCGAACGTCGAGGCAGCTACGTCGGCGGCGTCGGCTATCTTCCATCCGAGCGAGAACCGCATCCCGTTCGCCCCGACCGTGTTCTCCTCCGTCCATCCAGTCGGACTGCTTGTCCAGTCGGCAGTCCCGCTCTTGGCGACGACCACTGTCATCATGTCGCCTACGGCTAACCCAGCAGGTTTCGGTATCTGAATCAAGGTCGCCGCCGACACCTGAGCTTCCGAATCGGAGCGGTGGACGAACTCGGGGATCGACAGTTTCGTATCCGTCTGATCCGTGACGCCTACGGCCTCCGTCTCGGACCTGACAGCCGGTGCGATCCTGCTGGTCGAGTCCGTAACCCCTACGTCGTCTGTCGGTGTCTCCGTATGGTCGGTGCCGGTCGCTGCGGGTTTGATCGCGAACGTCACCGTCTTGTGATCGTTCCCACCCGAGATGCTGGTGACGTCCCCCATGTTCTCCGTACCGGCCGTGGCGACGGTGCGGTGGAACCAGAACAGTTGCGAGTCGCCGTTGCCCGTACCCGAATACACGCGGCCTGGTGCCGCGGTCGCGGGCGTCGCGGACGCCGTGCCTTCGATCGTGTAGCCGGACAGCGCCAACGCGTCGGACGTGATCTCGGCCCAGGACCGGGAGCCGTCCAACACGACGACGACGGCACCGTCCGTGTTCGTCACAATCGTCTGCGGGGATAGTGACGACGAGACGTTGTCGGTTTCGACGACATGAGACCCCGACGCAAACGTGACGTCCTCGAAGTCGGCGTGTGCGCCTTGGACGACCATCATCACACCAGCCAACTCTTCAGAACCTGACCGCACCAGCGAAACCGTCGAAGCCGTCACATCCGAAGCCAACGCCCACCACGCACCCAGACTTGAGTCGTCGCCTGAGCCGCCGTTGAACTCGAAAAACTCGGTGAAATTAGTCGGCGCAGCCCACGTGATGTCGTTGTCGTCACCCGACGCCAGAATCAGGAAATGACCTCCTGAAGGGAACGTCTGCACGCGTATCTCTGTCAGATATGCGCCGGTCGTGCCCGTGACGGTATGCGTACCCAGCAACGTGCCGCCATCAGAGTCATACACGTTATGAACGGTGGTGGACCCGACCCCATCGTATTCGAGATGCAGCGCCTGAATCTTCGCCCACGTCCAACCGCCCGACGGGGCGTCAAGACCTATCCATGTTGAGGGCGTAGTTAACTTGTAGGCCCGAAACGACACCGACCCGATTGATATGCCTGACGCTGGGGCGTTCGTTCCCGTACCCTTCAGAACGCCGTCGCCAGCGTTGTGTAGCGCGACGGTGGTGGTGCTGTCGAACGCGGAGGCCTCGTCGATCCAAGTGCCGGACACGTCGGTCGGTCCCGCATCCGACGCGTCGAAATAGTACGGCCCTTGCATAAGGCCGTCGAACGTGAGTGTCGTCGCCCCAACCGACGACTGATAGTCGTACAGATCAGTGTCAGAATTAGTCGGGAGATACACGCCTGAGTAAACAAGTATTTCAACCTTGGACACATACCACGTAGCATTGCCACCAGCGTTGATAGTACCGAGCAGCGACCCACCATCCGACTCGAATACTTGGACATAGTCGGTAGTCGCAGAGGACGACAGAAGAACATGCAACGACTGAAGTTTCGCCCACGTCCACCCGCCCGACGGCGGGGTCACGTCTGTATATGAACCCCACGCAGTAGAGGATGTGTCGTTCTCCTTCGCCCGCACCCGCACCCGCTGGATCACGTCACCCGATGCGGGAGCATTCGTACCCGTCGCCTTCAAGGACCCCGTAGTGGACGAATATGCTTGTGTCGATTCCAAACTGTCAAACGCACTAGCATCGTCCGTCCACACGGACGATACGTCGGTCGGCCCAGCATCCGAGGCGTCGAAATAGTAGGTCGCTGTCGCCATCAGGTGTATCCCCAGCGGGGAATGTCGGACTCGTACTTCACGGCGCCGCCAGCATTCACCGAAAACGTGGAACCCGGCAGGACGGTCCTAGTACCCCACACGGAGCCGTTCGGACGGTACGCCGTCACCGTATGCGGAAACGCCGAGTGGTTGGTGCCGTGCCAACGGATCACCTTGAAGTCGTCCGGTTCGCCGTCGTCGTTGATCGTCTGGTAGTCCGTGTCCTCGTAGTCCATGAACACGACAAACACGACCTCCGAATGTGCAGAGATTCGGCAATACTGTTTCGTTTGCACCGCCACAGTTCACCGCCTTCCATTCGAGTACGGGGCCGGTGCCATGCGCGACACCGACCCCGTATCTGCTCCGCTCCGCGGTTTGCTATGCGCCCAGGACGTCGATGTTCCAGGTCACTTCGAGGGAGTCCCCGGCCTGCTTGTCGATGGTGGCAGCGAACACATACCGGGCGACCGTGTCAGCAGCGAGGCTCGTGTTGTCGGCGAGGGCCGTCTGGTTCGTGAGGCACACCTCGGCGATGGCGCTGTCCGTCACGTCGCCCGCGATCCAGGTGCAGACGTAGGTGGTGCGCCAACCGGCACCGGCACCCTTCGTCGCATCCGTCGCCGCAGCGTCCAATGCCTCGTTCGAGCCGTTGATGTATGTGACCATCCCAGCCCCGGCACCGTTCTTCGCAGCCGCCGTCGCACCCGTCCCCAGCTTCATGCCGGTGACGATGTTCACAGCGTCGTCGTACAAGCGAGTGGCGATGATCTCGTCGCCCACGTCGGTGACGAGGTTGAAACCCTTCTCCTTGTACTTGACGTTGCCGTCTGCGCCACGCAGAACAATGTCGACGTTTCCGCCGATCCGGTTCTTCGACATGATCTCGCGACCACGGGACATGGTGGCACTCACCGAGTCCCGAACCTGATTCTTATCTGTACTCATCGGTAAGCCTCCTTGGCTTCATGCCCCACATCCTGGGCGCTGTTGATAGGCGCGAGCCTAGTGGCGGATGTGCAAAGTCTGTCCTATTCGGCTCCGGCTTCGCTTTCTGTCGTCGGGATGACGCCGTTTGCTTTCAGCATCACTATCAGATCCGCCTTCGTTGCCGCTTCGATGATCTCCTCGTCGAGGTCGGAGTTCGCTTTGGCGTATTCGACCCACGATTCCTTCTTCGATCCGGGTCCGTGCTCGTGCGGGATCGACACGTCGACTTTCGGTGCCGTGCCTGGTGCCTCGTAGAACTTCCCCTGCCTGATGGCGGCACGATATTTAGCGGCGATCTCGGGCCGTCCGGCCTGGGATTCTCTCCGCATCTGGAGACTCATCTCGGCGATCTGTTCCTCGTTCAACATTTGTGTCCTCCTGGGACTCGTGAACATGTAAGACGGGGGCAGGATACTGATCTCCTGCCCCCGAATCTAGTCGGTCGTTGTCGTCAACTGCTGCTACTCGCCAGTGTTGAACGTCGGAGCAACATAGGAAGCTCCGTCGGACATCACTACGGCTGCGCCGCGCTGGCCGACACCCGCACCCATGTATCCGTCGTAGACGGAATCGTAGAGCGGGTAGTTCTGCCGGTTGCCTTCGATGAGTCGGAGGCCACGCGCCGACGGGTTCTCGTGAACCCTCTTGCCGACGATGTTTCGCAGGTCCATCGGTCCACCCGACACGAAGCCGAGCAGATAGCCGGACGGAATGTCGTTCGACTGAACGATCGTCCAGTCGTTGACCCAACCTTCGACCTGCAATCCGCTGGTGCCCTGCAACCGCTGCAAGCCTGCGACCACTCCACTGTTGGAGAACTCGATGGGCTGCGAGCCTGACACTGACGGAACGAAGTTCGCGAATGCGCGAATCAGCGCCACGTCGTCACGGTGTGCAAGCAGAATGAACGTCGCATCGCCAAACTCACGGAAGCCGTGATGGATGAGATGCTCGCTCATGGTGTCCAGGTTGTCCTGGTCAAACGCTGCATTGCTGTACAGGTAGTGGGTGTGGGTTCCGGTATGCGTCCAACGCTTGATCGCGGGCGGAACTTCGCCGTCGCCGTTGTAGAGACGCTTGACTGCGATGCCGTCCTGATCCGTGTAGTTGGTTGCACCGAAGATGGCTTCCATGACGATCTCTCTTTCAAGAGTCGACCAGGAGTTCATAACGGTGGCCTGCACCGCCATCAACTGTGCGCCGCTCGCACTGTCGATGTACTCCTGCGTATAGCCGTCACCGAGGTCGAAGTGTGCATAGGGGAAGCCCCGTGCGACCATCGACATGCGGATCTTCGAAGGACGACCGAACTCGGTTGCCTTCTGGAACCCTGGGTTGACGGGGATGCCGATCTTCTCGTTGGCCCGGTCTGTCTGGAAGGACAGGAGGGACACGAGTTGATCGTTGGAAGCGTTGAACGCTCCGAGCATCGCCTGCATGTTGGCCCAGATCTCGTTGACGTTCTGTCCGTCAGTCGTCAGGCCGCGGGCACCTGGGACTGTTTCGAGAACGTCGTCACGCGACAGGAAACCTGCCGGTGCTTCACCTACGGCGGCACCGAACAGCCGATGGCCGTTCATGTCGCCGAAGAGTTCCACGAGTCTGGCTAGTGGATCGTTGACGGCCGCTTCTAGGGAAGCAGCATTGATGATGGTTTTACTCATGTTTGCTCCTTTCCTATACCGCGGGCACTTGGTCGACACCATTTTCGAGCGTTGCAGCGCCGAAGATGTTCGATGCATGCGTCAACTCGTTGCCGGTTTCGGCGGTCACGATGGCATTGCCAGCCGTGCCGTTTACCTTCGCCGTCAACGTGCAGATGTCTGCAACGAACGTGGCGGCAGTCACGTCTGGATGGGCGAGCGTACCGGCGAAGTACTCGACACCTGCTGTGCCGGAGGCGTTGATCGCCGCAACGATGTTGACCTTTGTCGCTGCCTCGTCTGCGCCGATCGCAATGTCGTAGGCGGCAACTGGGGTCGTCAACAGCGTGTACTGTTGTGTGCCGATTGTGAACTGGTCTGTCGTGGTGACAGGCTCAGCGATTGTCAGGGTGCCAGATGCGGCAACCCCGGCGACTGTTACGGTCTTCTGGCCCATCATGTTGACGAGGATGCGGGAGCCGCCGTAAAGGACGGTTCCGACATACACGTCACCAACTGCCGGTGTGATGTCGACAATCCCGTTCGCCGAAGCGTACAGGTTGTCTCCAGCCGACAATGATGGTGTTGAGCCTTCTGCCTCGACGAGTTCGCCAAAGGTGATGACGGTGTACTTTTTTCCACCGATCACCTCGTTCTCTGAACCGTCGGAGAGCGCCTTACGCCCTTCCTTGGTCCAGATGACGCCAACGCCCGTGCCCAGTTCGGATGCGATGATCTTGCCATCACCGTCGAGGTCCACGCAGAGCATGTCTGCATCACCCCAAGTTCCTACCTGGCCGTCGAGAGCCGCAGCAGCCGTTGCGCGGAACTTGCCGCCCTCGGGTGCTTGGTCAATTCTCATGGTCTGTTTTCTCTATTCCCCAGGAGGGATGTTGGGCTGTGGTCCTGCCTACGCGGCCGGTACACGCCCCCCGGTAGTTGTCATTTGTTCAAGGTACGCTTTTTGCTTCGCAGCGAATGACTGTTGGTCCGCAGGGTTACCTATCGGACCGCCGTCACCCGTGCTGTGCTTTTTCGTACCGAGCAGGTACGGCTTTGCTTTGGCCAGTTTGGCCAGCGCAGCCTTGACTGCTTTCGCCGAGATCTCACCCTCCTCGTCGAGGAGTTCGTCCTGCGAGATCATCGAGAGGGCGTCGGTCGGATCCTGGAAGTTCGCTTCTACAGCGGCCAGGGTCACGGCTGTTTCGACGAGGGTCTGTCGCAGTGCAGCTTCGGCAGCGTCGGCACGGGCCTCGGCAGCGTCGGCTTTCGCAGCAGCCTTCTCGGCAACAGTCGTCGCCTTCTCTAGGTCGTTCATCTCGGCTTCTTTGATCGCAGCGAGTTCGGCTTCGAGCGCATCTGCGCGCTCTTTCTCCGTCTTCGCAGCAACCCGTTTGGCAGCGGACTCCTTGCGGAGCTTGTCGACGTATGACTTGTCGAAAGTGGTTTCGCCACTGTCAACGTCGTCACCGTCGTCGCCGCCTTCGTCTTCCACCTGGGAATCGGTTACGGGTTCGTCTTCACCGTCAGCCCCGTAGAGCCTCTGGGTCGAGATTGGAACCCACCACCTGACGTTGTTATGCACCGGTAACCTCCTGGGTATGAGTGTGCTTGCCCGGAAGATACTACAGATGTCGACGAGTTGAGTTGTTTTACTCGCTGTTGGATTCTGAAGGCTTCGGTTGACTGTCCTGTTGACTGTTCGCAGCAGCCATCGCCATTCGTTCCTGCTCTTTCGCCTCAGCCTCTGCCTTGGCCTTCTCGACAGCGTCGAGAACCTGTCTCACCTCGTCGGGCTGCAACCCGATCTGGGTGACGACGAATTCGACGGGGATGCCGATCTCGACCATCGTCTTGCCTTCGGTGAGCTTGGCGAGCCTGGAGTCGTGGCGTGGGTCTCTCCACACAGACGAGCCGAGCATCATGTCGGTGCCGTCGATGCCGATCGACATGGCTACGAGTTTCGCAACGTCGAACCAGCGCGGACCCCAAGCGTCCTGCTTGTCGTCGACCTTGTCGTTGAGCGGCTTGTCGTCGACGAGCAGAGAGTCGCCGGACGGGGAGTCGCCACGCCCGCCACGGTCCGATTGCATGAAGTAGCGGACCGGCGTGGACGAGGTGAGCGCCATGTGCTGGAGCCACATCTCGATCGGCCGCATGTAGGTCGACGGGTCGGCCGCTTCGAACACTTTGAACTGTGACGGGACGTATTTGCCGTCGGCATCAAACGTGGGCTTGAACTGCCACACCTCACCGGGGGAAGCGTCCCATCCGCCCTCGGGAGCGTTCGACGATGTCTCGACGACCCGCTGGTTGAATGCCTGGAACTCTGACGTGACCATCATGTCGAGGAGCGTCTTGTTGAGCGCGTCCTGCTGCGGGATGGTGCCTTTGATCTCGGATCGGTACGAGGTGTTATTGAACTCGACGACGGGCACGATGCCGTATTCGTTTCGAACGGGCCATTCCTCACCTTCGACGTTGCGTTGGGTGAGGTTGGGGAAGTACCCGACGCCGGGGATCTCGGTGAGAGCGGACCGGGATTCGGGCCTCTTATCTTTGTTGATGCCGCTGGAGTCCGTGAACTTGTAGACGGCCTCGGGCGTGTAGAACGTGACGTAGACCTCGCCGGTCGGTCCTTCCCACCGCTTGACGGCCCACAGGGCTTTGGAGCGCCGGTCCGGGTCGTAGAAGACGCGGCATAGCTGTCCGGGTTGCCAGTCGATGGTGGCCCCGAGTTCGTCGTCGGGCCAGACGATGACGAACGCCCTGCCCTCGACTAGCGCGCCTTCGTGGAGATCTTTCTGCTGATTCTCGATCTCGTTCTTTCGGAACACTTCCCAGATCTTCTTTGCCGTCTCGAACTCCTCGTCGTCGTTGATGACGAACCCTTCGAGCTTCAGTCGGCTGTTGACGGCGTTGACGACAACCTCACACCAGTTGTCGACGAACCCGGCGAAGGCTTCACCGAACGTGCGCGAGAAGATCTCAGTCGAATACGCCATCGGCTGATCGCCCTCGAAGTACGAACGGTACTTGTTCATCTGTACGGTTTCGTCGGTGAGCGCCTTCAGTTCTGCCCTGAGGATCGCTTCACGCAACGTGGTCTGGTCGTTTGGGTCGGCCATTGAAAGCATCAGTCAGTCTTTCGTTCGACTGTCGGGAACGGATTGTAGGAGACGATGACCCTTCGTGAGTCGATATGCGGTGAACAGCGAACACATTCGACGACGTAGCTGATACGGTCCATCTGTATCTCCTTGAATTCCCACATGTGTCCGTTGAGCGTACAGCGTCTTCGCTTCCGAGCAAGGTACCTTGTAGCGGAAGGGTCGAGATCGTACCTGTCGAACTCGGGGAGTAGTGGCACGTTCGGTAGGGTGAGCTTGTTCCAAAACACAACCACCCGTTCAGTGATGTGCCTCATGGTCTCAATATCCGAGGTGTCGCCCGTAGCTCGCAGCACGATCCTTCACTCTCCTCACCGGTTTCAACTCTCGGCCCCGTTTGATGACGCCGCCCGTCGAAGCCATGTACCGTTCGCGCTCCAACGAGATCAGGCCGTTCGAGAATGTGTCAACCTGGTCGTCGTGGCTACCCAACGGGAACACGGCACATTCGGCTACGAAGTCGTCGATCCATTCACCGTCGACAAGGAACACTCTGCTCTCGCTGACCCTGGCAGCAGCGATCGCCGCCCTCGCCTCTTTCGTGCCGGTAGCGTACAGGGCACGGACCGTCCGGTCGGGGAGCACGTTCACGTCGTAGTGGCGGAACAGGTGCTTGCCTGCCGAGCCGCGCTCCTGCTCCAACCACTGGACAACGCCCGGTCCGTCGCGGTCCGCTGTGGCACGGATCTGGTTCTCGACCATGCCGGGATTGCCCCGGAACCGGTTCACGTCGAGGATGTACCAGTCGGGCATGGTCGGGTCGGTGGAGCCGGTCTGTGTGATCCCGATCTTCAACCCGACCGTGTAGTCCGGGTCGGGGTTCATCTCGGACGGCTCGGTGGCGGCGAAGTCCCAGTAGCGGATGATCGCAGCGAACTCCTCGCCGGGGGGAACGTCGTCCCAGCCGCAGAGACGGAAATCACCGGCCTGGAAGTAGCCACCGGTTGACGTGGCAGACCAGTCCCCGGCGAGGAGTTGGGCACGGGTCACGTCACCAAGCTGCTCTAGACCCTTCTTGTATTCGTCGCGCTGGAGGAACGGGTTGTCGTCGAGCGACGCAGAAACGAAGACACGATCCGAGCCAGGTGGCGGACCGCCAGGAAGGCTCCAACGCTTGCGAACCCACTCGTGACCAGGACCGCCGGGGTTAGTGCCCGCCCGCATCCGCAGACGTACCGGGGATCCTTTGAGCCGCCGCATGCGGGAGAACAGGTACAGGTATTGATGCTCGGGGAAGTGGGTGAGTTCGTCGAAGCCGACATACTGGTACTCCGATGACTGAAATTTCAGTTCGTCGCCTTCATGGTCCAGGTATCCGAAGTTGATAGTCGCACCGGACGGAAAGACCCACCGGTAGTTGATGCCGTCCCAATGAGCCTTCGTCCCTGTGAACCATTCCCGAGCACGAAACATGAGACCGCCCGGTTTGTCGAGGTCACGGTACGTTCGACGGAGGAGCAGTGCGGACACCGGCCAGTCGTCGACGTCCTGGGTAGCGCCTTGCAGAAGCGCCTCAGATTTGCCGCCTCCCGCCGAGCCGCCATACAACGCCTCGTGCTGTTCGAGAATAAGGAACGCAGCCTGCTTGGGAGAGATGCCAGGAATCGTGCCGCTCTCATCCGTCGTCACCATCGGCGGATACGGGATAAACGTCGACCACTTCGGCATCAACAATTTCCCCAGCGCCGAGACCTCCCCGTCCGACATTGAGCGCACCCGCTCGTTCCAAGACTTCGAGGATTTCTCCAATTTGATCCCTATCTACTGTCGAGACGAGTTGATGTTCAACGGTACCACCGACGATCTCTGTCGGCATGCCCCTAGCGAGACGTTCGGCCGACATGAGCGACGGGATCGTCCTCGACGCCTTGTTGGCCATGTCGATGAGTTTAGCGGCGGAAGCCTGCGAGAGGCTGTCTATGAAATCGGGATCGTTCTCTATGCGATGCTGGAGCGCCCGGATCGGCGTCATCAACCCTTCGATGGCGTCAGACACGTCACGTTCGTGCCGGTCGACCATTTCACGGATCGCCTCGGACCTAGCGAGTTGATATTGGGTCTCTTCGTGCTGATCCCACTGATACGCCCGGTCTTTCCACCGATGCTTCGTCGAGACCTGATAGAGCCAGTTGACGTTGTGGGTTTTGATCTTCTTGGTCGGAGATTCGCCAACCATGCTCGCAAAATGCTCGTGAGTCGCCTTCACCGTCCGAACTAGCCCCTGATCCCGGTAGTGGAGGAACATCTTGTACTGGTACGCGTTTTCGCCGTCCTGCCGGTCCCAGGGTTGGCGATATTCGTTGTCTACGAGCGCAATTGCGACGTTTTCACGCGGAATTGGCTCCAAGCCTTGGCTCAGGGCATCGTCGAGGTGGTTTATGGCCTCTGCGGCATCGGAAAGCTCGTCCATGGGGTCAGTCAACCACAGTTGGGTCGATGTAGTCACTGATTTGGGCCTGATTAGGGTGAACTAAGGCCAGTTGAGGTGATTTGACCCCAAGTAGCTCGCAAACCCACGAAAATTGGAAGTTTCGTGTCCCAAAATCGGACGCAGCCTTCGCCTTGTCGAACGGACCGTAGGCTACGGAGAGTTCGAAGCCGTCATCCTCGTCGTAGATGCCCACAACGACGTATTTCCCGGTCGTTTCGTAGTCCTCGTCGATGTCTTCGGGGTCAAAAACGAGTGATCCGCCCTGTCCGTTCTTCGCCATCATCCCTCCTGTCCGGTGGTTTCGAATTGTGGCGGAATGACCATGACGACCGATGACGGAATCGCCAGATAGTCTGAGTATTCCTCGGCTTTCGACTTCGAATCGAATGGTCCGTAGAACAAATGGACAGTAGTAACGGCCTCATTGACGACAATCCAGTGAATCATCATCCCTCCCAGCCGGGATGGATCCTGCGCTCGATCTCCAACCCTTTGATGCACTTCCTGCACGAGCCGACGGCCCCTTCGTCGAAGGCTTCGTTGGACGATTTCATCAGCATCCGTCCGCAGAGCGTCTTCTTGTCGGGCTTGCGGTAGCCGTGTACGACGTATCTGAGTTGGTATGACTTCGTGAACCCGTTGTAGACCTTCGTCAACTTCTTCTTTGGCATAGAGCCTCCTTGGTTTGCCTGATTATACCTTACCTACGCTTCCCAGCCCTCCATTTCGGTCCACGGGGGAATGGTGCGGGTCAAAACACGGATCTTCAGGCCGCGCCAGTAGGGGGCCAGGTGGCGTTTCTGCGCCGGGTTGTCGATGTTCTCTATCTCCGATTGGATATCGAGCGCCGACTTGATGACCTTGGTGCGGTCGCTGCGAACAATGCCGCGCTTGACGACACTGCCGTCGTCCGGGTCGAACGCCTCCCACTGGTATTGGGTGGCTGGTTTGTCTCTCAGTAGCGTCCTCATCATCGTCTTCCTTCTCTCGCTGTTTTCGATGCCTTGGCGTCTTGGTCCATGACTTCCTGGTCGGTCATCGGCTGGATCATCCACGGGTACTGGTCGCAGTTGGGGCAGACGTAGGTTTCGACGCTCATGGTTCGGAGCCTCGACTTCGTCTGCCCGCAGAGACCGCATGTTGGTTCACCCATCGGATTTGTTTCCTTCGATTGCCTTCGGATTGTAAACGTAGCGTGTTCGAGGGACCGCTGTTAGCATTCGGGCGACCTGGACGGACGACCATGGAGGTAGGCAGTGGGATTCCAAGACGACCTAGCGGCGGAGACACGGGCAGGCCGAACATGCAAGATCGCGGTGGTGCGAGAAAGCATGTCGAAAGAAGACCAGGAGGCGCTCGACAAGGCCATGACGGACCGTGACAAGGTACCAACAGAGGCCATCATCCGGGCCTTGAACAAGGATCCAGACACCCCGATCATCGGCCACAAGGCAGTAGGGAAACACCGCGAACAGCGGTGCTCTTGCTTTTGGGACGTGCCGTCATGAGCCTCCAAGAAGACCTCGACGCAGCGCTCGTCGACGAGAAGCTCAGGCGAGTCTACGCCGAAAACAACCGGCTGCGACGGCGGCTGATGAACAAGGACGAGGCGACGGA
>Ga0307380_10005176_pt1 | contig 17377 bp, 11 predicted proteins | sample UN3MG_FD_202239 | JGI IMG/M metagenome (GOLD analysis project Ga0307380, IMG submission 202239) | Soil microbial communities from Risofladan, Vaasa, Finland - UN-3 | ecosystem: Environmental > Terrestrial > Soil > Coastal area > Acid sulfate soil | place: Finland: Risofladan, Vaasa | collected...
TTCGGACGTAGTACTGCTGCCCCAGCGAGCAAGAGAGAAACCATAGCATGACCCCGCGCGAGACCAACGGGGCGCCGATGGTGAGGATGACGTAGATCACGAGCAATTCCCGTCGACTCAGGCCGGCCCGCCGTGCCGCCAGTGTGTGATTGGCGGCGACCAGCAGGAAGAGCGTCCCCACCGCGGCAATGGGCGGAACCATCCCGGAGAAGCCCCAGGAGACCTTCACAACCTGCTCCGCATAGAAAGACACCGGCGCGAGCAGGATGAGCAAGGCTATGGAGATCAGGACTGCACGTCTGGTGACTCCCTGACCGGAGCCAGACCCATCCACCGGATCTCTCAGCTTCCCTTGCGCCCCTGCCGTCAATCTCTGTCCCTCTCAGCGGCCTGCCGCGCCTGACGCCCTCATGTATCCAGAACGAAACGATTGCAGGACGGTCCGCGACAGCGATTCAGCCGCTCACCGCAGCCTGCGCCACGCCCGTTCGCAGGCCTCCAGGTTCTCCGCCGGAGTCCGCCATACTTGACGGAGCACCGGAGCACGGCCATTCACCTTGTAGCTGGCCGCCACCTGTTGTCCCCCCGAAAAACGCTATCCAGACTTTCTGCTGGGCTTCTTTTCGCCTGGGCGCCCTGGTATCCTGGTGGGCATGAGAGTGCTTGTAGTTGTTAAGTAGGCTTGGGACACCACCTACGCCACCCAGACGGGCCCTGATCCCCACGGACGGCCGCGCGACGGCAGATGTGAACCGAGCATCTGCATCCTCTGTGCCTCCCAGACCAGGGGTGCGGACGAAGGGAGAGAATACCACGAGAGAGGCTGCAGGAGCGCCCTGAGCCCCAGATGAGTCTCCGGACAGCACGGGATTCGCTTTGCAGTCCCGTCAGTGACCGACCATGCGATCCTGAGGATAGCGAAGCGCGCATGAGCAGGCTGGTCCGACCTGTCTGTTTGACAATAGCACGCGAAAGGGAGGAGGGAGACATGAAAACCATTCCGGCGAGCGAGTTCGAAGAACGACAGAAGAGGGCGCAGCAGCGAGTTGCAGAGGCAGGACTGGACGCCGTCATCGTCCACTCCAACGAGGCCGACTTCGCCAACGTGCGCTATCTCTCCGATTACTGGCCGGCGTTTGAGTCCGCGGGCGTCATCATCCCCGCCAAGGGAAAGCCGATACTCCTGATCGGGCCCGAGAGCGAGACCTACGCGCTGGACAGAAGTCAGATCGAGACGGTGCGCAAGGTTCTCTGGTACCGGGAGAGCGCCGAGCCCGACTACCCGGACATCCCGATCAGCACCTTCGCCGAGGTGTTCGCCGAGGCGTGCGGCGGCAGGCCGGTGAAGCGGCTTGGCATCGTGGGCCGAGCGATCTTCCCGAAGGTGATCTATGAGGAGATCCGCAAGGCGCTGCCGGGGGTCGAGATGGTGGGTGCCGACGAGATCGTCAGTGACATGCGCATCATCAAGAGCCCTAGCGAGATTGCACTGCTGAAGGAGGGTTTCCGGATCAGCGAGATCGCTATTGACGAGTGCCTCGCGCAGATGAAGCCGGGCATGACCGAGCTGCAGGTCGTAGGGCTGGCGCTGAAGTCACTCTACAGCCATGGCGCTGAGTACGAAGCCCATCCGCAGTATGTCATGGGGGGGACCAACACGAACCATGCCATCTCCCGGGCCACCTACCGTCCACTGGCTCAGGGGGAGATGATCCAGCTCAACCTGGGTGCCCGCGTGGGGGGCTACAGCCCAAGTGTCGGCCGACCATGCTGCTTTGGCAGGATGCCGGACGAGATGCGAAGGCTGGTGCAGGTTGGGCTTGAGGCTCACCTCAAGACCATGGAGTTCATGCGCGCGGGCGTGCTGGCGAAGGACGTCGTGAGACGCTTCGAGGAGTTCGTGAAGTCGAGAGGATACGGAGGAAATCTGCTGTACGGGCCCTGCCACGGCATCGGCATGATCGAGGTTGAGCGGCCCTGGATGGAGAGCACCAGCGACTACCTGCTGCAGGAGAACATGACCTTCCAGGTCGACACATTCCTGCATACCGACAGCTATGGGTTGCGCTGGGAGGACGGCGTTCGCGTGATGGCCGACGGGGTCGAGCGGTTGTCGAGCCGCCGCCAGGAAGTCCTGGAGCTCCCGCTGTGAGCCGGCCGCGCCTCCTGCGCCGCACCAGGTGGGCATTCCCGGACGGCGATCTTCCCGACCCGGGGGAGAGAGAGCCACATGGGCACGAGTCGCTGGTGCTGTTCAACCCGAACGCTCGACCGGCGGAGGTCCGGATAGCCGTCTTCTTCGACAACCGCGATCCCGAACGGGACTTGCTGGTCGCGGTGGACGCCGAACGCGTGCGGTGCGTCCGGTTGGATCAGCCCCTTGGGGAGCGGGGGTTCAGGATCCCGTACGGCCAGTACGCACTGTTGGTCGAGAGCGACGAAGCCATCGTGGGGCAGATCGGCCGCATGGACGTGCGACAGCCGAACCTCGCCTACTACACAGTGATGGGATTCCCGCTCGAGTAGGATGCGGGATGACACGAGATCGCCGTGTGATAGCGGTGTTCGGCTTCGATATGGAGACTGACATCGGGAGCTGGACGCCGTTCTACGAGGCGAACCTGTACCCGGTCTCGGCCGCCTATGACCCAGGACTAACATAAGCTTTGGTATCACTTATGGGGGCAGGCCACCCCCGCGCGACCGAGCCGCACGCGGCCCGCTCAGCGGCGATGAAGCTTCGCTTCTCCGCTGGAGCGTGTAGGCCACGGCCCTTTTTAGCAGGGCGTTCTCCATGGTGAGCTGGCCCACCATTCGCTCCAGTTCCAGGAGGCGCTGCTCTTGGTTCTGGCCTACCTGCTCGGGTTCAGCCAGCCGGCCCTGCGCGTACTGCTCTCGCCAGTTGCGCACCACCGTCTGGCACAGCTCATAGCGCCGGCACACCTGCGCCATGGTGGCCGCGCCGGCCAGCAACTCCTCCACCACCTGCCGCTTGAAAGCGGCACTGAATCTTCGTCTCACTGCCATGACGAGGCTCTCTTTCCCGCCTCATCAGAGAGTGCTACATCGCGCCCCATTCTGTCCAGGCCTAGGGGTGCACTCCACTGCAGCGTGTTGACGGCAGGTTCTGTCGCCACGAAGACCGCGTCCGTGCGAGTGACGAGCTCGAGTGTGGTGCGCGGGCCAGTATGATCGCCATGATCGTGACTCAACAGCACGAGGTCCGCCCGCTCGACCTGCCTGGCTCGCAGAGGGAGCGGACCCCGCAGCGGGAGGTCGATCTCGGAGGTCATCGGACTCGCATCGTCCTTTGGCTCGATGATGGGATCGATGAAGGTGACCCGGCCCCGCCAGTTGATCGCGAATCCTCCGTTCCCGAGCTACCACAGCGCGACGGTGGCTGCGGCTGGATCGTGCAGCTCGGGAAGTGTCACCATCCCATACGGCTCCCTGCTGGGTACGTTCCTCGGCAGTTCACTCACCGCTCATCTCCCGATGTGCCGGACCGCTGCCCATCCCCCCTGTGAGTCGGCGCACGTCTTAGTACGGCTGGCTCCGGCCTTCGGCGATCAGGGGGGACCCACCTGCGGTCACCCCAGCTGAGCCCGTCGCGAACGGCCAGGTCGTACAGGCCCTCCCGTGGCCGGAGACCGTTACTGTACCGGGTCTCGCCTCCTGTCTCGCAGGATGGCCGCCCTCCTCCTGGAACCTAATCCGAAATGGCCACAACTTGGAGGATGCCATGTCCATTATCAATGTGCCGTATGGTGACACCGAGAGGAGCTTCGAGATCACGGACCGCAATCTGCTGGCGGTTTTCGACTACCCCCGTGTGGGACGTCCCACAGCGGCCGCGGAGCGCGCAGCGGTAGACAGAGCGCTCGAAAACCCGATCGGTGCCGCGTCCCTCGGAGAGCTCGCGAGGGGAGCGAAGCGCGTTGCCCTTCTCGTTGACGACTGGACGCGGCCGACGCCGGCCTACAAGGTGCTGCCCGTCATCCTCGAGCAGTTGCGGGAGGCAGGCTGCGCGGACTCAGATGTCTCCATCGTGTTCGCGAAGGGGATGCACCGGGAGCTCTCGCGGGAGGAGATGGAGCGGAAGGTAGGCCGCGATGTCGTCGAACGCTTTGAGCCCAGGAACCACGACCCCCACGGGAATCTCGCCGAACTCGGGAAGTCGCCTAGCGGCACACCTGTCTTCATCAACCGAACCGTCGTTGAGGCCGACCTGCGGATCGCTGTGGGAAGTGTGCTGGCCCACCCGGTGGCCGGTTTCGGCGGTGGTGCTAAGATCATCGTGCCGGGAGTCGCGGGTCACGACACGATCCACCACAACCACAGTCTGTGCAACCATCCAAGCGTCACCATCGGCCGCGCGGAGGACAACCCCGTCCGCAGGGACATGGAGGACATCGCCCGCATGGCCGATCTGAACATGGTCGTGAACACCATCCTCTCGCCACAGCTCGAGATCGTCGATGCGGTCGCTGGAGACGTTGTGGCGGCACACCGGGAAGGCGTTGCTCGTTACTGCAGCATCTACGGCGCGGAGATCGCCGAGCAGGCCGATGTAGGAGTGGTGGGCGCCAGTCCCCGCGACGCGACCTTCGGTCATGCCACGTTCGCCCTCTATGCGGGCGCGGCCATGGTACGGCCCGGGGGATCGCTCGTCCTCGTGGCGCCGTGCCAGGACGGCCCCGGCTCCAAGGAAGGCCGATTGGAGTTCAGGGAGCAAGCAGCCAATACGCCTGAGAAGCTCATGGAGAGAATCAAGGCTGGGGAGATCAGCGCCTCAGGCGGGGCGTTCATGTACGTCTACTCCAGGACCGTGAACAACTACCGCGTTGTCCTGGTCTCCGACAACTACTCGGCGGAGGAGGCAGACGAACTGGGCGTCGGCTATGGCGTGACGCTTCAGGATGCGGTTGACACCGCGCTGGCATCTGCTGGGGCCGACGCCCGAGTCTCGGTAATGCCCTCAGGCGGCATGGCCGTGCCGATGGCAGTCGCATAGGACGGAGGTCCAGACGGCAGCAACACCTGCCCGCTCCCACAGAGGGAGGTGGGAGGAACTGAGGTCGGTAGCGGAAGGCGCTCCTGATCAGCGCCCCGAGTTCTGGCGCTGCCTGTGTGTGTCACGTAGCGATGAGACACCCCTGACACCCCTGCAGGCTTGTCTCCGAACCTCAAGCCATTCTACCATATGGACCGTTCGGCGGCGCCCCCGGGCGGTTGACAAGGGCACCAGGCGCTCACTGCGCCCCGATTCGTTACGGCCGTTCTGCGTCCGGCATCCGAGAAAGCTCCGGAGGAGTGCCTTACCCACCCCGTGTTCGCGCCCTCCGCACTTGCCGCGATGGGGCTTCAGCCGTCGGTCAGAGCATCCGGATAGCATTTTTCGGGGGGACAGGGAGCAGTCGCATGGCTACGACCCGGACGCGGCGAAGCGCCTGCAGGCCGTCGAGCAGAAGATTGAGAACATCTGGAAGGCGATCGAGGACGGCCTCACAGATACGGACCGGGCCAACGCCCGTCTGGACGCTCTGGCCAAGGATAGGGAGAAGCTCCTGGGGTCCTCATTAGACCTGGGCGAGCCACCGCAGATCGACGTCGAAGCGGCCATGACCTACCGGCGGCAGACAGAGAAGGTGCTGGCGCAGGGCGGGCCGACCGAACAGAAGCAGATCATCCGCACTTGGATGTCCGAAATGAAACTGGCTCCGGAACGCCTAGAGGTCGAGATGACCTACCGCATTCCGGAGCCTGTTATGCATTCAGTGGTAGCGGGGGCGGGATTTGTACCCGATTCGTACTCTGAGTTCCCGCCGCTGGTGGCAGCCCGCTGGGTCTACGCGCCGGCAAAGCAGGGCGCCAGGGAGATGCGGCGGATCGAGTTCGCCGCCTAGGCCTCTCCTGTGAGAAAGCCGTTGTGGCATCTTGCCGCATCCACGGTCTAGTCAGGAATCCACAGTCCGAACGCTCTTCGGATGTAGACGGCCATCTGGTCCCGCGTTACCTCTAACGTGGGTCGGTAGTAGCCGTCGTCATAGCCCTTCACAACTCCGCTCTCGATGCAGTACTGGATGTGTTTACGCGCCCAGTAGTCACACGGCACATCCGGGAAGGGCGGCCCGACACACTCCGTCTCCGCAATTCCCGCCTCCCCGCTCGGCGCGACTATCGCCCGAGCGATGTAGACGGCCATCTGGTCCCGGGTGACTACCAGGCCCGGCTTGTACTCGCCGTCGTCATAGCCCTGGACGACCTTCTGCGAGACTACGTACTCGATCTGCTTATAGGCCCAGTGGGTCGGCGACACGTCCGGGAATGTGGGAGTGGAGGGGGGGTCTGCGATTCCATCATCACCGTTCGGTCTCACCAGGGCGCGCGCAATGAAGACCGCCATCTGATCCCGTGTGACCGGAATCTCGGGGTGGTATAGACCATCCTCGTACCCCCCAACGATCCTACCAGTCGCGCAGGCTATGATCTCATCCGCTGCCCAGCACGGAGTCGGGGGATCGGGTGAAACGTCGGGGAAGTATACACGAATATAGTGCTCCCTCGCCGCGGTGCTGGAACCATTGGCGCTGCTTGTAGTCAGAGATACGCCGTAGTAACCAGGCCGAGTATAGTCGTGCGCCGGCGCCCGCTCTGTCGAGATGGCTCCATCACCGAAGTTCCACGACCACGCGGTAGGATACCCCCCAGACTGGTTATCGAAGGCAACTGCAAGCGGAGCGACTCCGCTGACAGGAGTGGCAGCAAAGACCGCGACAAGAGGATCGGTAATGGCCAGGCGAACAACCTGCCCATTGTACTGATCGGCGATCCAGCAGGAGCCGTCCGACGGGTCCACCGAGACTGAAACAGCCCACGCGTAATCAGTCCCACGCCACAACTCGGTTCCATCCGAGGCGAAGTGTATGATCTGGCTCTGTGGGCCTCCAGTCCAACCGAAATCGGCGGTTTCGGCGACCCAGCACGACCCATCGACCGGGCTCACAGCGATCGAGCGCGGGCGGTATCCATTGGTATCGATTCGCCGCAACGCCGATCCTTCTGCTGAGAAGTGGACGATCTGCCCGGCGTAGGCGTCGTAAACCCAGCACGAACCGTCACTCGGGCTGACGGCCAAGGTCTCGGGCGATATGTTGGCAGTGCGCCGTAGCTCGCTTCCATCGGCAGAGAAATGCACAAGTGACGGCTGAACCCATTCGCCCAGCAGATCGGGCACACCGAAGTCACTGACCCAGCACGAACCATCAACGGAATTCGCCGCCACGTAGCCCGCAACACCTGGTGAGAACACGGAGGGAAGTGCACTGCCATCTCCACCTACGTGGGCTACCTCAGCTGTGCCGCGCGCTACCCAGCATGAGCCGTCAGCGGGATCTGGCGCAAGAGACACCCATGTGTCGAGAAAGGGCAGACCGCTCCAGATCTCACTCCCGGTGTCATTCACTAGAGCTACCCTACCAATGCTTCCATCGACAGCCGTCGCGCCCGCGTCCGCCACCCAACAGGAGTCCTGCCCGTTGGAAGCGACCTGAACGGGGAGATCGAGACCTGAGGCGCGCATCAGCTCGTCCCCATTGCTGTCGAGGCGAATCACTGAGCCGCCACCGGACTGGCCCGCAAGAGTCGGGGTATCGCTCACCCATACTCCGCCGTCCGTTGCATTGGCTGCAACTGACAGCGGCCAACACAAACCGTTTTCGCGCATGAGCAGATCGCCATTCGAGGCAAGAAGCGCTATGGCCGAGGCGCCGAAGTCAGCAGCCCAACACGAACCGCTGATGGGATCGACAGATACTGATTGAGGGACCTGGAGGCTCTCATCTACCAGAATCTGCGTTCCATCAGCCGATAGGTGAAGGACTTTTCCAGAGCGATCGGCGATCCAGCAGGAACCGTCACTTGAGTCCACCGAAATCGAGGCCGCATCGACGATGCTCCCTCCCCGCCACAGCTCGTGCCCGTCAGACGCCAGATGTACGACCATCATGAGGTCGTTGTCGAGTATCCAGCAGGACCCGTCTGCACTGTTCACCGATATGTACGAGGGGTTCAGAAGATCTCCGCCCTGCCACAGCCGAGCGCCGTTGTTGGCAATGTGGGCTACTTCCCCCGTTGCGGCATCTGCCACCCAGCACGAGTCGTCGTTGGCGTTCACAGCAACTGATACCGGAGACGCTAATCCGGTACCCGTCCACAACAGAGTCCCGTCCGCCGCTAACCTGACGACTTCGCCGTTCTCGGGATCAACCACCCAGCACGAGCCGTCGGACGGATTCACCGAGATCGAGAGCGGGACTGCCAATATGTCGCCTCGCCACTGCTCCGTGCCGTCTGCACGAAGGTGAACGACCTGCCCAGTGCCCGTATCCGCGACCCAGCAGGAATCGTTGCCTGGGTCGGTCGAGATGGAACTGACCGACCAGAAGCCATCGACCTGAGCGAGGATCTCCCCATCGGCCGCGAAGCGGATAACACTCGCACCGGCTGCCGCCCAGCAGGAGCCGTCGGCGGTGTTGACCGAAAGAGCACGAGGCTTGCCGAGGGGGCTTCGCCATGCTTCTACTATATTCTTCGTTCGCGCGTTGCCATAGATATCACTTTCGCCGTTGCGGGTGTCTTCCCAGAATATCCGTCCCCCGCTCGTGACTGGGTACCACTGGTCGGCGAGTGAGGAAGTGACCTGGGACTCCTCTCCGGTCGCCAGGTTGAGCATGAAAACGTCTGAGTTGCCATTGCGGAAATCGGCCCAGACGACGAGGCTCCCGTCGATTTCGGGAGCCCACTGATCCGCCGGGTGTGAGGTAACCTGCCGCTCGGTGCGAGATGAGATGTCATACAGGTAGATATCGTAGTTGCCGTTACGCGCGTCCTCCCATACCACGTAGTTCCCGGAGACAACCCCCATCTGCTCACCGCTGGCCAGGCAGATCGGAGTCTCTCCGCCGGTCGAAAGATCGTAGGAGTAGATGTCCCAGCCTGCACGCCGGTCATCCGTCCACACGATGATGTTGCCAGAGATATCGGGCCAGTACTCGGTCCCAGGAAGGTTCGTAATCTGTCGTGTCTCGGCAGTTGACAGGTCGCAGTAGTACACGTCCCAGCTTCCGTTGCGGTTGTCCTGCCACACAACTCCGCTACCTGATATCCTGGGCAGCATCTGGTCACCGGCGTCCGTGCAAACCGGGAATTCGGTTTCGCTGGCGAAGTCATAGCCGTAGATGTCCCAGTCCCCTCCCCGATTGTCTTCCCAGACACATATTGACCCGGAGATCTCGGGATAGAGCTTGGCGGAGGAGACGGGGGAGGGAAGAGAGCGATGTTCACCGTCTGCGAAATTGTGTGTCCAGACCTGCCAGATGGAGTTGAAGTGGTCGACTCTCTCCATCCACACGACCCGGTCGCCATCGGCGGAGGCGCCCGCTTGCCATAGGGTGCCCACCGCAACGGGGAAATCGTAGGAGGCGGCAGCAAGGGGACACGCTGCAAGCACAAGGCAGACACACAACAAAATGCAGCGGAGGACCGTATCGGAGCACGCTCTCATCATAATCCCTTGGTTTGTCTGGCTCTGCCGACCGACGCGAGGTCGCGATTGCATCATGATACCTGAATCGTTCATTGGTCGACCGGCAAGTCAAATGCCCGCGCCAGGTAGACCGCCATCTGATCCCTGGTGCACACGTACTCCGGGTGGTACCGGCCATCCGGATAACCTTGGGTCACGCCCTCGGAAGCGATATACTGCACGTGTTTGTAGCACCACGACCAGGTGCCTTGACTCGTCATATCCGGGAATATCGGCGTCTCAGACGGCGTCGGGACCGCCGCCTCTCCTCCGCTCACGGCCCGGGCCAGGAAAACGGCCATCTGCCCGCGATCTACGGCGTCGTTCGGATGATAAAGGCCATCGGGGTACCCGCTCACGATTCCCTGCGCTTTGGCGTATTCCACGTACTTGTAGGACCAGTCGGTCTTCGATATGTCTGCGAAGCTCGGGCTGGCAGGGCCAACAGGGATGCCGGCGTCGCCGCCGGCCAACGCACGCGTGATGTAGGCCGCCATCTGGGCTCGCGTAACAGGCAGCAAGGGCTGATAGGTGCCGTCGGGATAGCCGGTCGTTATGCCTGCCCGAGCGATCGCGTAGATGCTCTCTTGAGCCCAGTAGTCCAGTCCGATATCCAGGAAGGCCCTGAGTTGCACGCTGACGCTGGCTTCAGCACGATTGCCATTCATATCGAAGCCTGTGACCTTCAGGATGCGATCACCCATCAGGTCCGGCTGGACGGGGACGGCTCCCTCCCAATGGTCGTCAGGATTCGGGAGAACAGCCAGCGGCTGGTCGTCGATGGACAGGGCGCAGAGGCTCAGTGGAAGCTGACCCGACCATGAGCCCGATGCTTCCACATCGCCCCAGACGACCTCCCCCTCCGCAGGTGACGTGATGCTGATCGCGGGCGCGAGCATCAGGCCAACGACGGTGACAATCGTCTCAGCACTTGATTTGTTGCCGACGCCGTCTTCAGCAACCGCCGTTATGGTTTTCGCGCTAGGGCTGTAGCCCGCAGGGTCGAGTACCGTCGTCCATCCGTCTGCTCCCCAGCGGTCGGTTCCGATAGGCCAGCCGTCCAGGTAGAAACTGACGCCGCTCACCCCCTGATCATCGTCGGCCTCAGCGATGATGAGCATCGGCGCCGCTATGGATGATCCGGGCAGTGGGGCAACGATGCTCACGGTCGGCGGCCCGGCATCGGATGGTGGCTCGGCACTGACAGTAAACACGCCAAGGCGGTCAATACTGGTGGTTACTGTTGCGTTCGCCTCATCGACAATACTGACAAGCCGTTGCCAGGCCAGGCGGAAAGCATCGAACCTGTATATGCCAAGGTTGGATGTCTGGAATCCTTGCGCTAGATCGGCGTAGTAGCTGATCGAGAGCTGGTTCTCGCCTTCCAGCAGCACTTGAGCCGGACCACTCGGCACGAACTCATAGCAGAGCGAGAGGAATGCCATCGGAGGCGCGGCGGGAAGATCATCTCCCGACACGAGAAAGCCATCAATCGAATCAATGCTCGGCTGTGGAGCGACGTTCAGTGTCGCTCCTGGCAAGGTGAGCAGGAGAGGTTCGGATATCGAGGCTGCCCGGACTGGCGCAGCCATTGCACTTACACTGCCGCTGGTTCCGGCATTCACTGTGATCCAGATGGGCTGCAGCCAACACGTATTCCCCTTGTCGTCCCTCACCTCGGCGCGGATGAACCTGTCGCCGGCGGCATAGGATCGAGGCATCGTTGCGAGGCAAACATCTCCGCCCTGATCCGTTGCCGTGACCTTCATGGGTGGTTGCGACGGGTCGCCAGAGACGAAGGTGATCTCGCACTTGCGCGGAGATCCCCAGAAGTTATACTTCTGCTGTATGCGGACCGCGATCTCGTGGTTGACGGGATCGGCCCAGTGAGCCAGTATCCAGGGAGCCTTCGAGCCGCCCTTGCAGGCATAGAAGCGGCCGTGTTCGAGCGCCCCCTTGATCTGATCGCGGTTGGGCGAGGCAGAGTACGTCGTCCACGCGACTACCGCTGCGTCATCCCGCCAGGGGGCGGACTGCAGAGGATGGTAGTCATCTCCAGCAATGCCCCATACTCCGTGCAGACCTAGCCCGAGAAGCTTGTCCCATTTCTCAACTGCGAACGCTTGATCGAACAGCGTAGCATCCCATGCGTCGGGATCACAGAAGCGGTTCAGCAGAGCGCCGAGGTGCACCATCGAGTTGTAAAGCTCAATGCCGTCGTATCTCCGGCGAAGATCCGGACTGCATAGGGTGACGGCATTAATCTGAGTGCTCGCTTCGTCGGGGTGAGCAAAGAACGCGAGCCCGCCGTTGTCGCGGATGTTACTGAGACGTTCCTTCGTATCTCCGCTCCCCATCTTGCTTAGGTCTGCACCCTCGCTGAAGCCTATTCCCAGTATGTGGGTGGGTCCGGTGTCTTCCACAGATCCGACCATCGAAACAATCCCATCGACTCCCGGGTCGATGAAGACCTGCTGCCATGTTTCTTCATTGAACTTCATGTGGTGCTCGGTGATGGCGAGGAAGTCGTATCCGTCACCGACGTACTTCTCGAGAAGGTCGCGATCTGAGCCGGGAGTGACATCGTCGCCCGGCACATCCGTCTCGCGGTGGGCGTGGAGCTGCCCGCGATGCGGATACCACCACCCGGAGTCCCACTCGCTCTTCGACGGGTACGGCGAGACTGGGATCACGCTTGCTCGTGCGCGATCATGGATGAAGACGTCGCGCGTGCCGTTGGTATCACTCGGGGCCAAGGTTGATGCTAGCGACGGGAACGCGACATAGCGTCCGTCTCCGCTCAATACGGGCCAGTCCGAGGCGCCATTGCCCGCCACCTGCGAGGTGTTGAGGCTCACACAGGAGGTTCTGGACGTTCTCAGATCCCGCACGAAAACATCGTGGTAAGCCGAATCACCGGAGGCCAGGTTGCTGGCGTATGAGCCGAACGCGACAACCTGCCCATCACCGCTGATGCAGGCGTAGCCCGAGTTCCAGTTCCCTTCGACACCAGCGTTGTTGACGCTTGTGATCCATGTTCGATCCGCCGTACGATCTCGCAGGAACACATCAATGCAGCCATTCGTGTCCCAAGCCACGAGATTCGAGGCATACGAGCTGAAGACAACACGCGCCCCGTTTTCACTGATTGATGCTCCCCCGGAGTTCGCATTGCCCTGACCTGAGATGCCGATGCTGACCCGCTCTGTGGCCGCCCCGGTTCGGTCACGGACAAACACATCGTCGTACCCGTTCGTGTCGTCCAGCACCAAGTTGGAGGCCGCAGACGTGAACGCGACGAATCGGCCGTCACCGCTGATGGCGGAACCTTCAGACTCACCGTTTCCCTGCTCGCCTGAGGTGGCCACGCTGACAAGCCCCGTAGTGCTGGCCCAGCGGTCATGGATAAAGGCATCGCGGAAGCCGTTCGTATCGCCTGAGCCTGCAAGGTCGGTCGCGTCAGACGTGAATCCCACGAAGCGGCCATCTGAGTTGATGCTCGGCCAAAGCGAATGGCCGTTGCCTGGCTGGCCGGACGTGCTACGACTCACGCATTCGATGTTTCCGGTCTGGAGATCCTTGATAAAGACCTGCCAGAACCAGTTCCAGGAATCGGGCGCGAGGTTTGAGGCGGGGGAACAGAAGGCTACATACCGACCATTCGCGCTGATTGCCGGCCAGTCCGAGTAGTCGTCAGCCTGCGATCCCGCACCGCTGACACTCACCCGCTCGGTTACACCCGTCGCGGTGTCCCTGACAAAGATATCGCGGACGCCGTTCGTGTCGCCGGACACTAGGTCGCTCGCGTCGGAGGCGAAAGCCACATATCGTCCGTCTGCGCTTATGGCAGGCCAGTCGGACTCGCTGTTGGCCGATCCGCCCAGGTAGCTTACGCTAACGAGTTCGGTTGTGCCGGCCAGGACGGCAGTAGTTAGAGAGGAGAGGCATCCGAAGAGGAGCAGTACCAGCGGGCGTCTCAAGCTCGTAGTCACGGCATTACCTCGCCCAATACAGTTTGCCGATTACGTTCCGTCTAGAGAACGGGCAAGAGCGCGGTAACCCAGGACAGCCTAAGGTAGGGTTCGCCAGGCAGTGCAGCGATCCTGTCTGTGGTTCCGGCGAGTGAAGACCGGTCCGGGTGTGGTGGTCAATTCGCCGCGAAACCGCTGTAGCCTTGCTCTGACTGCATATTCCGACTGAAACCGGCCACCGATTCCGATTGAATCCGGCCACTGATTCCGATCCAATCCGGCCACCGATTCCGGGGGAAAGCGGCCACCCATTCCGGAGCAATCCGGCCAGGGCTGGGAGTGAGGCGAGACGCGGGATAATCGACCAAGCATAGGGTAAGCTGGGCTTCTTTGGTTGGAGTGAAGACCGAGGAGGTGCAGATGCCCAGGGAGCGATTATCCATGCGCAAGATCAAAGAAGTGCTGCGGCTGAGGTGGGAGGCGGGGCTGTCGCAGCGGGAGATTGGCATCAGCTGTCGGCTGGGCCGGAGCACGGTGCGGGACTACCTGCTGCGGGCGGAGGCGGCGGGGCTGAGCTGGCCCCTGCCCGAGGAGATGGATGAGGAGCAGTTGGAGCAGCTGCTCTTCCCACCTCCGCCTGACGCGGTGCGTCACCGTCCCCTGCCCGACTGGGCGACGCTGCATCAGGAACTGCGGCGCAAGGGGATGACCCTGGGGCTGCTCTGGCAGGAGTACCGGGCAGCGCACCCGGATGGCTACGGCTACAGCCAATTCTGCGCCCGCTATCATCAGTGGGCCAACGCCCTGGAACCGGTGCTGCGCCAGCACTATGTCGCCGGCGAGAAGCTGCTCGTGGACTACGCCGGTCAGACCGTACCGGTGGTCGACCGGCATACCGGGGAGGTGCGCCAGGCGCAGATCTTCGTTGCCGTGCTGGGGGCCAGCAATTACACCTATGTCGAAGCCACCTGGACCCAGGGCCTACCTGATTGGATCGGCTCGCATCGGCGCTGTCTGGAATTCCTGGGCGGGGTGCCGGCGCTGATCATCCCGGATAACATCAAGTCCGGCGTCACCTCCCCCTGTTTCTACGATCCCGATCTCAACCACACCTACCAGAAGCTGGCGGAGCACTACGGCGCCGCGGTGCTGCCCGCCCGGATACGCCGTCCGCGTGACAAGGCCAAAGCCGAAGCTGGCGTCCAGGGAGCAGAGCGCTGGATACTGGCGCGGCTACGGCACCGGCGCTTCTTTTCACTGGGGGAGCTGAACGAAGCCCTCCGAGAGCTTCTGGCGGAGTACAATCGCCGGCCCTTCCAGAAGCTGGAGGGCTGCCGGGAATCGCTCTTTCTCGCGCTCGATCAGCCCGCCCTCCGGCCCCTGCCTGCCCAGCCCTACGAGTACCAGGAGTGGAAGAAGGCGCGGGTCAGCATCGACTACCACGTGGAGGTGGACCGGCACTATTACTCCGTGCCCTATCAGATCCTGGGCGCCCAGGTCGAGGTCTGCCTCACCGCCCACACCGTGGAGATCCTCCACAAGGGCACGCGAGTGGCTTCTCACCTGCGCTCCTTCGTGCGGGGCGGACACACCACGGTGCTGGCTCACATGCCACGCCATCACCGAGAGTATGTGGATTGGAGCCCTGCGCGGCTGGTGCGCTGGGCCCAGCAGACCGGGCCCGCCACCGCCCAGGTGGTAGCGCAAATCCTGGCCTCCCGTCCCCACCCCGTCCAGGGCTACCGGGCGGGCCTGGGGGTGCTACGCCTGGGCAAGCAGCACGGCCCGCAACGGCTGGAGGCGGCCTGTGCCCGAGCCCTGGCGCTGAACGCCCTCAGCTACAAGAGCATCAAGTCCATCCTCAAGCATGGGCTGGAGAGCCAGCCTCTACCCACGGCCACTGCGCCGCAGGCACCGATTCAGCACGCCCATATCCGGGGCGCGCAATACTACAGAGCAGGTGACGCTTGCGTCACCGACTATCCCAGGGAGGATACCTGTCATGCTGCATCAGCCGACGCTGGATAAACTGCAGGAGCTAAAGCTCGCCGGGATGCTCCGCGCCTATCAGGAGCAACAGCAGATGCCCGACTGCCAGGCATTGAGCTTTGAGGAACGGCTCGGGCTACTGGTGGACCGCGAACTCACCGAGCGCGCCAACCGAAGACTGGCCACTCGCTTGCGCTTCGCCCGCCTTCGCCAGGAGGCCTGCCTCGAAGACATCGACTTCCGCCACCCCCGGGGGCTGGATCGCTCCGTGGTGCTGGGCCTGGCCGATTGCCGCTGGATCGCCCACCGTGACAACTGTCTGATCGTGGGTCCCACCGGCGCGGGGAAGACCTACCTCGCCTGCGCACTGGGTCAGCAGGCCTGTCGGGAAGGCTACTCCGTACGGTATCTGCGTCTACCGCGACTGCTCTCAGAGCTGAGCATCGCCCGCGGCGACGGCCGCTACCCCAGAGTGCTGGCCGCGCTCGCCCGGACGGAACTGATCGTACTCGACGACTGGGGCACGGCCGCACTCGCCCCCGAGCAGTGTCGGGAGCTGCTGGAGATCCTCGAGGACCGCTACCAGCGCCGCTCTACCCTGGTCGCCTCTCAACTGCCCGTCGCCAACTGGCACGAGTACCTAGGCGACCCTACCATCGCCGACGCCATCCTGGACCGGCTGGTGCACAACGCCCATACCATCACGCTGAAAGGAGAGTCCATGCGAAAACGCAATAAGCCATTGTCAGCCGACGGAAAATCAGGTACAACAGAGACCAAGTGAACGACCCCGTGTCGTCGCTTCGCTCCGAGCCCTGCGAAGTGGCCGCTTTCAATCGGAATGGCCGGCCGCTTTCCTTCGGAACGCGTGGCCGCTTTCATCGGAATGCGCAGGCCTCGCCGGCTGTCCCCCCGAAAAAACACTATCCGGGCGTTCTGAGAGCATACTACATCACAAATCGTCTGCGGCCGCGTGCAGTGGTCAGTTGCCCGTGAGAACGCCGTGAGCGCACTCTGGCGAACGGATGAGTTTTTGGACAGGACACGGTCCTACCGGCGCCCGACACACGCAGTAGGTCGCAGGTTGGAAGCGGGGTTAGGGTTAGCAGACAAGCTATTCATTGCGAACCCGATACATACCTGCGACCATGGATCGCCCACTTCGAGCGGCCGACAATACCTCAGGGCTTCTCTGTGTGCCTCTCTGTCCACGTCTCGCCATCGAGCTTACTCAAGCAGCCCAAAAGCCCGCGCCGCATACACCGCCATCTGATCCCGCGTGACGACGTCCTGTGGATGGTAGTAGCCATCCAGATACCCCTGCACCACACCGTTCTCCACGCAGTACTCTATGTGTTTGTAGGCCCAGAAGGGCTCTGTGCCGTCTTCCCCGTAGCCCGTGCTGGGAACGTCGGGGAAGTTTCGGGGGTCGGCTGGCACGTAGTCGGCAAGGGCAGCCTCCCCCGTGGGTGCCACAAGTGCCCGTGCGACATATACCGCCATCTGGTCTCGGGTCACCTGGTACTCGGGGTGGTAGGTGCCATCCCCGTACCCGCCGACGACACTTTGGGAGGCCGCATACTCCACGTACTTCAGTGCCCAGAACCCATCCAGCACGTCCGGGAAGGTTGGGGCGCCGGTGAACTCGGGCACGTTGTCGTCGCCACCCGCCAGAGCGCGGGCGATGTAGACGGCCATCTGGTCTCGGGTGACGGCCAGCTCGGGATGATAGAGGCCGTCCGGGTAGCCCCCGACGATGCCCGCCAGCTTCGCTGCCTCCACGTGCGGCCATGCCCAATGGCCCTCGGGCACGTCCAGGAACGTATTCGAC
>Ga0307380_10005177_pt1 | contig 17372 bp, 16 predicted proteins | sample UN3MG_FD_202239 | JGI IMG/M metagenome (GOLD analysis project Ga0307380, IMG submission 202239) | Soil microbial communities from Risofladan, Vaasa, Finland - UN-3 | ecosystem: Environmental > Terrestrial > Soil > Coastal area > Acid sulfate soil | place: Finland: Risofladan, Vaasa | collected...
TATTATGGCCGGTCGGGCATGTTCGACGATGCGATGGCCGAGCCCACAGTTCCCGTATTCTTTGCGCTGGCCGATTCTGTAGCGACCTGCCCGCCGAGAACTTTCAGTATCCGAAGCAGCGTTTCCAACTGGGCCGTTTCGGCATTACGCATTTCGTTACGGAAGCCGAGGATGTCGGCCTTCCAATCGTTCAATTCGACGCGCATCTCGATCAGGAGGCTGTTGGCTTCGGCCAGTTCCTGCTGCGCCTGCTTTAATTGGGCATCGAGAGAAGCCGTCTGGTCGCTAAGCTGCCGGTTTTTAGCGATAAAGTCTTCGTTTTGCCGCCGCAATTCAGCCGCTTCCTGGGTAAGCCTGGCGTATTCTCCCGATAATTTCATCGCCGACTCGACTACGGTTGGGCCTTCCGGATCAGGCTCCTGGAACCTCTTGGCAATAGCATCATTCTGCTGTCTTTCGAATGGCACAGGCTCGACGGCAAGGTCCGCCGGCTGTTGACTGGATGAGCAGCCCGCCAGCAGAAACACCGGCGCGAATAATATCGCTAAAATAATTATCTTCCTGTCACTTCGCATTTTACTTTTCTCCATATTCTTCACATTTTATTTAGCAGCTATATAGCATCATTTTACGTTTGGGGATTATCCGGCGCCGGGGCAGGTGCCGGAGCGCCGGCATATTCACACTTCAATGACGTTCTTGTGCCGCAGGGACAGATTACCTCTATTACGGCGTATTGTTCATGATTCTCCAGGATCCGCACCTGTGGCGCGGATGAAGCCTCGACTTGCTGTTTCGGCGAATCCGACCCGACTTGTGCCGCATCGAGCAGAAACCGGCCTTCGAGTGTAACTTCATCGCTTTTTAAAATTCGTCCTGCCGCTGTTGCCATTTATTATCCTAATCCTTTATAAACGCTTATAGTCAAGCACAGTAATCTATCCCGATTCCGTCGGAGTTAATATCACGTTCGTTGCCGGCCTGCTCTTCCGTCAGAGTTTCTTCTTCCGGGGCGGATTCGTCTTTTTCATCATTTTCATGATGTAATTGCTGCCGGCGTTTTCTTTCTTCACGGTGTTTTACCGGAGTCAAACCGGTGATATTCTTCAAACCGTCCACCGGTTTAATAAGATTTGAATCATAATCTGCCATCTTTCCACTGCCTTAATTTTACTGACAAGTTAAATAAAGCACTTGCATGCAGTTGGCTGACACGTGACTCGGTAATTTCTAAAATTTCGGCTACCTGTTTCATTGTCAGTTGTTGCTGGTAATAAAGCAGAATCACCTGTCGATATCTTTCGGACAATTGCTGTATCGCTTCGGCCAGCTTATTTATAAGCTCTTGACGTTCGACTTTTTCTTCAGGCGAGACCGGATTTGCCGGCGTCAAATAATTACTCAGTACGGGTGCATCCTCGCCAAAGCCGTCGAGCGAGATAAAATGCTGCGCCCGGGCTTTTTCGAACGTTTCGTAAAGCTCCTCAACTGTTATCCCAAGTCTTTCAGCCAATTCGGTTTCAGTCGGAGGAGTTCCCGTCTGCTCGGTGATCTTCCTGCTGAGCTGCTCGGCGGTTTGAATCCGCTTTCTCAAGCTTGCAGGTATAAAGGACCAGCCCCTCATCTCATCGAGAATAGCACCTTTGATCCTGATATAAGCGTATGTTTTGAATTCCGCCTGATAAGAAGGATCGAAATCGCGTGCGGCCCGAACGAGCCCGACAGTTCCCGCCGAGATCATATCTTCAAACGATAACGGCGGCTTCAGATACGTTACCACCTGACTGGCTATCTTGTGAACCATTGGCAAAAGTTCTGTTATCTGTTCGTTCTCGATTTCTCCACGGACAGACTTTTTCTGGAAGGTGTAAGCGCGCAGGGCAACACTATTCAGATGCTTTCGGCTCTTTTTGGCAAACTGATCTTCAATGATGTTTTTAGCTTGTACCGTCACTGCCCTTTACTCCTGAGTTCCTTTCTGTGATTCGCCGCAAAACCGGAATCCTCTTGTTGATTCACCCGGTTTGCAATCATCGCATTTACCAAAATAGCGTTTATCGCTTTTACAGCCCAGCCACCCGCTATATACGCAAGCACCGCCCCTATCAGCGCCCTCTTACAGCAGACAAACGGTGACAGGCCGTAAATCCATCCGACTAAGCTCAAGACGAAAAAACATATCACCGCAATGCTTACTGCAATCGATCTGACATGTAACGGCATAATTATCTCGTATTTCCTGTTGTTCACATCATATTGCTTTTATACGGCGCATAAAACATCACTTCTACACCGTAACAAGTTCCCGCCCCTTCGGCTCTATCGAGTCGGTCTGCCGGATGGATATCGTTTCTATCGGCTCCAAATCGGTTCCAAGAACGATTTCGTCATACGCAACGACCGGCAGCATCGGCACCGTCCGCGATAACATTACCGCCAAAGGCGAGCGCAATCTCGCATCACAGAGCAAAACCACCTTATCGTGACCTTTATCCATTGCCGCCTTCCAGGCCTGTGCGGTTTGCCTGCTTATATCCATCGTTATCTCGGTCGGCAAAGCCAGGCTTATTCCATCCGCATCCTGCTGCAGGGTCGAAGCCGCCTGATGCTCGAGCGCGGGATCCAGTGTTATAGCCAAAATCCCGCCGTTACCGTTCTTACACTGCTCGGTAATAGTCCTGCTAAGGCGTTTACGAACCATCTCCGTCAGGACGGCGGTGTTTTTGGTTTTTGAAGCGTGTTCTCCAAGAGATTCAAGAATAGCGGTTAATTCACGAATCGGTATTCCATCCTTTATGAGATTTTTAAGCACACGTTGAAGCAATCCAATAGACACTTCCCGGTCGGCCCCGATAACTTCTCCGACCAATGACGGCTGCGTTTTACGTAGCCTGTCGATGAGAAGCTGCACATCCTCACGGGTCAACAAATCGCCGGAGTGTTTTCGCAGCGTTTCGGATAAGTGCGTAATAAACACCGACTCCGGATCGATCACGGAATATCCGTTCAGCTCGGCCTTCTCCTTATTGGCCGCCGTAATCCATAAAGCAGGCAGTCCGTAAACGGGTTCGGTGGTTTCTATGCCCTCGACCCTGGTTTGGACGGTACCCGGATCCATAGCAAGGAACATCTCAGGCTCCAATCGCCCCTTCGCTACCGGCAGATCTGCAATTCGAATTTCATAAGCAGTCGACTCGATATTAATATTGTCACGCAGCCGAACCAGGGGAATAATGATGCCGAGCTGCTGTGCAAACTTTCTCCGCAGTGCCCCGATACGGTCGAAGATAGTGCTGTCTTTGCGGGGGTCCACCATACTGATTAATCGCACGCCGACCTGTACGGAAATCTGGTCGACGTCCAGCAGCTCTTCGACCGGCTGTTTCTCGGCCTTTGCCCGGGGGGAGGCACTCTTTTCCTGCTTGTGGCCTTTTTCGGATTTCGCCACCACACGTCCAAGTAAGGCTGCTCCGACACCCAATAATATGAACGGAATCTTAGGCAGGCCGGGCACGAATGCCATCGATGCGATAATGAAAGCCGCTATAATCAAGGGTTGACTCGTTTTGAGAAACTGCCTGGACAGATCCTGGCCGACGCTGTATTGTGAAGATATCTTTGTAACCAGGAATCCCGAGCTGACCGCAATAATGACAGACGGGATCTGGCTGACCAGTCCATCCCCGATGGAAAGGATGGAATAAGTCCTAACGGCGCCCGCGATCGAAATACCGCGCGAATATCCCATTGCTATACCGCCAATTATATTTACCGCCGTGATGATCAGCCCGGCCTTGGCATCGCCGCGAATAAATTTGCTGGCACCATCCATCGCACCGTAGAACTCGCTTTCTTTTACAATTTTTGCCCGGCGCTCGTTGGCCTGTGTTTCTGTAATAGTCCCGGCGTTGAGGTCCGCATCGATGGCCATTTGTTTACCGGGCATCGCATCAAGGGTAAAACGGGCGGATACTTCGCTGATTCGCTCGGCACCTTTGGTAATAACAATGAACTGAATCACGACAAGGATCAGGAAAATGACCAGGCCAACCACAACACTGCCACCGGCAACAAAACCGCCAAAGGTCTCAATGATTTTTCCGGCATTTCCATTCAGAAGGATCAATCTCGTCGAGGCAACGTTAAGGGAGAGGCGAAACAATGTTACGAAAAGAAGCAGTGAAGGAAACGTCGATAATTCGAGCGCCTCTTTCGACGACAGGGTCACGACTAAAACGCCTATAGCCAGCGAGATACTGCAAGCCAGAAACATATCCAAAACCATCGTAGGCAAAGGAATTATAAGGGTGGCAAGAACCGCAACCAGGCCGACAACCAATACAATATTGCTGTAGGACGCTATAGACGTGTTGAGGCTGTCCGACCCGGTGGATCTTTGCGAATTAGATTGTCCATGTCCCGCCATCAAAATTCCTTCTCAAAGTCACGCCTTGGCAGCCACGGCTGCAGAAGAATCGTTGAGGCCGAGAATCTGCTTTATCCTGATAGCAAACCGGCCGTCCACCACCACTATATTTCCGGTAGCAAACCTGGTATCCCTGAGATACAAGTCCGCCGGCTCATCGATGGATTTGTCGAGCTTTAACACAGAACCGGGCCCAAGCTGTAAAAGCCGCTTAACCGGCAACTCAGCCTGGCCGATAACGACCGTAACTGAAACGTCCATAGCCAATAATACATCGATACTTCCTGCGCCGGTTGTTGCCTCTGTTCCGGCAACTTCGGAAAATTCGACCGATTGCGCCTGCGTTTTATCGTCTTGCTGCGGCGTATCTTCCTGCATATCTTGTTTTTCTTTTACGGCAGTAGCTTTTGCCATATCTCTATGTCCTCTCAATCATTTAGTCTTGGCGCTCGAGTTCATGTTTTAAGCAGTGTCTCCAAACGCCGTCGTTGTAGTCGTAATTGTGACAGCGTACTTGCCGGCTGATTTTCCGGGCCGGCCATAATAAACCGTCCGACCGTCTACTATCAATTCAACCGGCTGATCGACTCTCTTATCCAGCAAAAGTATATCATCCGCCTGAAGATTCATTAGTTCTTCAAAGCTAAGCACGGCAGAAGCCAGTTGACTTGTAATGAGAACCGGCATCTCCTGCAAATGCCCAAGAATCACTTTTGAAATATCCTCAGTAGAAACACCACCCGAATCTTGTGCCGTTCTTCCTGCTATGGGAGTCAACTTATTACACAGTATCAAAAAGTAAGCCTTAGAACTCTTTTCTGAGTCGGCTTTTTTAACTTCAAAAAAGATTTTGCAGATTTCTTCCGTACCTTCCGCTTCAAGTGGCCATTGCCCCCTGACAATGTTTTGTGCCGCCTGGAAGTCCAAAGTTTTATCGGGGCCGGAAAATACTTCAACCAGGGCAGAGGCCAGATCCAGTAAAAGCGATTCTTCCAACGGCGATAAATCCCCGCCCGGATCCTTTTCGGATTCGGAATCTCCGAGCAGTTGTGTTGCCCAGTCAACTGCGGTTTGCCCGGGTATGCCAACAAGCCCACACATATGCTCCTGGCTGATGCCAAAGGGCAGATAATAATCCCTTTGCTCACTATCCGAATTAATCAATTCATACGCATAGTGCTGAGTTGTCGAAGAAATTGTTACATTGAACTCGCTCCGGCATAACTTGGCAAATTTCTGAGACACCCCTAAAGCCACTGAATCTGTGAAATAGTCGAGCTTCGAAAGCTGTTCTTTATTGAAGTAATGAGGCTCCTGCCAATTGTACTCCGTAGAATCGACTTGAGCGTTATCTTCCTTCGGCTCAGAGCCAATGGCCATGAGAAGCTGCTGTATCTTTTCTCTGCTCATACTTTTTGTTGCTCTGCCACTCATTGTACGGGGAATTCCTTAATCAAAACCTGCTTGATTTGAGGTTTGGAATCAGGAAAAAGCTCTTCATTAAAAGCATCGCGTATTTGCGATTGAATACTTCGGAGATTTTTATCACCCCTGATATCTTCAAGGCCCAGGCTTGAAAGATATACGGTAAGCCAGTTTATCAAGATGGGTTTTTTCTCATCAAGAAAGGCTGTGCCTTTCTTGACATCCATATCCGCACTTATCTCAAGAGTTAAAGACGCCCGAACATAGCGTGTTACCGTCGGCTCGTTCAGATTGGCCACAACCGGATCCAAATCGTAATACCAGACTTTACCAGAACCCTCTGCCGAGTCATTATCCGCTTTGAGATCCTCTAACTGGGCTGATGCATCGGACTCTGAGCCGGATTCGACTGCTTCGGGTGCGCCGGAACCGGCAAACAACCGACCGACACTCAAACCTGCACCGGCACAAATCAAAACCACTACAAACAATATGATCCACGGCAGGAATCGTGCGATTAAGGACTTTTTGCCACCCTTTTCATCTTCCGGTTCTTTTTGCACTTCCTGGCCTTCCTGCTCTTCCTGCTCTTTTATATCATCCGCATCTGCCATTTTTCGCCTCAATCATTTCTTACAAGGAAATTGTAATCATACCAACTGCAGACTGTCTTCTCGCCGATAGCGGTGTATTCTATCTCGCAACGTTCGGTCACTGATACCCAATACCTTTGCGGCCTTGGTCTGGTTGCCTCCCGTCTGGCGCAACGTATCCAAAATCGCCCGCTTCTCCACCTGCACAAGCGGCACTCCCGCCAATCCAGAATCGCATTGTGCACCGGGCATATCGTCCGGCGTATTATTTACATGGGACGAACCATAATCGCCGTAACCCTCCTGGGCAAGCGGTTGTAATTCGTCAAAGAGCCAGGAAACATCCGCCAGCGACAGGATTGGCCCGACTCCCAGCGTCAGCGATGTTCGCACGACGTTGCGCAACTGCCGGACATTGCCGGGCCAGTGGTACCTGGCAAAAATGTCCATCATTACAGGATCGAGCTTAGTGATATGACGTGGCACTTCCCGGGCATAAAGGTTAACAAAATACCATACAAGGTCAGGCAGGTCGTCCTTACGTTCCCTTAGAGGACCAAGAACCAGTCTCGCCCCGCTTAAGCGGTAATAAAGGTCCTGGCGGAACCTGCCGCGTTGTACTTCCTGCAAAAGATCCCTATTTGTCGTGCTTATTATTCTAACATCGACACTGACACTTTCATTTCCGCCGACACGTTCGAAATCCTGCTGCTCGAGCACTCGTAACAGTTTGGCCTGAAACCTTATTGGCGTTTCGGAAATCTCATCCAGGAGCAGTGTTCCGCCGTGAGCCATTTCGAATCGGCCTTTGCGCTTCGTGTAGGCACCTGTAAAGGCGCCTTTCTCATGGCCGAAGAGCTCGCTTTCAAGAAGCGAATCACTTAACGCGGCACAATTGACTTTGATATATGATCCCTGGGATCTTCTGCTTCTGTGATGGATAAGATAAGCGATCAGCTCCTTGCCCGTTCCGCTTTCACCGTTTATTAAAACCGGCGCCGAAGTGGGAGCGATTTTCCTGGCAAGCTCGACGACCTGAATGAGGTTGGCACTGCTGCCCACAATCCGGTACAGGCAGTGGGTATCCTCGTTAGCCAAAGCTGCTGTTGAAACACTATGGTTAGGCAGAAAAGTATCCAGCAGCATTTCTATTTTTTCGCGATCGAGTGGCTTGATCAGAAAATCACAACAGCCCTTGCGGACAGCTCTGACCGCGGTCCTTACAGTTTGATTCTGCCGGTCCGGTTTTTGGGCACTGGCAATCATAACGACCGGCAGTTCGGGCCTGTTCTCCCTGACTTTACACAGCAGCTCAAAACCATCCTGAGTCCGAGCGGGCTGGTCCGGCCGGGGGTTTATCGTGTCACTGGTAAACAGGAAATCGCAACTGCCCTTGCTGATAAAGTCAAGCGCTTTGTCTTTCTTGCCGACAAGATGTCCGCGGATTCCCTTGCGGGCCAGAATCTCAAGCATAAATCGAGCCAGCTCGGGATCGTTATCGGCTATAAGTACGTTCGCAATATCTTCCTGTTTACCCATGTGTCTCTCATCTAATGTTGTCTTGTTCACTTCCGCCGCGCTTTACTTCGGCAATCAACTTAACGGGTTCGTCTTTCAAGTACCAGGCGATTAAATTACTCCGGGCTTTGGCCATATCCGCCCATGGTGAATTCGGATATTCCGTAAGAAGCTGTTGATACGCTTTCGCCGCCGCGGGCGGATCTTCGTTACGAAGGCAGTTGCCTGTCTGAAACAATATCCAGGCCCTGTCAAGGAACAAGTTGACGTCATTCGGATCTTTACGATTCAGCGCTTCGGAGTAAAAAATCGCAGCTTCTTTTAAGTTTCCGCTAACAAACAAAATCTCTCCCAACTCAAGAGGATTGGCAAGCTTCCCGGGATCATTGGCCAGGGTTTTGAGCATTTGCAAAGTATTCTCGGTTATCGGCCCGTGCTTCGGCTTGGATTCGATTGCTTTTTTGGTTTGTTCCCTCTGCCCCGGCACTTCTGTTACGGTCTCGTCAGGTTCGATCGCCGGTGCTTTTTCAGGGATAATGACAGGCGACGGGGCTTGCTTATGCGGCCCAAACTTTACTGAGCGAATTTGTTCGATGATTTGTTTGAGCTGGTCGCTGCTTTTCGTATCGTTTTCGCTTTTATCAATACTAATTTCAGCCCGCAGCAATTCGAGTCCGTTGATATTCTTCGGATATCTCGAAGTTATAACGCCGCTCTGCGATACTTTTCGACTATTGTCTCCGGCGGAATTCGCATAGACAGTACCTGTAAGAGATGTCAAGAGACGGAAAGACAAAAACGTAAAGCAGGCAATATAAAAGTATAACCAGAAACTCGAAGATGCATGACTTTTAGGCGCCGAGTCATAATCGTATTTTGTATTGCTGTTTTTCATTTTCACTTCCATTGACCTGAAAGAGCTAATGTCGCTTTGTCGTAATTTTTCTGCTGGTTATAAGCTTCTGCGAGCATTCTCAGGATTTCCTGTTTTTTCTGCTCAGGCACATCCGTTTCCAGAAGCTGCAGACAAACCGAGACGCCTTGCGAACCTCGTCCGAGTTTAAGGCATACACCGGCGAGCTCCATAGCGGTTTGTTGCGCCAAAGGTCCGGGTTCGACAGTGCTGAGAATTTCACTTAAGCCGCTGCGGGCGCTTTCAAGATTGCCTTTGGCAATATGGCACAGGGCAAGTTCAAAAGATATTTTCGCGCTCAACTGCGGATCGGAAATATATTCCGCCCTGTCACGCAGAGAAACAATCGCCGTATCAAGAAGTCCCAGCATCCGGAAAATTCTGCATTTGAGCAGCAGCATTTCCACGGATTGTTCCTTCGACAATGCAACCGAACGTACGCTCTCCAGCATATCAAGCGCCTCGACGAAATGCTCTTGTTCTATATAACCTTTCACCAGCAATGCAATCGCCTCGACATATTGTTCCCGCGAGCTCTGCTCTTCCAGTGCATATTGAAACGCATCACAAGCCTGTTGATATTTCCCGAGCGCCATGTTGGACTGTCCCAGCAGAAAATAGGCCAGGTACAGGTTGTTGTTTTCGTCGTTCCCGGCCAGATCGATGTACCGAGTCAGCCATTTCGCCGCTTCTTCATACTCTTTTATCTCATACAAACAACCGGCTGCTCCAATGGCGGAAGCTGTCTTCGATTCCGCGTACAAGCCAAAATTATATACCCTTTGATACAACTGTGCGGCTTCGGTGTTAAGCCCCGCCTCCATTGTCGCATCCGCCAGACGCAAATATGCCTGTCCGTAAATCTCGACATCAGGATACTGCTCGACAAGCTGCTTCAAATCCTCCCGGGCGCCGGGATAATCACGCAGGCTCGCTTTCAATTTGCTCGAATGCAATAAAGCGAACGGCGCCAGTGACATTTGCGAAAAACGATTAGCCACTAATTTATATTCCGCAATCGCCTCTATCGGCAGTCCTGTCTGAGATTGCAGGAGCCCCATCACAAAATGAGCGTTGCCGAGCCGCTTGTCGCTGTAAAACGTCAGCACGAATGTTTGCCAAAGTGAAATAGCCTGCTGACTCAGAAAAGATATGTGCTGCCGCAAAGACGAATATTCGGCAGGATCGCAAATAGTTACTTTCTGCCGGCCGGGCTCTCCTTCCGTACATGCCAGCAACCCGGCACAGCCTGCCGCTGTCAGGACAATCTGCTGCGATGTCGCCGCCGGCAGATACAAACTGACCGGCCTTTGTCGAATAGAACCTTCTGGCGAATCCGATCCCGATGTCCCTTTGAAAGCCCAGTGTAAATCAAGCCCTGCGCCGGCGGCAAATTTCGCCAGCAATTCCTCGACCGGCGCCCCATAAGAGGTCACAGAGAAGCGAGGCAGCCCCCCCTGCTCTTCGAGTTTTCGAATCTCAGGATCGAACAAGCCCCTGCCAAGGTGATCCGAGCCGGAATTCAGCAATCTTCGCAGCTCGGCCTCGTTCAAGCTGTCAAAGGGGTCCGAAGATACCGCTGGCTTGCCCCATAAATCACCGGGAATATCCGTATCGGTGCTGCTAAGTAAAAGAATGTGCCGTGTCAGACATTCGGCGACCAGAAACGAACAATCGCATTCGAATGACAATGCCCAGTCATCGTCGAAATCTACCGCCTTGATTAGAGCAATCGTATTATAAGCCCTGGTTCTCGCCCTTAAGTATCGTTTCCTTTGTATTTCAAGCAGGCTGAGATGATAATTAGCCACTATCCTGACAGCGGGCGAACGGCTCTGAGAGACCATTGTCAACAAACGGCTCGCCTGTTCGAAATCGGCGACCTGCACCGCACATAAAGCCATTTTCAACTGAAGAAAATCTCTGAGCAGCTCCTCGCCTGCCGGAAGAGCCTGGCGAAGCTCGTTATAGGCGGCGAAAGCCTTTTCGTAATCCTTTTGCAGATAAAAGTCGCGGGCAACTTTCAAGGAAAGCGGCTGTGTCGGTAAAAGCACAAGCTCCGGCTCTTGAATCTGCGCCTGCATTATCTGTTGGGAATTATCGGCAGATGCCCTGGAAAGGGGCGCTCGCCCGGTGGGACTTGACGCCGAGCCGGCAACAAGTCCTGGGGGGGATTTCAACAATACATATAGAAGCATCGATACGACGGCAATGATACTGACGGCAAGAATTTTCTGAAGGTTTGAAAAGCGTCGATACTTATACTGGTTCAATCTTTGTAACCACTGGGGCTCGCCGACAGGCTGTTCGACTGGTGTCTCCCGGCTGATCGGGGTCTGGTCGGAAGATTCTGCCAGGAGGTTATAAAAATCTTCATCGCCGGCAAAAAGCTCGTACTCTGATAGCTCCTCCTGGATACCTAAATCCGATTGTTCTATATCGGCCTTAAGGCTCCCTTCGCGAGCATCATCTACAAATATTTCGCCGTCCGACTGCACCTCGGAAGTAGTATCTTCATCGAGAACATCTTTTTGTTCTTCTGCCGCCATAGCTTTCAACTTCGCCCTGAAGCCTAAAACAGGCAAATCCTAACCGGTTCATAAATATGAGGGCGTATTTCACAACCTCTTTTTCAGAGAACTGCAATAACTGTGCCATTCTTGTTATAAGTAAGCAATAAGGAGTGTTTCGGGACATTTAACACGAAAAATGAATCTATCGTGTGAAATCAGAATATTTGTTTTGAAATGAAATGTCAGGATTCTATACGAACCGGTAGATTTTCTGACAAATGCCGCAAGACTATAGCCTGATCAGCAAATCGCCACCGAATCATGCAAGGATGAAACGGGAAATTCATTTTGCTCTTCTTTAACGCTCGCGGATTTCTTTGCAGCGGAAGAATTCTTCTCTATACTGTACTGCTTGACCTTAGCGTAAAGAGTCGCCCTGGTTATGCCAAGAAGAGCTGCGGCTCGTGTCTTTTGCCATCCTGTTTCCTGCAGAGCACGGGAAATCAACTCTCGCTCGGCCTTAGCCAATGAAAAACCTTTGATCAGGTTCGCTGTGGGGCTGCTCGATACCTGACCGCATTCAGATGGATCGATTACAATTCCGCTTAGACCTATCTTATCCGTTGTCTCCAGTAGAATAGCTCTTTCGATCACGTTACTCAACTCACGAACGTTGCCGGGCCAATCGTGTTTCTCCAGAGCCTCAATTGCCAGTTGAGTCAGGGATGTTATCTTAGAGTACTTCTCCGGACAGATAGTAGATGTCTTTAGAAAATACTCGGCCAGAAGCCTGATATCTTCTCTTCGATCAGGCGATCTAAGAGGGGCAAGTGTTATAGGACCAACATTCAGGCGATAATAAAGGTCACGCCGAAAACGATTGGCCTTAACTTCATCATTTAGATTGCGGTTGCTCGATGCCATTATACTGGCTTTGCAGACAATATTTTTGACGCCACCGACTTTTCGGAAACTCTTTTCCTGCAGCACACGCAATAATTTAGCCTGTAAATCTATCGGCATCTCGGAAATTTCATCGAGCAGGAGCGTGCCGGAACCGGCCAATTCCAAAAGTCCCGTCTTCTCGCGATCAGCCCCTGTAAAGGAGCCTTTGACATGACCGAAAAGTTCGCTCTCAAGCAGATTCGCCGTAAGAGCGGCACAATTTACCGCTACAAACTGCTCGTTCGGATGTCGAAGAGTATGAATCGCCCTGGCTACTACCTCTTTACCGGTACCTGTTTCCCCGACTATCAAAATCGGATTGCACCGGCTCCCGGCAACAAGCTTGGTCATCTTCAGGGTATTGATAATCGCGGCACTTTTGCCCACCATAGATACAGAGGCAGCCAGGCTCTCAGCGAAAAAACGACTCGTGCTTTGCCCGGAACCGGATTCCAGGCTTCCTTTTTCGTCTCTGGCGCCCGGGTCTGTAGTTCTTAAATTATCCTTTATTCTGCAAATAATCTGCTCCAGCCTGTCGTAATCCTGCTTTCCCTGTAAATAATCACAGGCCCCCATCCGTATGAATTCGTCAGATAATCTGGTATCACTATCATCGCGGCCAACCGCCACCACAGGAACAACGGCAATTTTTTTATCGGCCTTATTTAGGAATTTGCGAATGTGGCTCGGATTAAACCGATGGTCGAAAAGAATTAGATTCGGACTGACCGTTTTAACGATATCCAGAGCGTCGGTCAGGTCATCAGCCCCAAAAACTTCTCGGCCATATTGTTGAGCAAGCCGTTGTATTTCGGGGTCCCTGCTCACTGCAACAATTCTAAGCAAACTTGTCCGTTCCAAAACTATAAGCGGCACCTCTTACTTTGTCGTTTTAATCATACGGGTATACCAGCCAAATAAGTGGTCAACCCAAAGCCATAAATCGACAGACAACCTGAAACAACTTTAATTTTTTTATGGGACGAGCCCATAATGTCACTACTTCTGTCGGACCAAAATGCTTACTGATATGATGCGATGATGTTATAGGACATAGCATAGATGATTCAGTATAAAACCCTCCCCGACAAATACGATACTTCCAGGCAATACTTGCAGCAAGACAACGCAGTTTCTTATGGGACGTCACGCAGGCACTCGGCATAGCTGAAACATGCCAGGGAAACTTCCATGCCCCCTTCCCGATTAAAACGGCAAATTTTTCTGGTATATAGGAAAATATATCCTTTTTAAAAATCTCCGGGGAACGCTAATTTCGATACTCATTCAATTTTTACGTCCCCCTAACATTCGCTTTGACAAGAAGTTGTGCACAACTGAACCAACTATAATTCCAATGTGGCACAACGATTGCTCATTTATGCGGTATGGTGATTCAGTGCCGACTGGTTGTAACAGGATTCAGAAAGAAACTTGATAGGATTTTAATCTTTAAGAAAAGGTGGTAAAAGATATGGATTCATCGTCAGCCATCAACAGTGCAAGCAACATCCAAATGGATTATATGAAACTTCTGGTAACACAACTGAAAAACCAGAATCCACTAGAACCGATGGATAATGACCAAATGGCTTCCCAGTTGGCGCAGTTCTCACAACTGCAGCAGCTCGAATCAATGAATTCAAACTTTGCAAACGTTCTTTCCACCACGGAACGTAACTACGCCAACTCATTGATAGGCAAGGAGATTTCATTCGCATCAGAGAATGAGACCGGAGACCGGGATATCGCAAGCGGCATCGTCGAAGAAGTTATCAATAACGTTGACGGCGAGATAATTTTGGTCACAGCAAATCACGCTTTCGCTTTAGAAGGCGTAATATCGGTTAAAAATTAATTCCAGATTTAAAAGTTTCAATATAAGGAGAAATAAAAATGAGTTTTGCATTGTCAGCCGGAGTTACTGGATTGCAGGCCCACCAAAAAATGCTTGATATAGCAGGTAACAACCTGGCAAACGTCAATACAACTGCCTTCAAGTCAAGCAGAATAACATTCTCGGAACTGCTTAACGAGACGATTAAAAAAGCATCGCAGCCAACATCCGGCGTCGGTGGCACCAACCCGCAACAAATAGGCAGCGGCGTAGGCGTAGCTGGAATTTCCCCTAATATGTCGCAGGGTAATATCATAAATACAGGTAATCCTCTGGATCTTGCCGTGGAAGGAGAGGGTTATTTTGTTTTGGGTGACGGCCAGCAAAACGTTTACACTCGCGGCGGTTCGTTCGCAGTCGATGCTGATTCGAATCTGATCGATCCTTCCACAGGCTATCATGTACAGCGTATCGGTTCGGAAGGCGAGATCGACGGCTTTCAGACTACCGGCACCAGCGAGATTCACGTCCCTTACGATGTAGCTATGCCGGCAAAAGGCACATCGGAAATAGCGGTCTCCGGTAACCTGAGTGCCGATGCGATCAGTTCCGTAACACGAACACAGGTAATAACTTCGAATTTAGCTTATACGTATAACAATGGAACTGCTGCCACGGAAGCGACCACAATCGCACAGCTCGACCAGTGCAATGGAACATTTGTTCCGGGTAATATTACCATTAGTGGCTATGATAAGGACAATACAGCGTTCGACACAGGTCTTACCCTGGCAATTGACGGAACCACTACCATGGGAACCCTTATTACTCACTTGAACACTAATGTGCTCGACGGTTCTACCGCCTCCCTGGTCAATGGACAAATCCGGATTACCGATGATGCCAGCGGCTACAGCAAAACGGATATATCTCTGTCGTATAGTAATGATTCACTGACAACACCGGGGTATTTCGAGATATCAACCGTAGGTGGAGAAGAATCAAAGAATATTAACATTACGGTTTTCGACTCCCAGGGCGGTAAACACGTTCTTTCCGGCGCATTTGTCCGAACAGACACTCCCAACACATGGGATATGGTGCTGACCTCTATTACCGGTGACATCAAGGGGATAACCATGGCAAATCGACGCATCGAAGATATAACTTTTAACGCCGGCGACGGTTCTTACGCCGGCATAAGCGACTTGGATTCATCCGAATTTGTAATAACCTTCGCACATGATATATCGAGCCCACAGACCATCCAGTTAAATCTGGGTACACAGGGTAAACTGGACGGTTTGACGCAGTTTGCCGGAAACTCGACCGCAGTGGCACGGGAGCAGGACGGCTATGAAGCAGGCAGACTCTCGGCCGTCTCGGTCAATAACGAAGGCATACTCATCGGTGCGTTCTCCAACGGTATCAAGAAGAACATCGCGACCATAGAGATAGCGTTATTCCAGAACACATCGGGTCTGGAACGCGTCGGCAACGGATACTTCAGTCCTTCCGCCAACTCGGGCGAGGCCATAGCCACGCAGGCAATGACCGGCGGTGCAGGCTCGATCCATGGCGGATCATTGGAAAAATCCAACGCCGATGTTGCGACCGAGTTCGTCAATATGATCCAGGCCCAAAACGGGTTCCAGGCCAACTCCAGAACCATCAAGGTTGCCAATGACATACTGCGGGAATTGACCAGTCTAATCAGATAACAAGTTTGGAAAAGTAAGATGGTAACCACACCAGTAATAACCACAGGATTGAACGCTGTTATTTTGGCACTAACGCCGATAGAGCGGTGGCATGCCGCCCGCCGGCTTGATAGCGCCTCGACAGATCATAACTGGTTTATATTACTGAGTGTGATTGCCGTAATTATATTGACGGCGCTGCTCATCGCAGCCAGCTATAACAACAAGGCTAAAGAACGAAAAGCCACCAATAATATATTTATTAATTATGCCAAAAGAATGGGTTTAAGCCGTCGCGAACGTCAGATCCTGACGGATATAGCAAAAATAACGAAACTAAAGCGAATCGAATCAATTTTTACTATGGTCACGGCTTTCGACCGCGGAGCCGCCGAATTAACAAAAAACGTCCTTGCACGACGTGGAGCCAAGACAAGCAAAAATCTAAGCGCTCAGTTGTCCATTCTTCGCGAAAAACTCGGCTTTGAGAAAAAACGCCCGGCCCTGGCAGGCTCGGCGGTAAACTCGAATAAACCCAGCAGCAAACAAATCCCTCCCGGCAAACAACTTCATATGACTCGCCGTAAAACCGGTGACGAAGCAAATATCGAGTCTACTGTTATAGAAAATAACGATGTAGAGCTTACCGTCAAACTTAAGGTGTCTTTGGAAAGCAAGCCTGGTGAGCTCTGGTCCGTGCATTATTATTTTGGCGCATCGGTTTGGGAGTTCGAGACATCTTCGATAAGCTGCTACGGCAACATTTTGGTTCTTAATCACAGCAATAACATACGATTCATCAATCGCCGGCGTTTTCTGCGGGTACCGGTAAAAAAGCCGACCTTCATCGCACGATTCCCATTTGCAAGAATGCTTCAACCAAAGACTGACAGCGACAGAGGGACTTCAAGAGATTCGGCTGAAATCTCCGCAAACACATGGGGACCGCCGGAATTTGTGCGGGCATCTGTAACTGAGCTGGCCGGCCCCGGCCTGCGAATAGAAGCTCCGCTGGAAGTAAAAGTGGGTGACAGAGTGCTGGTAATACTGAAGTTGAGCGAAGAAGAGGACAATAAACCAGGTTCGAATAGAACCGGCAAAACCGCTATAGAGAAAATCGTGGAAGATATCGGCGAGGTCAGGCACACCAAAAGAATAAAAAATGGCTTTTCAATAGCGGTTGAACTGATCGGGCTCAGCGATCCGAACATTAGCGAGCTGGTTCGCGTTACCAATTCGGCTTCTCTGAAAACCAAGGCCAAAACTCAAAGAGCCCGGGCATTCAACGGCAACGATAACAAAAAGTCAGAGCAGCCGGAGCCGGCAGTGCCGCAGGGAGTCTGAAATGTCAGATATTACAGATCAGGTAAGTACAAGCATTGATGCGTTAACGCTGGAGTTCGATATCATTACGCACAACCTGGCCAATGCAAGCACGGTCGGATTCAAGCGGAGATGCAATGCGTTTTCAAAATCCCTTGAGGCACAGGAAGCAGAATCAT
>Ga0307380_10005178_pt1 | contig 17370 bp, 15 predicted proteins | sample UN3MG_FD_202239 | JGI IMG/M metagenome (GOLD analysis project Ga0307380, IMG submission 202239) | Soil microbial communities from Risofladan, Vaasa, Finland - UN-3 | ecosystem: Environmental > Terrestrial > Soil > Coastal area > Acid sulfate soil | place: Finland: Risofladan, Vaasa | collected...
GGTCCCTCGTGACTTAGGGTGAGAATCTCATATGTGCGGTATCGTTGGATACGTTGGCCCCAAGGAGGCGCAGCCCATACTCATCGACTGCCTGAAGCGGCTGGAGTACAGGGGCTACGACTCTGCCGGCATAGCGGTCGTCGATGACGAGGTCGATGTCTACAAGGCGCAGGGTGAGATATCCGCTCTGGAGGCGGGGATGCCACACATGGCCGGCTCGGTCGGCATAGCGCATACCAGATGGGCGACGCAGGGCAAGCCAACGACGGAGAACGCCCACCCGTTCCAGGGATGCGACAACAGGGTGGCGGTCGTGCACAACGGCATCATCAGCAACTTCATGGAGCTGAGGGAATCGCTCGTCGCGGACGGCCACAAGTTCTCCTCCGAGACGGACACCGAGGTGTTCGCTCATCTCGTCGAGGCGGAGCTCAAGGACGGGGACATGCTCGCGGCTGTCCGCAGGGCGCTGAAGAGGGTGGACGGCACATACGCTTTCGCGGTGGTCGCCCGTGGGAGACACGAGGTCGTCGCGGCGCGCAACGAGAGCCCGTTGGTCATCGGCGTGGGCAACGGCGAGAACTTCTTGGCCAGCGACGTTACGGCCCTGTTGAAGTACACCAACCGTGTCATCTACGTCATGGACGGGGAGACCGTGAGGATCACCGAGGACTCGGTCACGATAGTGGACGCCGACGGGGCAGAGGTCAAGCGGCCGCCGGAGCGCATCACATGGTCCATCGAGGACGCCGAGAAGGGCGGTTACCCGCATTTCATGCTCAAGGAGATATTCGAGCAGCCGGCCGCGATACACGACTCACTTCTGGGGAGGATAGACGCCGTCGATGGTGACGAGCCGTTCTTCAACGGAGGCACGTTCTCGAGCGTCAAGATAGTCGCGTGCGGGACTTCGTACAACGCGGGTCTCGTGGGCAAGTACATAATCGAGGAGCTGGCGAGGATACCGGTGGAGGTTCAGATATCTTCAGAGTACAGATACTCCGCGGCCGCGCGCGAGAACCCGCTCGTCGTGCTCATCACGCAGAGCGGCGAGACGCTCGACACGATCGCGGCGGCCCGAGAGGCCACGAAGCGGGGCAATCACACGCTGGCGATCGTGAATGTCACGGGTTCGGCCATCACGAGGGAGGTGGACCACGTCATCTACACCAGGGCCGGTCCGGAGATCGGCGTGGCGGCGACGAAGACGTTCGTGACGCAGCTCGTCGCGCTCTACCTGTTGGCCATAGAGCTCGGCACGAAGAGGAGGACGCTGACGGCGCAGGCGAAGCGCTCCATCGTGAGCCATCTGAGGAACCTCCCGCGGTCGGTCCAGGACGTCCTGAACCAGGCGGAGGCCATAGAGGCGATGGCGCTGAAGTACAGCGGCGCCCGCGACATGTTCTTCATCGGCAGGAACCTGCAATACCCGATCGCGATGGAAGGCGCGCTCAAGACGAAGGAGATATCCTACATCCACGGCGAGGGATATCCCGCTGGCGAGCTGAAGCACGGCCCCCTCGCGCTGCTGTCGAAGGACTCCCCCGTCGTTGCGATAATCTCGAAGGACCACACTTACGACAAGATGATCGGCAACATCAGCGAGGTGTCTGCCAGGGGAAGCCCGGTAATTGCGCTCGCGAACGAGAACGACACCGAGATCAGCAAGTTCGCGGACGATGTGATATTTCTACGGGAGATACCTTCGCTGTTCTCACCCGTTCCTGTCATAGTCGCGCTGCAGCTGTGGGCGTATTATCTCGCGAAGGCGAGGGGCTGCCCCATAGACAAACCGAGGAACATCGCGAAGACAGTGACCGTCGAGTGACCCGACGGTCAATCACAGAAGACCCGTGGTTCACGATAGCTTCTCAGGGCACGCGTTCCTGCGAGAGCACGACCTGCACTTCCCGGGCCTGTTGTGGTTCCTGTGCACGTCGCCCGATGACAGGGTCCGTCTGACCTCATCGGCCTTCTCGAGCAGCACCCTCTTCATGTCCTCGTTGTACTCGATTTCGTGCTCCTGCTCGGGATACTTGACTATGCCATACGGCGGCGGTGTGCCGGTGTTGTCCTCTATGAGGAGGCAGTACGCCGCAACTTGGATTATGTGCGAGAACAACGGTCCCTGGGGCGTCCTCCCCTTCTTCACCTCCACGGGTATGAGGTGGTCTCCGAGCTTTATCACATAGTCCGGCCTGCCAGAGATCATGTGGGTCTTGGATTTGAACACCTTGGAGTTCTCCATGTCGATGTACTCTATCTTCCCCTTGATCCTGAACTCCTTCCTCAGCATCTGAGCTATGTCCGCCGCCTTGAGCGATCGATACAGGAAGTAGGAGGCGGCGACCAACCACAACAACGCTACGAGCTCTAGCGATTGGGCCAGCCTGCTGTCCTGCAAGATGAAGCCCACGGCGTTGACTGCTATCACGACTGCGACTATCGCGAATATCAGCACGATCCTCTCGTAGTCGACGGCCTTGCTCTTGATCGTGGAAGTCGTCGCCTTGAACAGGAAGAACGACGCCGCCAGCACCCATATGAGGGCAGCCACGCCCATTATCTCGCTGAGGTGCATTGAGTCGTCCTCGAAGACCAGCTCCAGTCCGAGGATGGCGATGATGGTCGCTGTGACAGCATACCAGAACACGAGCGTCTCCGCCTGCTTCGCGGACTGTTCCTCGGAGTCGATATGCCAGAGTGACTTGCCGAACGCCTCGTGCTCGCGTATCCCCCTCGCGAGATCCGTCCCTCGAGATTCATGGTCGCGGCTGAGCCACCAGCTCAGCGGGCAGTAGCTGAACTTCTCCAGATCGCCGGCGGAGACGTAATCATCGGCGCCCTTCGCCATAAGGCATGCCTATTTGCGTACGCCATCAATAATGTTTGCCAACGCGTATCAGCGTCACGTTCTGCCGAAGTAGGTCCCGTCGAGCAGCGCTATGCCCTCCGGGGGTTCGATGCCCTCTATAAACCCGAACCAGTAGACGACGGCCCCCGCACCGAACAGCTCCGTGTACGGCTTGAGCTGTCGCCGCACGTTCTTCTTCAGCTCTATCTCGTCGCCGAAGGACGCCTTGGACTCTATCCAGTATATCTTCGTACCATCGATGGCCATCGGCTTGTCCAGCAGCACGTCCGGTGTCTTCTTGTGCGTCGCCCTCAGGTCCTCCTCCGTCCGATACTTGAGCTCCCTGCAGTCGAGCCAATCCTGGAGCAGCGCCTCGCCCCATTTGCCTCTCTCGGTCTGTACCTGCGACCCCTTCGGGGAGTATACGATGTCCATCTCGCCGATGTGCTTCAGCTCCTTCTTGAGACGCTTGTCATGGCACGTGTCTGGGTCGCGCAGATACTTCCAGTACTGCTTCCTGGTGACGTTGATCTCGGGGGCGAGCATGAGTCCAAGCAGCACGGGAGGGAAGTTGATCCTCCTGGCCAGCTTGAATATCGTCACACCTCTCTTCCACTCTCCCGTAAGCTTCTCGATGTCCTTCTTGACGATGTAGTATCTCCTCGTCGCGTCGCGAACTGTCCTCTGAGTGTACATCACAAGAAGGAGTTCGCGGTCGATCCTCAGCTCTTCCACGAGCCTGTCGATGTCCCTAGGAGTCTTCAATCGTGAGTATATGTCTCTATAGTCTTCGTATCTCATTGAATTCACTGTCCAGCAGGTCAAGGCTGAACGAATCGCTCTTCCCGCTTAGAGTATTATCGAGGCTCTTATCTCTGAGTCTCTACTTATTACTTTGTGGCGTTCTTTGGCCATTCCGAGCACGAAGCCAGTACCTTCAATCGCAAGCTTGAAATCGCTTGACGGCATGGCCGCCCTCGGAACATCCGTTTCAAGGGGGATATCGCGCCATGCCGCAGAGGGGATTCAGGAATGTCATACTGCCTTCGAGGTACGTCCAGGGAGCCGGCGCGATCGACGACATAGGGGTCTTCGCCAAGGGCATGGGATCCAAGCCATTCGTCGTCGCTGGTAAGACGTCGTTCGCGACAGTCGGAGCGCGCGTTGAGGCGAGCCTGAAATCCGCGGGGTCTCCCATGGTCGGATACGTCGATTCCGTGAAGGAATGCACATACGCCAAGATCGACGCCGTCATAGCCGAGTCCGCAGACGTCGGTGCCGATGTCATAATCGGATGTGGTGGCGGCAAGGCGGTCGACACTGCGAAGGCCGTGGCGGACAAGCAGGGCTTGCCGGTGGTGACCGTCCCCACACAGTGCGCGACAAACGCCGACCAGATGGCGGACGCAGTCATCTTCACCGAAGACCACGCGTTCGTCGAGGACTATTATCTCACAAGGGCGCCGGCACTGGTGCTCGTGGACACAGAGGTCGTCGGTTTCGCGCCCATTGAGTACATAGTCCAGGGCATGGGCGACGCTCTCTCGTGCGGTTTCGAGAAGCCAGCCTACGCGAAGACGATGCTGGCGAAAGGGTCCAACACGCTCGCTGCGACCGCGGCCATCGAGGTCAACCTGAGATGCTTCGCGACGCTGATGGCGCATGGCGTGCAGGCCAAGAAGGACTCGGAGGCGGGCATCATGTCGGAGTCGTTGGAGGCGATCATAGAGGCCATCAAGCTCATGAGCGGGTTCGGCTTCGGCGGAGGCGGTTGCGCCGCGGCCCACGCGGTCCACAACGGCCTGACGATCGTCCCCGGGGTGAACAAGAAGCACGGCGAGGTCGTCGCGTTCGGGACGATAGTGCAGATGATGCTGGAGGGACGCCCCGCAGAGGAGCTGGAACGCGTCGTTGGATGGTGCAGGGATATAGGCCTGCCGACACGTTTGGACCAGCTCGGGGAGATCGACATATCACTGCTTCCTGCGGTGGCGGAGAAGGCGTGCGACCCCAAGGACACGATGTCGAACATGCCGTTCGCTGTAACTCCAGATATGGTCCTGGAGGCGATGCGCAGGGCGGACGATTTTTCAGCCGGATTGGGCTGAATGGTCGCGCTACACGTGTGCCCGCATGCGCAGTGTGCTGCTGGCTCGAGCGTTCTCTTGCAAAACCCTATATATGCCCACCACGATTCTAACCATGTCGCCCATGAGCGACAGAAGGGATGATTAGAGGAGGCATTCAAGATGAACAGTGCTTTAGATACGATTATCGCGCCAGTATCCTCCCCGCCGTGGCTTCCGAGGGACGTCGCCGAAGGCCGAAGATACGCCTGGTGGGCCGAGATAATGTTCTTGCTGTGGGTACTGGGCTGGTTCGTCATAGCCATCGTCGAGCTGACACTATATGCGTTTGACGGGGGCGTTTCGAGACTCCTCATCGGGATGATAGGCCTCATCGCCATGGTGATATGCTTCTTGTCCGCGGTTTTCCTCAAGAAGACGATCATAGACGCGGTCGACCAGGGCAGGTTCCATGACGCCAAGAACGATACGATGGTATGGATCATGTTCGGCTTCGCCGCATTCGCCGTGCCGTCGATACTGCTGATATTGACCTACATCAAGCTGGGAGACGCCATAAGCGCCCACACGCCGGTCGGATACATGCCTTACTCCCAGGGGTCAGTGGTCGCCCAGGTACCACACTCAGCGCATCCTCACCAGGCACCGCCCGCGCCTGTCCAGGCACCACCACAGGGGCAGCCGCCACAGCCGCAGTATCACCCGCACACGACGCCGATGCTCAGGTGCAAGAACTGCAACGTACAGTTCCCGATGTTCATGCACACCTGTCCGAACTGCGGTGCGCCGAAGGAATAAAACCACTTCCCGCCTATTCGTTTTTCATTCACAGGGGACCAGTGTGAACCATGACTGAGATACTATACATGAAGGACGCGGAGTCCAACTACATCCGTGAGTTCGACGCCCGTGTCATCGCCCGCGGATTCGACCATGTCGTGCTTGACAGGACTGCATTCTACGCCGTCGGTGGAGGGCAGCCCTCGGACACAGGGACGCTGTCGTGGGCGGGCGGCCGTGCGGCGGTCAGAGAGGTGACCAAGAAGGGGCAGATCGAACATCACCTCGTACAGAACCCAGACACCGTCCCTGACGAGGTCCGGGGCACGCTCGACTGGGACCGCAGGTACGCCCACATGAGGATGCACACCGCTCAGCACATCATATCCGGCGTCGTCTACGACATGTTCCATGCGAGGACGGTTGGCAACCAGATATACCACGACCGCTCACGCATAGACTTCGCCCCAGTCACATTCACGGACGACATGCTCGCCGAGGTCCAGGCGAAGTGCAACGACATCTTCGCGAAGGGCACGTCGGTCGACATATCGACGATATCGAGGGAGACACTCGAGAAGGACGTAGACGCCCAGAGGGCGAACCTCGACCTCCTGCCGAAGTCGGTGCGCGAGCTGAGGGTCGTCACCATCGGCGATTTTGACATCTGCCCATGTGCGGGAACGCATGTTCGCTCGCTTGGAGAGATAGGGCGGCTGAAGATCACGAAGAGAGAGCGGAAGGGCAAGGACAGGGAACGCGTGACATACGAGCTGGAGAGCTGAACTCAGACCATCGCACTTGGGAATCCTGCCTAATCCTTAAGTACGTCCGTCCCCGATATTCGAGGACGGGGAGACAATGGTCGAAATCGGAACAGTCTCTGAGCTATCCAAGGTGTCAATCAGGATCAGCGCGGCGTTCGCCATCATAGGTGTGGGGCTTCTCTACCTATACATAGCTGTGACAGACGCCTCCAACCCAGTGAAGGTCCTTTGGTCCGCCGCGTTGTCGCTGGGCGTGGCGATAGTATTCCTCATCACGTGGACAATGGCGAGGGACGCTCTGAGGACATACGAGCGCGAGGCGAAGCGCAAGAAGCAGTGATCATACTTACCTGCTGGCATCCTTCTTACAGTTGACTTCTGTGGACTCGAGCAGGAGCTCCATGAGGTCGACGACCTTGATGCCAGGCACGGTCCTTAGTTGTGTTTCGCAGAACGGGCAGCATGTTACCAGCGTGGTTGCGCCCGTGCCCTTTGCCTCGTCGACCTTCTTCGCCGCTAGTTCACGCGACAGCTTCGGGAACGCCGACTGCAGGCCCGCGCCTGCCCCACAGCATCTGGACTCGTAGCCGTGATTGGGCATCTCAACGAAGCTCGACACGGCTTTCACGATCTCGCGCGGCTCATCGAAGATGCCCCCGAGCCTTCCAAGATGACACGGGTCGTGATACGTCATCTTCTCGCTCGACCTCTTCACCTCCAAATCACCGCTCTTGACGAGGTCGGCTATCTCCTGTGTTATATGCATGACCTCGATGTCGCTGCCCAGCTTCTCTGCCGATTCCTTGAGCGTGGTGTAACATCCAGGACACGCCGTCACGATCCGCTTCACGCCCAGCGCTTTAAACCTCTCGAAGTTCTCCTTCTCCAGCTTCTCGAACGCGTCCGCCTGTCCAACTCTCAGGAGCGTCGAGCCACAGCATGGCTCGTCCTGCCCCATAACGGCGAAATCGACCCCCGCTCTTTTCAGCAGCTTCGCGCTCGCGGCCAACGATGGCACGAGCGGTTTCATGACAGCGGATGTGCAGCCCGCGAAGAACAGCACCTCCTGCTTCCCCGGAGCAGCCTTCGGTATGTCGAGCCCCCTCAGCCATTTGCCGCGTGCACTCCTCGGTTGGAACCACGGGTTGCCGTAGTTCTTCAAGCTCGCCAGCAGCGACGAGTGCTCCTTCATGGGCTCCACGCCGTGCTTCAGGAGGTACTCCCTGAACGCCCTCGTGTGCTCTGTGTTCTTGAGCGAGCACCATCGGTCACAGTTGCCGCATAACGTGCATTCGAACGCTGCCTGGACAACAGCCGGTGTGATTTCGAACTTGCCCTTCAGCAGCCCGAGCATCGTGCGGTTCCTGCCCTTCATCGACAGCGTCCTCACTTTCATCGCCTGATACACCGGACATCCGCGCTCGCAGAAGCCGCACGACGTCCCGAAGCAGGTCTCGAGCTCCTCCTCGAACTCCTTGAGGTCGGCCGTCCTCATCCCTCCTCTCGGGGGAACTTCTTTCCAGGGTTCATGATCCCCTTCGGGTCGAACAGCCTCTTGATATCCCTCATGTACTTCAGCGAACGCCCGTGCTCGAGCTCCATATACGGCGCCTTCTGATGCGAGTCGCTCATGAATGTGCTCATGGTGCCGTCGAACTGTATCGCCAGTTTGCTGAGCTCGTCGTGGAACATCCTGAAACGCTTGACCTCGTCGGCATCCCTGTAGTCGACGAATACCGCGCACGAGAGGGAGAACCCTATGCTGTTGGGATGCTCGAGATACGCGTTCATCCCGATGATCTCCAGCCTGTGCTTCTCCGCGACCTCCACGAACTTGTGGTAGAACTCCTCGAGCCTGCCGACGGGTACCCCCGGGTCAGCCGCTCCGAACTTCTTGGTCGTCTGCGAATCAGGCCACTTCTGCTTGAAGGGCTCAAACTCCAAGGTGTATTTCGACGCCCACCAGCTGTCGATGATCTCCCTTTCCTTGACGGTCTCTGCCTCGAACTCCGCAGCCAGCTCCAGGGCGTAGTCTCTCTGGACAGATATGATCTTGGTGTCTCCCGCAAACGCAATTGCGAGCAGCGCCTCCGCCCATGCCGGAATGTCCGGGTCCTTTCCATGCTTCGTCTTGTATGCGTGCGTGTAGAAGTTCAGTCGTCGCTTGCAGTTGATGTGCGCAGCCTCGATGCAGATACCCGCTTTCAGCAGCCGGTTGAGATAGTCGACCGCGCTGCCCATCCTGTGGAAGACGAGCATCTCGACCAGCCTCGTCTCGGGGATGGGCTCGAGCTTGAGCGTCGCCTCGGTCACCACCCCGAGGGTGCCTTCGCTCCCCGCGAGCAGGTCCTTCAACTTGTACCCCGAAGATGTGAAATGGGCCTTTCGATGGCCAAGCTCCAGCACTTCTCCTGTGCCCGTGACCAGCTGTGCGCTGAGCAGACAGTTCAAGATCTTGCCGTACCTGACGCCGAAGGTCGAATCGTTGTCACATGCGATTGCCGCACCCACGGTGCTGACCCATTTAGACTCCGGTTGGTGCGGCAACCACAGACCGTAGGGGTTGACGGCATCGTTGACCTCCTGCAATGTCGCCCCGGCTTGCACCCTCACGGTCTGGTTCTTCGGGTCCACCTCAATGATGGAGTTCATCGTGGTGGTGTCGATGTAGATGCCACCGAACAACGACACGGCACCGCCAAGCATGCCCGTGAGTCCTCCTCCTGCCGTCACCGGCACGTCATGCGAGTAAGCGACTTTGATGGTCCTCTGGACGTCGCGGGTCGTCTTCGGTTGGACGACGACGTCGGGAGGGCGTATCTCGTCCGAAGTCCGCGGGCTCCAGTCCGCTCCGTACACGTAGAGTTCCGCAGGGTCTGTCAACACCTTCTCGTCGCCGAGAGCAGACCTCAGCTCAGGGATGTACTTCATCGAGGCAGAGCTAGGGCAATGTCCGTACTAAAGCTTGTTTCCGCAATCTGATCCCCCTGGTTGCATACGGAGCTGCGTTCACGAGTGAGTTCAACAGAAGAGACGTTGAAGAAATCGCGCAGCCGTGTAGCGCCTTTCCGTCCCCTCAAAGGGAGTCACACAATAGATTGGTCGATACAGTCTTTCATTTTTATGGGCGGGAACCCCATTCGGCCCACTTGAGCCTCTGGCATGCTACGAAAGGTGCGATTTTCGCTGTCTTTCGCATCTTAACCCGCAGGTTTCGCACAGCTTCGAAGGTCTTGGTCTGGAACTCTGATCTGCGCGTGGGACGCCAGGCAGTCCGTGATAGTGCATTTATAGCGGGCGGGCAATTCTTATCTGCCGGATGGTTCCGGAATATCGGGTATTGGAGGAGGGTTGCCCATGGACGTTCGCAGTCTTCGCGTCGAGTTCAGATGGAGAATTGTCGTCGCGATGATGATCACATCCGCGATGTTGATAACGTTGCCGGATACGATGGAGTCCGAGGCAGCTTTGCCGGAGGACGAATCGGTCCTTCGAATCGGTTTCTTGCAGAAGGTAGACAGCCTGAACCCGAATGTCGGATTGACAGACGCGTCCCGCGTTCTATACGGCCTATTGTACGACTGCCTCCAATGCGTAGGAAACGACCTGGGGTCGGAGCCCAACATCGCCCTCAGCTGGGGGATTGCCGATGGCTTCACCCCGTACGGCTCTGTTTGGGATTTCACGTTGACTCAGAATGCATATTGGCATGACGGAGAACCTCTAACGGCTGAGGACGTCGTGTTCACACTCAATCTCAACGCTCAGCACTTCACCGCTATGTGGGCGTATCGGCCATATGCGTACTACATCGATTACGCCGAGGCGATTGACACCGACACCGTGAGAATCCATTTCTTTGATAGATCCACTGACGATCCTATGTCCGCTGCATTCGCAGAATCCCTTTTCATCCCGATCCTGCCCGAGCATTTGCTGGGGGACTTGACTCCAACGGAAATCAGTTTCAGCTGGACCGGGGTCTTCGAGGCCTCAGACCCGCCAATCGTTGGAACTGGTCCATTCATGGCGACGGCGGATATCTATGATGAGTTTCTTGAGCACGACAAGCTCACACTGGTCAGGAATCCGAACTACCATTGGGCGGCTGACAGAGGCAAGACAATAAAGTTTGACAAGCTCGAGATGCACTTCTATGACGACGCCACTTCAATGGCTCTGGCGTTGGAGATCGGCCACCTGGACGTCGCGCAGTTCCCGCCGCAAGATTACCTGGTGCTAAGGAGCAAAATCGAGAGCGGGCAGTTGCAGAACCTCGTCGCCTTCGACGGCCCGAAGTGCACGCAGTATTGGACACATGTTGGATTCAATTTGAACAACGCAGGGCCCAACCCGTCCAGGCTCGATCCCGTCATAAGACAGGCACTCGCCATGGCGACGAACAAGGAGTACATCAACGACAACTTCTACCTCGGCTTCGGTGAGCCAGGGACTACACTGATCCCGCCCGTCAACGAGAAGTGGCACTACGAGCCGACGGCGGACGAGCTGTATGAGTACAACATCGAGGCGGCGAACGCCCTCCTCGAGGCGAACGGATACGTGTACCTGTCGCCAGACGCTGACTACAGGATCGCCACAGATGACAGCTTCGCGGTCCAGGAAGGCCTGGTCGCTGAGAACACCGTGTTGTCGTACGAGATGCTGGTCAGGCAGGAGTTCCCTGAGGAGAGAGACATCGCCGTGTATCTCGAGCACGAGTGGGCGAAGATCGGAGTGGAGGTCAATTACGAGATCGCGACCGAGGCCGCTCTGGGTGCAATCGTCTATTCCTACACCTACGACACCATGATATGGTGCTGGTCGTCCGATCCTGATCCACACTATATGCTGTTCTGCCAGTCGGAAGCGTCATGGAACGGCTGGAATGACAACATGTACAGCACTCCTGAGTACGAGGAGAACTTCACAGCGTCCATGCAGGAGTTGGACGATGAGCTGAGGAGGGACTATGTCGACAACTGCCAGAAGGTCCACTATGGGGACGTGGCGTACATCATTCTGGACTACGTCGACCAGACTTATGCCTGGAGGACCGACACTTTCGAGGGATGGGGCGACTGGGGGGCCAACCCGGGAAGGAGCATAGACGCGTACTGGAGTGGGAACCCCCTGTACTTCGACTTGAGGCTGATCGACCACAGCCCGCCCGTCAGCCTGGTGTCGCTATCGGGAGCGGCTGGGGACAGCGGTTGGTACACATCGTCTGTGGAGGTATCGATTTCCGCATCGGTCTTCAACAGCGAGATCGACTGGACGAGGTACCGCATCAACGGGACGGAATGGCTGAATTACACCGAACCCTTCGAGATCGCCGAAGAAGGCATGCACGAGTTCGAGTACTACTCCAAGGACGTCGACGACATTTACGAGGATATCAGGATGATCGACATCAAGATCGACAAGACGGCGCCTGAGCTGGAGATCGATGATGGCCAGACGACGTTCGACAGCAGGACGGTCAACATAACTTGGTCATGTTCTGACTCTTGCAGCGGCGTGGACCACGTCGAGTACAGTCTCGACGGTGGAGCATATGTCACATGTGAAGGCGACGGGCAGCTCCAGCTGACAAACGTGAGCGACGGTACGCACACGATCCGACTTGTGATATACGACAACGCGTGGAACAACGCGACAGCCCAAATCACGTTCGAGGTCGACGCCCCGGAGGATGACCCGGAGGACGAGCCTGAACGGTCCAACATATGGATCTTCGTCGGCATCGCAGGCATCGTCGCTGTCGCCGCGGCGCTGGCGGCTACTGCTGTCATGCTGCGAAAGAACAGGGGACCGCGCTCACCACCTGGGAAGGGCGCCTCCGGCGGGAATGGGCCGGCGTAGCCCTGACAAGGTGATCCCTCGAAGTCCCGCGAGAAGCCGAAGATGTCGTCGCCGTCGTGTAGGAGGCACAATAGTCTCATAATACATGACCCCATCATGCTGAAGAGGAGAAGTCATATCGATGACTGAGAAAATGCTAGAGAACGGGCTCCTGTACGGGCTGAACATGCCGACATCTTACACCTCGCTCGAGGAGCAGTCTGTCAAGACGATTGAGTCTGGGCTCTCTCGATTTCCGAAGGCACTGAGCCTGTTTCGCATGCTACAGACTGACGCCGAGGTGACGACTCTGTTCAACTTGGCAAACTTCATCGCGGTGCGGAAGCTTGGGTACAATGACCACGGTCCGATACACGCGAGGATATGCGCGGCGAACGGCATACGCCTCCTCGACATACTCGTGGGAGACGACAGCGTAGAGCTCGACTCCGTCAAGGGATTGGGCTTGTCCGAGGAGGATGCCTATGTTATAGTGATGGTCGCTTGCATGCTGCACGACATCGGGAACGCCGTACACCGCGAGGAGCACGAGATATTCAGCGTGATATACGCCAAGTCGCTCCTGGACAGACTGCTGACGGAGATATATCCTGAAATCTCCCGCAGGACTGAGGTGCTCTCGCAGATACTCCACGCCGTGTACGCACATGACCATGGTGAGAACGCCTTGACGATTGAGGCCGCGATTGTCGTTGTGGCGGACGGCGCGGACATAACGAAGGGGAGGGGGCGGCTGTCGTTCGACCTCGGCAAGCACGATATACATTCCATCTCCGCTTTGTCTATCGAATCCGTTGAAATCAAGAAGGGCGAGACGAAACCCATCGAGATCCATGTTACGATGTCCAACTCGGCTGGCATCTACCAGCTTCAGGAGACGCTGGGCAAGAAGGTCGCAGCGAGCCCGTTGAGAGATTACGTGGAGATCGTGGCCGACCTGATCCCATCAAGGGATGTGCCCGAGCAGCGCATACTCGACAGGATGATATTCTCCGATGGGAAGTACAAGAGCAGCTAGAACGAGAACAGCGGGACAGCGGCGAGCAACATCGCCAGCCCCGCGTACTGCCGGATCGTGAGCTGTTCCTTGAGCCTGAACTTGGCGACGGCTATCGTCACCATCGGATAGATGTTCGTGATAGGCGACACTATGGACACGTTGCCGTTCGCGAACGCCAGGTACATCGTGATGCCACCGAACGTCAGGAACAGCATCGACACCAGGAGCACGCGGTTCCCAATCTTCGGCATCTCGAACTTGCCCTTGGAGGATGTCAGCCAATAGACGACCCAGATGGCCGGACACACCAAAGCGAAGGCTCCGATGAAATCCGTCTGCCCGATATCTGTCATCACATGCTTTGACATCGCCGCCGAAGCGCCCCACAGGAGGAACGCTCCCAAGGCGAAGAGTATCCCGAGCGATTCCGTCTTGCCGTTGTTGCCGTTGGCGCCGCGGTAGGTGAACACCAACATCGCGATGACCACGAGCACGACTCCTATCCCCTCGCCGAGCGTCATCGCCTCGCCGAGGAATATGAGCGCGAGTATGACTGTCCAGGGGGCGTACGCGCCAGAGACGGTCCCTACGATGCTGACCTTGCCGTGCTTGATCGCCTCGAAGTAGCAGATGTAGGCTCCTGCCGAGAGAGCTGCTGCGATGCAGGCCTTCACCCATGAGTATGCGTCGTGAGCGGCTGGCTCACGGAACAGGAGCCAATATGCACCGTAGATCGTGAAAACAGTGATGCTGAACAGCATCAGATAACCGGCGCCGGATATGCGTGCGCGGCTCTCCTTGGCCAGGACTTGACCCACGCCGTAGAGGAATATGGTCGCGAGAGAGAACGGCAGCCAAAGGAGTTCCATCAAGCCGCGCTGATGGCCACTGGATAGATATACGTTTGTCTCAGCGGTGGCACTTGGCAGCCGCTTTCGCGGATTCCTTGTCGAACACTACCACTCCGCGGCACTCTATCCGGGTGATCCTGTGATACGGTATCGAAGCATCGTCGGTCTCGAAGAACCATCTGTCGAGAGTCCTTATGGTCGAGCCATTGATGCAGAGGACGTCCCCAGGCGCTCCCCGGTGCACATACCATATCTTGGCGGCGTCGATGCTCTCATCATCGTCCCATTTCAGGCGATTAAGTACCTCTCGGGGATAGGCCATCGGACTGTATAGGGCGTTGAGGTCGATATCTCAGTTTGCTGTTGACCCAGCTCACGGAGGGCATCTCAGGTGAATTCTGCAAGCTTGCCCTCTATGGTGTCGGCGAGCTTGAGGATCCTCTGTATCTCCTCATCGTTCGCCGGCCCCTTGACGTCGACAACATCGAGCATCTCAATCTTCATGCCGCCGAGGAGTTCTCCGAGCTGCTTCACCGCTCCGCCGGACCAGCCATGTGATGAGAGTATCGCCGCGTACTTGGTCGGTGCTCTGAGGGTCTTGGTCAGCAGCGCAGCATATGCTGCGACGGGGTGAACGCCTCCCAGCACTGTTGGCGCCGCTATCACGACGACTGGTGAGTCGACGAGCTGCTTCGCCACCTCGCCTATCCCCATTGCAGTGAGGTCGAACGCCTGGACCTCTATGCCCTTGTGGATGAGCGATTCCTTCAGCACCTTGACCATCCGCTCGGTCCTGCCCCACATGGAGACATAGGCGATCAGCACCTTCTTCTTCATCTTCTCGCCGGCCCAGTCCGTGTATGCATCGATGATCAGCTTCGGCTCGCGGTACATGACACCGTGCGACGGCGCGATTATCTTCGGGTCGAGCGCCTTGACCTTCTCTATCGCCTTCATCGAAGGCTTCCTGAACGGCATCATGATCTCGGCGAAGTACAGCTTCGCCAGCTCGAGCGTGTGACCGTTGCCGAACTCGTCGGCGTAGAACTCGCCATACGCTATGTGTGATCCGAAGAAGTCGCATGGGAATAGTATCCTGTCCTCAGGCACGTAAGTGAATATCGTCTCGGGCCAGTGGAGCCATGGCGCGTCGACGAACTTCAGCGTCTTGCCTCCGAGGTCTATCGACGAGCTCTCGTCCACGACCATTATCCTATCATCGGGTACGCCAAAGTACATCATCGCAGCCTCCTTGCCCTTGGCGCTCGTCACAAGCTTGGCGTCCTTGGCCAGAGATAGCATGTGCGAACATGCATTCGCATGGTCCGGCTCGGCGTGGTTCATCACGATGTAGTCCAATTTCGCAGGGTCCGCATGCTGCGAGACCTTGTCCACGAGCTCGTTCTCGAAACCTGGGTTGACAGTGTCGATCAGCGCGGTCTTCTCCGACCCGACGACCAGATACGCGTTGTAGCTGGTGCCGTGCGGGAGCGGTATGAGCCCATCGAACAGCCTTCTGTTCAGGTCCTTGACTCCTACCCAGAACACGTTCTCGACTATGGTTTTCGTACCCATCGGCGTGTTTGCCATTCCATCACCATCGCTTGGAATATTCTATGGGTTCATAGCTTTGTCCCCGTTCCGGTTCCTTCCTTGTCTGCGTAGGTGGCTCGTGCTCGGTGGGTGAGGCCAGAAGATTGAAATCGAAGGAACGCTTTGGATGGGCCGGCACCTGGGCAATGGCAGAGCTTCCAGGGGCTGCGCAACACCGTGTGATGGCGGCGATTCTCGAGGTGATCATACCATGGATTTGAAGTCGAAGATCAAACGTGTCCCGGAGTTCAAGGGAGTGGTGTTCTGGGACATCACGCCGCTGCTCAAGGACAAGACCGCCTTCGGCCAGTGCATAATGGAACTGGCGGAGCACTTCAGGGACTACGACGTCAAAGTGGTCGCTTCGAACGAGGCCAGAGGTTTCATAGTCGGCGCTCCGGTCGCGCACGAGTTGGGTGTCGGTTTCGTCCCGATAAGGAAGAAGGGCAAACTACCTCCGGTGGTCCACAGCCTCAGCTATGACAAGGAATACGAGTCCGACGTCATCGAGGTCAGGGACGACAGCGTCGAGCCAGGGGACCGGGTGTTGCTCGTCGACGACCTGCTTGCGACAGGCGGGACCATCAAGGCCAACGCCGACCTGGTCGAACAGCTCGGAGGCGAGGTCGTCGGGATGGGGTTCCTGGTCGAACTGGAATACCTCAATCCGAGGAAGCACATCGGAGACAGATACCACATACACTCGCTCATAACTCTGAAGACGACTGAGGAGTTCTGAAGCCATCCCCGCGCGTGTGAGCGCATTCGATGTCCGAGCCGAAGGTTCAATTACCTGTCAGTCGTTTTTGGATAACATGGTGTTCGAAGCACTCAAGGCGTCACTGGCGGAGTCCACGGTAGTCGACCGCGGAGATTACGAGTACATGATCCACCCCATAACGGATGGTATCCCGCGGGTGGAACCGCGTGTACTGATCGAGGTGATCGACGCCATGGCAGAGATCGGCAACTTCGATTGCGACACGATCCTGACTGTGGAGGCGCTGGGCATACCTCTTGCGACTGCCCTCTCGTTGAAAACTGGCAAGCCTTTCACCATCGTTAGGAAGAAGATGTACAGCCTCCCTGGCGAGGTGAACATCTCACAGGTAACGGGGTACTCGAAGGCGACGCTCTTCATAAACGGCCTGAAACCCGGGGACAAGGTCGTCATCGTGGACGATGTCATCAGCACGGGAGGGACATTGTGGGCCCTGGTGGACGCCCTCAAGAAGATGCAGGTGCACATATCGGATATCATAGTGGTCATAGAGAAGACCGACAAGAAGGCGGAGATCGAGAGGAAGCTCGGCATGCCGGTCAAGACGCTCGTGAAGGTCGAAATCATCGACGGCAAGGTAGTTGTTGTCTGATATCGCCGACTCAACATCAAAAGTGCACTCCTTGTAACAACGCAAGCCGAGATTCAATCAAAAAAGTAATCCTCGCTTCCGCCTTCACGGAGTCTGATTGTAGCGCAAATCTGCAGACGGTGCGGGAGCGCTCGACCAATTCATGGGAGCCGCTGCGGTCCTCATCTCCGTGCTGCTGTCAACTACGGTCGGCGCAGGGT
>Ga0307380_10005180_pt1 | contig 17365 bp, 21 predicted proteins | sample UN3MG_FD_202239 | JGI IMG/M metagenome (GOLD analysis project Ga0307380, IMG submission 202239) | Soil microbial communities from Risofladan, Vaasa, Finland - UN-3 | ecosystem: Environmental > Terrestrial > Soil > Coastal area > Acid sulfate soil | place: Finland: Risofladan, Vaasa | collected...
TCGCCGACCGAGCCGTGGATCCGCTCTGACTCAGATCAGATCTGGCCATGCGGCCCTCGCGAGACTTGTGACGGGCCCCTCGGCATCCTAGAAGGGCTCCGGGGGAAGCTCCGGAGCGCCTTTCTATCACGGCTGCAGCTTCCATCGCATCAGGGTGGCCAAATCGCCATGAGTGACATGAGGATCGCCGTTCTAGGGGCTGCCGGGCGCATGGGCCAGGCGCTGACCCGAGCCCTTGCCGAGACACCTGGTTGCACGATCGCCGGCGGCATCGAGACCGAGGGCGCGCCCGCGATCGGCCAGGACCTCGGCGCGGTGGCCGGTCTCGATCCCGTTGGCGTCGCCATCACCCACGATCCCGTCGCCCTGTTCGCCCATGTCGACGGCGTGCTCGACTTCACCTCGCCGGCCGCCACGGTCGCCTTCGCCGGGCTCGCAGCGCAGGCGCGGATCGTTCATGTCATTGGCACCACGGGATTCTCGGACGACGACCTCGCCAAGCTCGAGGCGGCCGCCCGCCACGCCACCATCGTCAAGGCGGGCAATATGAGCATGGGCGTCAACCTGCTCGCCGCCCTGACGGCGCGCGTGGCGGCGACGCTGGGGCCCGAATTCGACATCGAGATCCTCGAGATGCACCACCGCCACAAGCGTGACGCGCCCTCGGGCACCTCGCTCATGCTCGGCGCCGCTGCCGCCAAAGGCCGCGACGTGGCGCTGGCCGAGCACAGCGTCAGGACCCGCGATGGCGACACCGGCCCGCGCCGCACCGGCGATATCGGCTTTGCCGCCTTGCGCGGCGGCGACGTGGTCGGCGAGCACCGGGTGATCTTCGCCGGCCCAGGCGAGCGCATCGAGCTCACTCATATCGCGTCGGACCGGAGGATCTTCGCCCGCGGCGCCGTGAGAGCCGCACTCTGGGCGAGGGGAAGGCCCCCAGGCCTCTATTCTATGGCTGACGTTCTTGGCTTCTAACCCGCCCGTTGATATCTGACGCTTCCCCATTGGCAAGACCATGAGCAAACGCCTAAAACCTGTGTCCGAAGCCGGAAAGCGGCCCAGAAGAGAGGCGATGGTGACGCCCACTTTAACCCTCCCCTCCTATGCTTGCAGGCCCAGGGGGACATTCAGGCCCACCAGCCGGCCGGACACGCGATGACAGGACGCCTTCCAAGCGACATGCTCCAAAAGGCAAGCGACGAACCCCCAAAAGCCGAGAATGTGCTCGTGCTGGTGCGCCACGGTCAAAGCGAGTGGAACCGGCTCAATATGTTCACGGGCTGGAAGGACGTGGGCCTCAGCGAGGAGGGCATGGCCGAGGCGCATCGCGCCGGCGCCCTCCTGAAGGAAGAGGGCCTACATTTCGACAGCGCCTTCACCTCGACCCTGAAGCGCGCCCACAACACCCTCGACATCATTCTGGAGGAGCTCGGCCAGGGCAAGCTGCCGACCATCAAGGCCGCCGCGCTGAACGAGCGCGATTACGGCCAGCTCGTCGGCATCAACAAGGAGGAGGCGCGTAAGCGCTTCGGCGCCGAGCAGGTGCACATCTGGCAGCGCTCCTACGACATCGCGCCCCCTGGCGGCGAGTCGCTGAAGGACACTGCCTCGCGCGTCTGCCCATTTTACCACAGGTGGATCGCCCCTGAGCTGCAAGAGGGCAAGAACGTGATCGTCGTCGCCCACGGCAACTCGCTGCGCTCGCTGATCATGGAGCTGGACAAGCTCACGCCGGAGGAGGTGAAGGAGTACTCTCTCGCCACCGCCGTGCCGGTGATCTACCGCATCAATGCCGACGGCAGCGTGGCGGAGAAGCGCGACCTCGCCGCCTAAGCGGCGCTCGGGTCTCTTGTGTCGCTGAGTGCTGTCTTGAGCGCCGTGGCGAAATCCTCACGCTCGGGGTCGGTGAGGAAGCTGCCGAGCACGAGCCGCTTCCCGTGGCTGGCGAGCGACAGCTCCGACATGCGGCCCACCCGCTCCTCGAGATGGAGCCGTACCCAATACGGGTTGAAGCGCCAGGATTGCGACTGACCCGAAGGCGCGACGCGCGTGACCGTCAGCGCCTCGCCGTCGAGCTCCACCGTCTCGTAGACGCGAAGCGCCCGGAAGTTGAGCTTGAAGCAGATATAGACGAGCAGCACGTCGAGACCCATGAAGCCCACCACCGGCCACGCGCCCATCATGTAGAACAGAAGCCCGGTGCCGAATGAGACCGTGCTGATTGCGCCCATGAACACCATGAAGCCTCTCGGCCCCAACGAGCGGTGCGGCGTCAGCACGGCGCTGAATTGCGGCTCTGTGCTTTGCGGGTCGTGACCCGAAGGGTCTTGTGGGGCGGGGCGGGGCTCTGTCATAGCAAGAAGCTAATACAACTTGGGCGGTAGACAAGGGCCTGTGGCAGTTCGATCTAAAGCCAAGAAGCCGGCGAAAACCCCGCGGCGCAAGCCGGCGCGCGAAAAAACCGCACCCGGATCGCGTCTCACCCAAGCCCAAGTGGACGAGATCTTCGCGCGATTCCACGCCGAGGACCCCGACCCCAAGACGGAGCTTCGCTACAAAGACCACTTCACTTTGCTCGTCGCCGTGGTGCTGTCGGCGCAAGCGACCGACGCCTCGGTCAACCGCGCCACGCCCGCGCTGTTCAGCGCCGCCGACACGCCGCAGAAATTGATCGATCTTGGCGAGGCGGGCGTGACCGACAAGATCAAGACCATCGGGCTTTACCGCAACAAGGCGAAGAACCTGATCGCGCTGTCGAAAAAGCTCATCGAGGAGCATGGCGGCGAGGTCCCAGACACCCGCGAGATGCTGGAGTCGCTCCCCGGCGTCGGGCGCAAGACGGCGAATGTCGTGCTCAACGTCGCCTTCGGCCAGCCCACCATCGGCATCGACACCCATGCGTTCCGCGTGGCGAACCGCACCGGCCTCGCCCCGGGCAAGACGCCGCTGAAGGTCGAGGAGACGCTGGACCGCATCGTGCCGGAGCGCTACAAGCACAACGCCCATCACTGGCTGATCCTGCACGGCCGCTATGTGTGCAAGGCGCGCAAGCCCGAGTGCTGGCGCTGCATTATCTCCGACATCTGCCTGTTCAAGCCGAAAACGCCGGCACCGGCTTAACCTCGATTTTCTTGCCTAAACTTTACGTTAGCAGTTCTCAACCAGTTCCTCCGGGGACCGCCGGTCGCGGGAGGGGGACGAGTGAAGCGTATCTTGGCGTTACTGACGATCGGCCTCTGTACGGCCGGCGCAATGGGCTGCACGACCACGCAAAAGGTCGTGAGTGGGGCCGCCGTTGGCGGCGGAACCGGTCTTTTGCTTGGTGGTCCCGCCGGCGCGGCCATTGGCGCCGTTGCGGCCCCAGTCGGATCCGCCGTGCTCTCCTCAGACTAACACCATCATTTCTATGAGTTTTTAGGCCGCGAAGGGTCTGCAGGCGGTCACCCCACGACCCGCGATGAAAACCCGCCGCGTGCCGCCAGCCGCTTATACATCCGCACCATGAAGCCCGTGGCGAACAGCGGCGTGACCAGGTTCAGGATCGGCACCGAAGCCAAGCCCGCGATGATCAGCCCACAGAAGAACACGGTCAGCCGGTTGGCTTTGCGCAACCGCTTGGCCTCCGCTGCGGACATGTGGCGCATGGCGGCGAGCTCGAAATACTCTCGTCCCAGCAGGTAGCCGTTGCCCACATAGAACGCGATCAGATTCACGCCGGGAATGAGCAGCAGGAACAGTGCGACAAGGTTCACAATCAGCACGACGACGAAAAATTTGACCGCGAGCCAGACCGACTTCGCCGTGGGCAGCTCCCGGCCCGGCGGATCGGAGGGGAAAGCGCTGCGCTCGACCTGTCCGGCGATGTCGTCGAGATAGAGTCCGGCGATCAGCGAGGTCACCGGTGGAATGAGGAAGATCGAGGCGGCGAGCAGCGCCAGCCCGCCGAGCCATTGGATAGCGGTCTCGATCCAACCGGGCCAGGCGACGAAATAGGTGAACCCCCACTCCACCGCGATGATCAGCCCCGCGAGCAGCGCCAGCGTCAAGCCGACGCATTTCACCATCACCGCGCGGAACGGCGGCGTGAACAGCTCCTCAAAGGCTTGACCTGCGGCGGCGAGCATGAATTTGTCCCCTGGACTTCCGGCAGGGCGAATATAGGGACGCCGGCGCGCGACGCCAGCGCCGCTCTACCGCCCGCGCCACCTGCAAACCACCGAAGATCAGGGGACCCGCGACCGAATGGCTGAAAAAACCTACGACGTGGTCGGCATCGGCAACGCCATCGTCGACATCATTGCCCGCTGCGACGAGAGCTTTCTCACCAAGCACGATCTCGACAAAAGCTTCATGCGCCTGATCGACGCCGACGAGGCAGCGTCGCTCTACGAGGCCATGGGACCCGCCATTGAGCGCTCGGGCGGGTCGGTGGCCAATTCCATCGCCGGCCTCGCCTCGTTCGGCGCAACATGCGGCTTCATCGGCCGCGTCGCCGCCGACCAGTTCGGCGGCATTTTCCGCCACGACATCCGCTCGCTCGGCATCGACTATACCACGGAGCCCGCCGACGACGGCGCGCCGACCGCGCGCTGTCTGGTCCTCGTGACGCCGGACGGCGAGCGCACCATGAACACGTTTCTCGGCGCCAGCGTCGACTTCACCCCGGCAGACATGGATGCCGACATGATCGGCGTTGCGAAAATCGTCTACCTCGAAGGCTATCTGTTCGACAAGGACGCGGCCAAGGCCGCCTTTCGTGAGGCGGCGCGGCTCGCCAAGGCTGCCGGCGCCAAGGTGGCGCTCACCCTGTCGGACCCGTTTTGCGTCGATCGCCACCGGGCCGATTTCCGGAAATTGGTCGCGGAGGACGCCGATATCGTGTTCGCCAACGAGAAGGAGATCACCACGCTTTACGAGGTGAATTCCTTCGACGAGGCGGCCGACGCGGCGCTTCAGGACTGCGAATTGGCAGTGCTGACCCGCTCCGAGGCCGGTTCGGTGATCGTGGGCCACGGCGAGACTGTCGAGGTCCCGGCCGATCCGGTGGCCAAGGTGGTGGACGCAACCGGGGCGGGCGACCTCTATGCCGCCGGATTCCTCTATGGATTGACCTTGGGACTCCCCGTCGCGGCCTGCGGCCGGCTCGGCAGCCTGGCCGCCGCGGAGGTCATCTCCCATATCGGCGCCCGGCCCGAGACCTCCTTGCGCACCCTCGCCGACGCCCAAAATCTCTTGGGCTAGCGCGCGTAAGGGGCTGATTCGCCTTGTGTCCTTTCTGCCACGCAAGGCGGAAATCGTCTTGCTGCGGCTAGAAACAGGCCCTTTGTAGAGCGCCCAACTGCTAACCTTGCCAAAGCCGCGCTGCGCTTTTGGGGGTTCTCTCATGTCGAAATCTTTGCACGCATTTTTAGCCGCTCTGCTTGGGGTTGCAGTTCTTGCGCAGCCTGCGGCGGCGCGAGATGATGACATCGACTCCCTACCAACGTCAGGTAGATCGTTGGCCGACTACGCGGCCCTCACGCCCACGCCGCGCATCTGGGTTGGCGGCGGCGTGCAGTTCTTGTCACTTCCCGATATCAAGTTCACCGGCAAGGGCGGTGTGAGCAATTTCCGCCACCAGACGAACACGTCGAGCAGTTGGCTTGACGCCGGCGGCGCGATCAGCGGCGGTTTCGACGTGCCGCTCGGCGGTCGGATCAGCTTCTCGGCTGACGGCTTTTATGCCAACGTCGAGACCGACAAACGAACCAGTTGTAGCGGCGGCGCGGCGTATTGTGTGGTCCTCGATCCCACCGACAGTTTCGTCGCGACGAGCAACTCGCTCGTTACCAAAACGGATCGCGACACTGACTATTGGGGTGCCCAGACGGAACTGAAATTCCGCACCGGCGCGCCCGCCGAGGTAAAGCCGGATATGTTCCGTAGCGACTATTTCATTGCCGGCTTTGGCGTCCGCGGCATTGACCAGGAAAACAAGCTGCACAGTAACACCGGTATCGACTTCACTTACAAAGAGACCCTCGATACCACCTATGTCGGCGGCTATGTCGGGATCGGCGGCGAATACAGCTTCGGCTTCGTTCCGGTCATCGGCAAATGGCTCAAAGGACAAGGCGGTCTCTTAGACCGATGGGGGCTTCGCACTTACCTAGATGCCACAGCCGGTCTCTACAACGCCGACACAAGTTACACTGGCGAGTTCGAGTCGGGTGCGTTTAACTCCAGGCTTAATAGATCGAATGACGAGGTCGCCTTTATCGGCACGCTGTCGCTGGAGACGCGCAAGCAGTTCGGTCCGCGCACCAGTCTGTCTCTGTTTACCGATTACGAGTATATCTCCTCGGTGGCCAAGATGGACTATGCCACTTGGAACCACGAGACGCAGATCGACAATGAAGGCCTCTTCGCCAGCCGCACCACGCTGAGGTTCAATGTCGGGCTTGGGCCAGCGCGGCTCTATGAGGAACGCTAGATTTCTCACAGGAAGGGTTACTAGAGCTTCCTCAGAGCCACGCTTTCCACCGCGTGGTCGGCGCCTTTGCGCAGGATGAGATCCGCGCGCTGGCGCGTGGGCAGGATATTTTCCTTCAGATTGACCAGGTTGATCGACCGCCAGATCGAAAGACCCGTCTCGCGCGCCTCGTCCTCGGAGAGGGTGGCGTAGCGGTGGAAATATGAGGCCGGATCGCGGAATGCGGTCTGCCGCAGGCGCAGGAAACGCTCGACATACCAGCCCTCCACCAGATCCTCGCCCGCGTCGATATAGATCGAGAAGTCGAAGAAGTCCGAGACGAACGGGATCGCCTCCCCGTCCTTCGGCAGCTTTGCCGGCTGCAGCACGTTCAAGCCCTCGACAATGACGATGTCCGGCTGATCGACCATGAGCGTCTGGTCGGACAGCACGTCGTAGACGAGATGCGAGTAGACCGGCGCTTCGACGCGCGCTTTGCCCGACTTCACGTCGGCCAGAAAATTGAGCATCCGCGTCAGGTCGTAGCTCTCGGGAAATCCCTTGCGGGTCATCAACCCGCGCGCTTCCAGCACGGCGTTGGGAAACAGAAAGCCGTCCGTCGGCACGAGCTCCACATGGGGATGGCTCGGCCAGCGCGCGAGCAGCGCCTGGAGCACGCGCGCTGTCGTGCTCTTTCCCGCAGCGACGCTGCCAGCGAGACCGACGATGAACGGCATCTTGCTGTTGCCCTTGCGCAGGAAGTTCTCGGTCTCGCCGTGTAGCCCCTGTGCCGCTTCCACATAGAAGTTGAGCAGGCGGCTCAAGGGGAGATAGATGTCGACCACTTCTTCCGTCGACACCCGCTCGGTCAGGCCGCTGAGATTCACGAGGTCGGCCTCGCTGAGCGTCATGGGCGTGTCGGCACGCAGCCGCGCCCATTCCTCGCGCGAGTAGGCCGCGTAGGGCGAGAACGCAACGGTGGGTCGCGGGTTCATCGTCTGGGCCCGGCGCCGGCCTCGGTTAGGCCGAAGCGGCCTTTCGCTGTTTCAGCTCTGTCGCCGCCATGCGGCGCTCCAGCTCGCCATACACCTCGTCGAGGGTCACGTCGCGGGACTCGAGCACCACCAACAAATGATAGAGCAGGTCCGCCGTTTCGGCGATCAGCTCGGGCTTGTCCTGGCCCATGGCGGCCAGAGCCACCTCGACCGCCTCCTCACCGAGCTTCTTCGCCGGCTTGAGTGGCGCCTCGTCGAGCAGGCGGCGTGTGTGCGAATCCGCAGGGTCCGCGGTGCGCCGCGCCTTGATCGTGGCGGCCAGTGTATCCAATACAGGGTTGCTCATGGTCTGGCTCATACACCGTGACGGCGAAGGTGGGAAGTCACTGCGTCGGAATCCTGGGCAAATAAGGCGCGGAAACGGCCTCAAGGGTCGAGCCGCATGGGCAGGCCGGCCGCCGCCATGAACCGCTTGGCCTCGCCGATCGAGTGTTCCCCGTAATGGAAGATCGAGGCCGCGAGCACGGCCGACGCATGCCCCTGCCGCACCCCTTCGACGAGATGGTCGAGCGTGCCCACCCCGCCACTCGCGATTACCGGCACCGTTACCGCGTCGGCAATGGCCCGGGTCAGCTCCAGGTCGAAGCCCGCCCGCGTCCCGTCGCGGTCCATGGAGGTGAGCAGGATCTCGCCGGCGCCAAGCGACACGACCTCTTGCGCGTAAGAGATCGCCTCGATGCCCGTGGGCTCGCGCCCGCCATGGGTGAAGATCTCGAAGCGGGGCGCCGCACCATTGGCGCCGGCGCGCTTGGCGTCGACGGCCACGACAATGCATTGCGCGCCGAATTTCTCGGCCGCCCGGCGCACCAGGTCACGGTCCGTCACCGCCGCCGTGTTGATCGACACTTTGTCGGCGCCCGCTTCCAGCAGCGCCCGCACATCGTCCGTGCTGCGCACGCCGCCGCCGACCGTGAGCGGCATGAAGCAGCGCTCGGCCGTGCGGCACACGATGTCGAGAATGGTGCCGCGCTTCTCGTGGCTCGCGGTGATGTCGAGAAAGCAGAGCTCGTCGGCGCCCGCCTCGTCGTACGCCGTGGCGGCTTCCACCGGATCGCCGGCGTCGCGCAAATCGACGAAGTTGACGCCTTTGACGACGCGCCCTTCTTTCACATCGAGGCACGGGATGACGCGGACTTTCAGCATACTCAGTACTGGCCTGTGTGGCCGTGCCGGCCGTAACGCGCGAGGATAAGCGCCAGCGCTTCTTTCGGATCGAGCCGCCCGTCATACAGCGCGCGGCCGGTGATGGCCCCTTCGAGCTTGGCGTAGCGCGGCTCGAGCAGCTTGCGAATGTCGTCGATCGAGGCGAGCCCGCCGGATGCAATCACCGGAATCGTGACCGCCTCGGCAAGCGCCGCCGTCGCATCGAGATTGAGCCCCTCAAGCACGCCGTCGCGGGAGATGTCGGTGTAGATGATCGCCGCGACGCCAGCGTCCTCGAATCTTCGGGCAAGATCGAGCGCCGCCATCTCGCTCGTCTCCGCCCAGCCTTCGATCGCCACCTTGCCGTCGCGCGCGTCGATGCCCACGGCGATGCATCCTGGAAAGTCACGCGCCGCCTCGCGGACGAGATCCGGATCGCGCACCGCCGCCGTGCCGAGAATCACCCGGTCAATGCCCTTCTCCAGCCAGTTGGCGATAGTGTCGATGTCGCGAATGCCGCCGCCGAGCTGGATGGGAACATGCACCGCATCGAAGATCGCCTCGACCGCAGCCCCATTCACCGGCTTGCCCTGGAACGCGCCGTTGAGGTCGACCACATGCAGCCATTCGAAGCCTTGCGCCTCGAAGTCGCGCGCCTGGGCGGCCGGGTCGGTATTGAACACCGTCGCCTGGTCCATCTCGCCCTGACGCAAGCGCACGCACTGGCCGTCTTTCAAGTCGATGGCGGGAAATAGGATCATGTCGAGACGATCTCTATCACGGCGTCCACTTGAGGAAATTGGCGATCAGCGCCAACCCTAACTTTTGGCTCTTCTCCGGGTGGAACTGGCTGCCGGCCATGTTGTCGCGCGCCACGAACGCCGTCACCGGCCCGCCATAGTCGGTGGCGGCGACCAGGTCCGCACGGTCTTCCGGCACCAGATGATAGGAGTGCACGAAGTAGGCGTGCAGGCCTTTGTCGCCCGTGTCGATGCCGTCGAACAGCGCGTGCGGTCGCGCCATGTTGAGCGTGTTCCAGCCCATATGCGGGATCTTGAGCGATCCGTCGTCCGGTTCGATGGCCCTCACCTCGCCCGCGACCCAGCCGAGCCCCGGCGTGACCCCATGCTCGAGCCCGCGTTCCGCCATGAGCTGCAAGCCCACGCAGATGCCTAAGAAGGGTTTCCCCTTGTCCTGCACCGCCTCTTCCAAGGCCTCGATCATGCCGGGGATACTGGCGAGACCAGCCTTGCAGTCGGCGAACGCGCCGACGCCCGGCAGCACGATGCGGTTCGCGCCGAGCACGTCCGCCGGATCAGCGGTGACCCTGATGGCAAGCTGCGAGCCTTCCTCCCGCGCCGCCCGCTCGAAAGCCTTGGCGGCGGAGTGGAGATTGCCCGAACCGTAATCGATGATGGCGACGTGCATGAGAGTTAAGCCCGCGGGAACAGCCCGATGACCTCCTCGCCCTCGCCGCCCCAGCCCGGCGCCTCACGCCCGAGCGACGGCTCTCGCGCCGGCGCAACCGGCCGCAATGTGCGCTCCTGTTGCGGGAGCCACGCGGTGAAGAACGACCGCTCTGCTTGCGTGCGATCACGGCCTGTCACCACGGCCGCGAACCGGTAACCGCGCCGGGCAAGCGCTGCGCCGCGCAGATCGCTCGCCTCGAACGCAAACAGCACGGTGATGGCGAGGCTCACCCAGCCCGCGATCTCCACGCCGCGCCCATCGGTGCCGAGAGCCCAGTGCAGTCCGGCAATGAGCACCAGGAAAATCACGAGTTCGATCCACATGCGATGATAGAGCAGCCACAACGCCGGCACGATAAGCGCAAGCCACGAGAACCCGTCCTTGACGAAGGCGATCCTGTCGGCGCGCGCGGCGATGTCTTCATCGTCGCTTGTGGGCTCATAGACGGAATAGACGGTCACGTCGCGTCACGCTGCTGCTGGCCCGCCAAGATGGCAGGCTGTTCTAGAGCTGGCCCTTGGTGGAGGGCACCCGGCCGCTCTGCCGCGGATCGATGGCGATCGCTTGGCGCAACGCACGGGCGAGCGCCTTATAGCAGGTCTCGGCGATGTGGTGACTATTCTCGCCGTAGAGCGTCTCCACATGCAGCGTCAGCCCGGCATGCTGGGCGAAGGCCTGGAACCATTCGCGGAACAGCTCGGTGTCCATCTCGCCGATCTTGGAGCGGGTGAAATCGACCTCCCACACGAGAAACGGCCGTCCCGACACGTCGAGCGCCACGCGGGTCAGCGTCTCGTCCATGGGGAGATAGGCCGAGCCGTAGCGCGCGATCCCCGCTTTGTCGCCCAGAGCTTCCGCAAAAGCCTGGCCGAGCACGATGCCCGAATCCTCGGTCGTGTGGTGCTGGTCGATATGGAGATCGCCATCGGCCTTCAGCGAAATGTCGATCAGGGAGTGGCGCGCCAACTGCTCGATCATGTGGTCGAGGAAGCCCACGCCCGTGGAAACGTCGTAAGCGCCGGTCCCGTCGAGGTCGACGGTCGCGCTGATCTTCGTCTCCTTGGTGCGGCGATTGACCGTCGCAATCCGGGAACAGGCTGATTTGCTTCGCTTCTGCATGTCTGCCAGCATAGTCCAAGGCTCTTAGCAATTCGCTTAACCGTGCGTCCGCCTTATACGCCGCGTCATGGGGCAGTGCTATTCCGAACGGCACCATAAGAGGGAAAGCCCATGCGCAGAGTGATCTTGGTCGTCGCAATCCTGCTCGCGGCCTATATCGGCTACCCCTACCTCACCCTCTATTGGCTGGACCGGGCCCTCCTCACGGACGACACGCCGGCGCTGACCCGCCTGGTGGATTTCCCCCTGGTCCGGGAGCGCCTCAAGGCCGAGGTCAAGCTCGACGTCCTCGACAAGGCCCACGAAATGGCCGAAAAACGGCCAATCCTGGGGATTTTCGGCGCGGCGCTGGCCGGGTTGCTCGCGCCCTCCCTGGTCGACAGCGCCGTCGAGGCCATGGTCACGCCGGACGCTATCCTCAACAGCGAGACCGTGGTGGAGCACCGTCGCGAGGGAAAATCCTTTGCCGATTTCGTGACTTACGCCTTCTTCGCCGCGCCCACCGAATTCACCTTCGACCTGAAGGACCCCGCCAAGCCCGATTCGCCCACCCTGACCGCCATCATGGAGCTGACCGGCTTCCGGTGGCGCATTGTCGCGGTCAAGCTTCCTCCCGTGAGTTCGTGGTTCGGGACAGCGCCGTAATCGGCGCCCTCACGCCCTATTAGCCCGTTTTTCGCAGAAAGCTTGACGAATGGCCGCGCCGCGCCGATATCGCGTTGCAGCATGAGCCATTCCCCCTCTTCGCCAGACAGCTGGCACGGCACCACGATTCTGACCGTCCGCAAGGGCGGCAAAGTCGTGATCGCCGGCGACGGCCAGGTCACCCTCGGCCAGACCATCATCAAAGGCACCGCCCGCAAGGTCCGCCGGGTCGGTTCCGGCAAAGTGATCGCCGGTTTCGCCGGGTCCACGGCCGACGCCTTCACCCTGTTCGAGCGCCTCGAGACCAAGCTCGAGCGCTTCCCCGATCAGCTCAAGCGCGCCTGCGTCGAGCTCGCCAAGGACTGGCGCACCGACCGCTATCTGCGCCGGCTCGAGGCGATGATGATCGTCGCCGATCCGGACGAGAGCCTGGTGCTGACCGGCACTGGCGACGTGCTCGAGCCCGATGACGCGGTGATGGGCATCGGCTCCGGCGGGTCCTATGCGCTCGCCGCCGCTCGCGCCCTGCTCGACACCGATCTCGATGCGGAAGGCATTGCGCGCAAGGCCATGTCCATTGCCGCCAAGATTTGCGTTTACACCAATGACGAGGTGACCGTCGAAACCCTCGACGCGACCAAGTAGCGAGTTAGCAAGTCATGACCTCATTTTCGCCCCGCGAGATCGTCTCCGAGCTCGACCGCCACATCATCGGCCAGCACGACGCCAAGCGCGCCGTCGCCATTGCCTTGCGCAACCGCTGGCGGCGGCAGCAGCTCGAAGGCGACATGCGCGAGGAAGTGCTGCCCAAGAACATCCTGATGATCGGCCCGACCGGCGTCGGCAAGACCGAGATTTCGCGCCGCCTCGCCAAGCTCGCGGGCGCACCCTTCATCAAGGTCGAGGCCACCAAGTTCACCGAGGTCGGCTATGTCGGCCGCGACGTCGATCAGATCATCCGCGACCTGCTCGAAGCGGGCATCGGCCTGGTGCGCGACGCCAAGCGCAAGGAGGTCGAGGCCAAGGCCCAGCTCAACGCCGAGGAGCGCGTGATCGACGCGCTGGTCGGCTCGGGCGCGGCGCTGTCGACGCGCGAGGCATTCCGCAAGCGCCTGCGCGAGAACGAGCTGAACGACAAGGAGATCGAGATTCAGGTCGCCGATGCGCCGTCAATGCCGTCCTTCGAGATCCCCGGCATGCCCGGCAGCCAGGTCGGCATGGTCAACCTCTCCGACATGCTCGGCAAAGCGTTCGGCGGCCAGCGCACCAAGCCGCGTACCGTCACCGTGAGCGAGAGCTTCGACATCCTCTTGGCCGAGGAGTCCGACAAGCTCATCGACGACGACATGATCGTTCAGGAAGCGGTCAAGAACGTCGAGAATAACGGCATCGTGTTTCTCGACGAGGTCGACAAGATCTGCGCGCGCTCCGAGCGCGTCGGCGCCGATGTGAGCCGCGAGGGCGTGCAGCGCGATCTGTTGCCGCTGATCGAAGGCACCACCGTCGGTACCAAGCACGGGCCGGTGAAGACCGACCACATTCTGTTTATCGCATCCGGCGCGTTCCACATCGCCAAGCCGTCCGACCTTCTGCCGGAGCTGCAAGGCCGGCTGCCGATCCGCGTCGAGCTGCGCGCGCTGACCCGCGACGACTTCCGCCGCATCCTCACCGAGCCCAAGGCCTGTCTCATCAATCAATATGTGGCGCTGATGAAGACCGAAGGCGTCGATCTGCAATTCACCGAAGACTCCATCGAGGCCATCGCCGACATCGCCGTCGAGGTGAACACGGCCGTGGAGAATATCGGTGCCCGCCGCCTGCTGACGGTGATCGAGCGCATTCTCGACGACATCTCCTTTAACGCCGGCGACCGCCAGGGCGAGACGGTGGTGATCGACGCCGCCTATGTGGAAGAGCATATCGGCGACCTCGCCAAGAACACCGATTTGTCCAAGTTTATTCTTTAGGGCACGCGCTCTTGCTCTTGTCATGCCCGGCACGACCCCGGCCATGAGGGAAATCACTTGGGGCGAAATTTCCGTAAGCGCACATAGAGCGCGCCGCCACCGCCGAGCCGTTGCGGCGCCTCCGAGAAGCTGACGATCAGCGGCGCGAGGTCGCCATGGCTGAGCCAATGCGGCACCGCCTGGCGCAATACCCCGCGCGCCTCGTCCTCGTAGAAGCTCTTACGTTCCTCGGAGCTCCCGCCCTTGCCGGTAATGACCAGCACATGGCGGTAGTCTTGGCTCTGCGCCCATTTGACGAACTTGCGCAACGCCGCATGCGCGTCGCGCTGGCGCATGCCGTGGAGATCGAGCCGCGCCTCGACCATGAGCCGGCCCTTGTCGAGCTTCCGCGTCGTCTGCCGATCGAGACCGCTCGCGGGCGGGCTCAAGGAGGGCCGCGCCGGCCGTTTGGCCGATGGCTTGGTAAGCGGCTTGGGCTCGGCATTCGCGGCAGCTGCTTTTGCTTTCGGCCGCGGCAGCTCGGGCGGAACGGCGACGTGGGTGACGCGGTTCCTCTTCTTGAGCGGCGCCGCCGTCCTGGCGACCCGCGCCCACAGCTCGGCGTCCTTCTCCATCTCCGTGTCAGAGTCGCGCTTGCCCATGGGGCAAGACCATAGCGCAAATCGTCTTAAGGCTTCGGGAGCAAGACATGGAACCGGGCCGCGTGGCGGGTGCGGCCCGCGATAGCCCCGGCCGCCTGGCCCGTGCCCCAGAAGATGTCGCCGCGCTGGGGCCCGCTGATGGCCGAGCCCACGTCCTGGCCGATCATCAGGCGGCGGAAGGTCTGCTTATCCGGGCCTTGGAGCTCAGGCGCCGTGACGAAGACCGGGGTGCCCAGGGCATGGAAGGCGGTATCGATCGCGAGACTGCGTCCTGGCGTCAGCTTGACCCCTTCGGCCCCGAGCGGCCCGTCGCGCCCCTCCTCTTCGCCGAGCGCCCGGAAGAACACGTAGGAGCGGTTTTCCTGCATCAGCGTCCGGCCCCGCTCCGGATCGGCGCGAAGCCACGCTCTGACCTTATCCATGTCGATCTCGTCGCGGCCCATCTCGCCGCGTTCGATCAGCACTTTGCCGATGGAGGTGTAGGGGTAGCCGTTCTTGCCGGCATAGGTGAGCCGCACCGTCGAGCCGTCGTCGAGATGCACCAGCCCCGAACCTTGCACCTGCATGTAGAACAGCGCGATCCAGTCATCGAGATAGACGATCTCAAGCCCGCGGCCTGCGAGCCTGCGGTCGTCGAGCGCGCCGGCCTCGATCTCCGCACGCGTGTAGTAGGGTACGCGGCCCCCCGCCGTTTCTCGAAATCCGGTGATGCGGTCGTTGAAGCGGGCCCGCTCGCTCTCCGGGGCAATCGTGATGAGATCGCCGGGACGGCCATAGACCGGCACGGTGAAGCGTGCGTCGCGGGCGCGCGCGCCGTTGACCCGCGCGCCCTCGACCTCCGGCTCGTAATAGCCGGTAACCAGGCCGGGTGCTTCCGATCCCACCGCGTGCGGCACGAAGTGGCTCTCGAAGAACGCCCGCGCCGTTTTGCCGTCGACATCGTCCCCAAGCGCGGTCGCGGCGGCGCATGCCGCATCGTCGCGCGGCGCAACACGGCATGAGTTGCCAAACGCATGGAACGCGAGCGTGTGATCGTCGTCCCGCCAGCCGTCGAGGGCGGCGAAGTCTACCGGCGTCAATGTGATTGCGTGTTCGCCCAACCCCAGCCCTGTCATTGCCCGGCACCCGGGTCTGGCTTCGCCAGCCCGAGCACAAGCTCGATGCCCCGGGCAATCCATTCCAATTGCGCCTGTTTGCGGGACGGTAACGGTATGGATATCCGGATCAAGTCCGGGCATGACGGCATAGGGCTGTGTGTGGCTAGTTGGCCGCTTCGGTGGCGACGAGTTTCCAGTTGGGATTTCTGGAAGCGAGCTCGCGGGCGAAGGTCCAGATGTCGGTGACCTCGCGGACCTTCTTGTCGTCGCCCTCGACCACCTCGCCGTCGGCATCGCGCGTCACCGAGATCAGCTCGCTCACGAACTTGACCGTGACCATCGCCTGCTTGGCCTTGATCTCGGCCTCGATGATATCGGCCTTGTCGATACCGACCAGAGTCGATTGCAGCGTCTCGCCGCGCTCCTCGCGCTCGGCGATAGCGCGCTCGAACCCGTCGAGCACTTCCGGCCCGAGCAGCTGCTTCAGCATGGCCTCGTCGCCCTCGGCAAATGCCGCGACGACCATCTCATAGGCGCCCTTGGCGCCGTCGAGGAACTGTCCGGGATCGAAGCTGGGATCGGCGTGCATCAGCGCCGTCAGCGACTTGCCGAGCGGGCTGTCCGCGGGCGCATGGCGGCCCAGCCGCTCCTCGATATCCTCGGGCGACGGACCTGCGGGCTCGCCGACCGGCGCCTGGCCAGAGCGGCCGCGGGGCAGCGCCACGACGGAGCCTTCCGGTGCGCCCGCCTGCTTGGCGTCGGCCCGCGTATAGGGATCGTAAGGCGGGCGCTCACTGCCCGTACGACGGCCCAGCACGCTGCGCAGCCGGATGAAGATCACGACCGCGAGCACTAAAAACAGAAGAGTATAGATGTCGAAAGCTTCACTCATGCCTTGCCGCCACTCGCGTCTGGAATGAACCCGCAATCAATGCGGATCGCTCTAGGGTGAATAGTGTTGCGCGCCTAGAGATTTGCCAGCGGGAGCCTTGTGTCGCAGAAAGAAATTTCGCGTTCCCTGCCGCAGGATTTCGAGCCCAACTTAGGGCATTCCCCTGGGCGACGCCAACCCTAAACGCCTTTGCGCTTAATTTAAGCTCAAGCCCGGCGGACCAGCCGAATTGCAGCCTTCCCCGTCCCATGCTAGCCAGCGCGTGCAAGCCGCGGAGGGGATTCCCATGGCCAAGAAGCCGAAGGACGAACAGGCAAAAAAGACAAACGGCGACCGGCCTGCGCCTGAGCGGCCCGAGGAGGCGCCGGCCGGCGCGGCGATACCGCAATCCGCCGGCGCCGAGGCGCGTGCCGCAACGGGTGCGCAGCTCTCCGTCCTCGCCCAATACGTCAAGGACCTGTCGTTTGAGAGCCCGGGCGCGCCGCAGTCGCTCCAAGGGCCCGGGCAGAACCCCCAGCTGAAAGTCGGCGTCAATGTGAATGCCGGCCCGCGCGGCGACGACGCCTATGAGGTCGCGCTCCACATCGAGGCTCACGCCAAGTCCGACGCCGGCGTGATCTACAATGCCGAGCTGGTCTATGGCGGCCTGTTCCGCCTGCGCAACATTCCCGAGCACCTGCTCCAGCCGGTGCTGTTCGTCGACTGTCCGACAATTCTGTTCCCGTTCGTGCGGCGCGTGCTCGCCGACGTGGTCCGCGACGGCGGCTTCCCGCCGCTGATGCTCGACCCCATCGACTTCGCCAGGCTCTATACCCAGAACATGCCGCGCGGCGAAAACGGCGAGCAGCCTCAGGCGAACTAGGCGTAGCGAAGCCAGAGCGCATC
>Ga0307380_10005182_pt1 | contig 17364 bp, 18 predicted proteins | sample UN3MG_FD_202239 | JGI IMG/M metagenome (GOLD analysis project Ga0307380, IMG submission 202239) | Soil microbial communities from Risofladan, Vaasa, Finland - UN-3 | ecosystem: Environmental > Terrestrial > Soil > Coastal area > Acid sulfate soil | place: Finland: Risofladan, Vaasa | collected...
GTAGCGGGCAGCGACTTCTGCGCGGTTCACGAGCGGTACGTGGCGAGACGGGAGAACGGAAGTGCCTGACGCCGCGCAAAGACAGCCCTGGGAGAGACGAGCGGGCGAGCCGAGTCGGTGCTATGCGGCCTTCTGCTACGTGCGAAATCTGGGGCCAGAACGCACGATCCGGCAGGGCGTGAAAGTGTATCTGATAGGGGACTGCCCCAAGAATGCCCCACAACGCGCCCGGCAACAGCGTCGATACAGGACACATGACAGACCGGCCGCCTATCTGGAATCGGTACGTGGACAATGGCGCAGGTGGAGTAGTCGATTCCATTGGTTTGAGCGCTGTGGAGCCTATGACGTTTACCAGGAGTATCTGCTTCGCCATGCCGAGCTACGGGCAGAGTCGGCGGCAGTAGAGCAGAAGGCGGCCGAGCGGGTCCAGCAGCGGGAGTTGCTTACCCTTGAGGCCGTCACCCTCCGCACGATTGCGCGGCTGCTCGCGATGCAGATTCTCGCGGTACTGAAGGACCCGGAGCAACTCAAGCAACTGAAGCTCCATCGGGTCAAGGTTGTGGCCGGCGATACCCTCAACCGTACCGAGACAGTCACCCCCGGCGTACTTGACTTGCTCAAGCTCACTGGCGACGGGCTGAAGGTCGGCTCCGAACTCTACCGGGTAGCACAACTCGGCCAGCCCGACGATGACGGCAAGCCGAAGACGGCAGAGAAGCGGGTCGAGGAGTTGGCGACGATTATAGCGGGGCAACTCATGGGCATGGATACGACGGCGATGCTGGCGCTGCGGGAAGAGCTGCTCGGGCTGAACGGAAAGGCGGAGGCGAAGTGAGCGAGAACGACGAGCGGATTCCGGTCTACCAAGGGTGTTGCCCAGGACACCACAACGAAGCCGATGCGATATATCCAGACAAGCGCGTGTGGAGCAATGGGAAACCATACGTGGCCCGTTCCGACATCGAGGCGGTGGTGGACGAGCGGATAGCGGCACAGAAGGAAGCCAGGGAGCCTGATCGTTCGTATGTCAAATGTACCATGCCATACCAGGTCTTCCCGCACGGTTGGTCGTTGTGCTACGAGGTAGGGGAAGACCCCCTCCGCGAGAAGGAGGCTGTGGCAGAGGTTGACTGTAGCAACGAACGAGAGGACGGCTTCTGCCTGCTGCACATCCGCAAGGGCGAGAGCGTTAGCATCGACAGGGGGAACCTTGCCGTCTTAGGGCTGAGGCATGGGGACAAGATAGCATGGCGTCGGATAGCACGGACCCCGGAACCCGACCCCCTCCACGAGGCCGCGCCGCCCTTTCGGACAACTGAGACCTGGGATGGAACTGTCGGTGCCTCAACAAGCGGCCCGGTGGTTACGGAAGCACGAGGGGGCGATGAGGAAACTAGCGGACCGATAGACCCCTTCCGCGAGGCCGTGCGGGAGTTCGCGAAACGAATGGGCGGCCACAACTGCTTCACGCAGGAACAGGCCGCGGCATTCCGTGAGGTCCGCGCGCTGCTGGGGGACGAGGCTAGAACCCCTCAGGTCATCATGGCAACCTTGCCTGGTACGCAGTCCTTCGTGCTGGACGGCAAGGAGGTGTCGATAACATTCTCAGCAAAGGCCAGGCAGATTTGCCTACAGGGCGGCGATGATTCCGCAATATTCCTGCTACCCGACGAGGAGAAGACGGACGAGGCATGACCGCAACCCCCGACATTCTGGAGGCGGTGCGCGACAACCCCGCGGCGATAGAGGCCCTGATCGAGGGCCTGGACGCGGTGCTGGCCCCGCGCTTCGCTGAGGTGTACGCCGACCACCCCGACCGCTTCGTACTGGAGTGCTTCACCTGGAAACCGGGTGAGGGGCCGACACCAGACCAGCTCGACGTGCTGAGGGAACTACCTGCGCGCCGGCGCGCGGCCCTGCGAGGCCCCCACGGACTCGGGAAGACCGCCCTCGCCGCCTGGGTGGTGCTCTGGTTCGGCTTGACCCGCAACTGCGTGGAGGGCGACTGGAAGGTCGTTACGACCGCCTCTGCGTGGAGACAACTGTCGCACTACCTCTGGCCGGAGATACACAAATGGGTTCGTCGTCTGCGGTGGGATCGTGTAGGGCGTGGACGCTTCGACGAGCGGACAGAACTCCTAATCCAGATGCTGAAGCTCAGCAATGGCGAGGCATTCGCCGCGGCCTCCGACAAGCCGGACCTCATCGAGGGGGCCCACGCGGACCGCCTGTTGTACGTGTTTGACGAGGCGAAGGCAATCCCGATGGAGACGTGGGACGCGGCAGAGGGTGCGCTCGCTTCGGGCGACTGTATGGCGCTGGCGATTAGCACCCCTGGCGAGCCTGTCGGGCGCTTCTACGATATCCATGCTCGCAAGCCGGGGTATGAGGACTGGTGGGTAAAGCACGTCACCCTGCAGGACTGCATCGTGGCTGGGCGGGTATCCCAGGAGTGGGCAGAGCAGCGGCTACTCCAGTGGGGCGAGGAGTCGGCGGTATACCAGAACCGCGTCCTGGGCGAGTTCGCTTCTAGCGAGGCAGACGGTGTCATTCCGCTCTCGTGGGTAGAGGCGGCGAATGACCGCTGGAAGGCGCTGGAGGAGTCGGGGGAGTGGGGGCCACTGACGCGACTCGGTTGCGATATAGCCGATGGCGGTCAGGACCACAATAGCATCGCGCGGCGTCACGGCATGGCGATCCGCAAACTGGATAGACCGAACGAGCGCGATACGATGGGAATGGCGGGACGCATTGCTGGCATTCAGGAGCAACACAAGGTTGAGGCCGTCGTGGATGCTATAGGCATCGGGGCAGGGGTAGTGGCAAGGCTGCGCGAACTCGAACTGCCCGTAGTGGCATTCAGCGCGTCAGAGGGCACGAAGATGCGCGACCTTTCTGGGGAGATCAAGTTCCGCAATAAGCGTTCCGCCGCCTGGTGGACAATGCGGGAGCTACTCGACCCGGCGAATGCACAGGGCGTCGCACTGCCTCTCAATGATCTGCTGACCGGGGACCTGACGGCACCACACTGGCGCGATACATCGAGCGGGGTGGGAGTAGAGAGCAAGGACGACATCCGCAAGCGGATCGGGCGCTCTACCGACGATGGCGACGCGGTAGTGATGGCATTCTGGCAGGAGCCGGTGGGGCAGTTCGCAGAGGCATTCGAGATATATGTCTAGGGGCCGCGCATGGGACTAATCTCCGCAATCCAACGGAGTATTGGGCAGCGCCTCGCTAGGGCGCTGTCTCCATATTTCGGGCCTACCATCGACCAGCTCGGGGCCTCTCCCACGGAACCGGGTGCGGGCGAGGTCGGCCTTGTCGATTCCGACTTCGTCACGAGTCTAACGCGACGGTGGCGGGTAAGCCAGAACCGGGAAGAGCGGCATTCGATTCGCCGGCGCATGGCCGAGGAGTCGGCGCTGATATCCAAGGCGCTCGATGTGATTGCGGACGTGGCGACGGCGCCGGAGGATGAGGGAGACGCGCGGGACGCCTTCGAGGTTCACTGCGAGGACGACCGCATAACCGAGGAAGTAGAACTCCTCTGCAGCGCCATCAAGTTACGGGAGCGAAGCGGTGGGATAGCACGGCGACTGGCCGCCTACGGGAACGAGATGCGCGAGCCCGTGCTGGACCCGGCGGGGGGGCGTGTCGTGCGGTACAAGCTCCTGCCTGAGCAGCAGATGTGGCGGCGCGAGGATAACAAGGGGCTTCCCCTGGACCCGCCCTGGGAAGAGCGGCCGTACTACAAGCAGGACGGCAGCGGTATTGCCTTCGCCGAGTGGCAGGTCGTCCACTACACCTATCCTATCGACCCCGACGAGACGTATGGGCGGGGCATCCTGCAATGCGAGCGGGAGTACATCCGACTCGCCGCGATGGAAGACGATATGGTCGAGGCGCGGCGGCAACGGGCGATGGACCGGATGGTGCATCGAGTGCCGGTCAGTGAGCGCATGGACCGGGACCAGCAGGAGGCGGCGGTCAAACGGTATGCGGAGAAGTTGACGCGCCGACGGGTCCTCTCGGCAACCCAGGGCACATCGACCCGAGACAACCCCACCAGCGCGACGCAGGACTTCTACGTGCCCTACATGGGCAAGGACTATCCCGACTCGGGGCCTACGTTGCTCACCCCGGCGAACGTGCAGCTCCAGGTGATTAGAGACGTGGAGTATCACCGGGCGACTTTGTTGGCCAGGCTGGGCGTCCCCATGCGATACCTGAACCTGGGGGGCGCGGAGGCGGCACGGGCAGCTATCGGCAGCGGGAACATCTCGTACGAGGATATCCAGTTCGCCCGCACGATCCGGGGGATGCAGAAGTCGCTGGCCTACGGGCACAACATCGTCATAACCCTGCACCTGATTCTGCGGGGGTACGACCCTATCAAGGAGCCGGTCTCGCTGGAGTTCCCCGTTATCTCAACCGCGGACGCGGCGCAGAACGCTGATATCGAACTGAAGCGGGCGCAGACGTTGGCGATCATCGCGAACTTCCTGCAGGTGCCCCTGGAGATGGTGGCCGACCACTACATGGGGTTGACCGAGGACGAGAAGGAGCGTTGGCTCGGGGACTTGGGCGAGCAGTTGGCGGGGGCGGCGGAGGAACAGTTGGGGCGGCGCGCGAAGTCATTGCAGGAGATATCGGCGGCGGTGTTACTGATGGCGAACAAGGAGCTAGAGGGTGACGGCAGCCACGCAGAGGCGCGAGAGCCTGCGCTTAGCGGTACTGACAGCCACAACTACCCTGGTCCTGCTTGAGGCGGCGAATAGCCTTCCAGGACGGCTCCCTATCCTGCGAGTCGTCCAGTCGTTCGCGCGCAAGTGGGAGGCTTCCTTCTGGGAACGGTATCGGCAGCCGTCGCCGTCGCTGCTTGTGCCGTTGATACGAGACACCTTCGACGCGGATCTGGCTGTCGAGCGGGAGCGGGAACTGTGGCGGCGGGCGGCGGGGTTGCCGGAGCAGAGGCAGCGGTTCGTTCGCAAGGAGTGGCGGGCGCGGATCGTCAACCTGCGGAGCCTGGACGATACGGAGAAGCAGAACCTGGCGGCGCAACTCCGGGGCAAGGCGATGCTGGAGGCGGAAGAGCGAACGACGGGGTCGCTGAGGGTCCTCATGCAGTCCATTGAGTTGCCGGAGGGCCTGGACGGGCAGTTCCGACAGGGCTTCCACATAGCCTTTGAGGACGCGATGAAGAACGGGTCGAGGAAGGCCGCGGCACAGTTGGGCTTTGCCGAGGACTGGTTACTCAAGGACCCCGCGGCGGTCGGCGAGATGGGGCAGTATGCTGGCTACTATGGCGACAGGCTGACGAAGCTCGTGCCGATGGAGTGGCAGGTCGAGGTCCGCAAGGCGATGATAAAGGGGCTCGACGAGGGCATGTCGGCGGTGGACATGGGGAGCGAACTCCGGGGTGTATGGGACAACCTGGAAGGATGGCAGGCGGAGCGCATAGCGCGGACCGAGGCGGTGCGGGCGCGGATGGAGGGGCGGCGTTCTACCTACCTGGCGGCGGGCATACAGATGCTGGAGTGGGTGCTGGGACCACACCCCTGCCCGGTGTGTCGTGCGCGGGCGGGACGACGCTACCCGGTAGGAAGCCGGGAGTTGCCGCCGACACCCCACCCACATTGCGAATGTGACGCGGTGGCGAGTGACGACGATCTGGACCGCATGAGGGCGCAGGCGTTGGCGGGCACGGGTGCGATCACGCCCCTGCCGAGTCCGATGGCGGCGCGGTATCCGCAGGGTTAGGGAGGCGAAAGAATGCCGGAGATAACCAGGCATGAGAACGTGCCCCTTCGAGACATGACGAATACGGAGTTGTGGCAGTACCTCAACTCGTGTTCGCTTCAGCAGGCGGGCACCAGTTCGATTTCCTACCAGATAGAGCGGGCCCTGTGCGAACTGGGTAGACGAATCGCCAAGGTGAGCGGTACTCATGTGACTTGGCCCGACGAGTGGGACTGGCCGCGCGGTGAATCGCCGAAGGACACGCCAGCAGAAGAGGGAGGCGCCTAGCATGGATGAGCGCATGAAGGCGATCATGGTCGTGGCGGAAAAGGCGGCGAAGCTCCTGGCGGGGCCGGACTGTCCCTGGGTAGACGTGATGGCGGTTGCGCGGGAACCCAGGGGAGGCTATACGGTGACGCTCTACGTGCCCGAGATCAATGAGCGGGTGCTGCTGGAGGCGAACAAGGGCGAGCGGTTGACGGAGCAGTCGGAGAGCATCTAGGAGGCGATGATGTCGTCATTAGAAGACCCATACGCGTTCTGCATTAAAGAAGAACGCATAGGCCCGACGACTCCGGCCAGCATGGAGAGCGCGCTGGAGAACCTCTATGCCTTCACAAAGAAGTATCCGGGCGGGCCGAGGCTCACAGGGCTTCGACTGGAGAGGGACCTATCCATTGAGTACGACGCTGGAGAAGTCGAAGGGCGATTCGTGCAGGGCCCCCATCCGGTGCTCGTGCTGATCTTCGAGGACGGCGACGAGGTAGCGATTCCAGTGTATAAGCCAGTGAACGACGACAGCAACGTCATAGCTTCCCTCATCTAACCCCGCCTACACAAAGCGAATAACACGCCCGGTCAGCCGCCTAGCTAGCGGCAGGCCGTGAAGATGCATGCCCCTCGTTCTCGCGCGAGAGAGACCGGGGGGTTTCTGTTTGGCCGGGCGTGCCTGACTCATAGAGGCGATATGCCCAAGGAATACCTCGCCTGCGTGGCGAGCGAGAAGAAAGACGGGAAGTCCCTGGCCGACGCGAAGCGCATCTGCGCCATCGCGTACCACAAGCGACACGGTAAGACGCCGCAGGAAGCGGCGAGGGAGACGCTAGACATGGCCACGGTCAAGGACAGCCTAGAGGCACAGATTCGCGCGGCAGTGGAGAGCGGCGACGAGGAGGGCGCTGCCGAGTTGCGCGTCCTTATGGAGCAGGCGGATTCCGTCGTCATGGAGGCGACGAAGGGGGGCGCGCTCACCGAATACACATCGGCTAGCGGTCCTATCTCTGCTAGGCCCGTCACTGAGGGCATCTGGGCCGATGCGCCCGGGAGCCTTGAGTTGACGATAGACAAGGCGCGACACGCTGTGCGGGCGGCCTACAGAGAGTTCGGGATAACCGACGAGAAGGATACGTGGGAGCTAGATGTCGAGGCTACGTTCCCCAACAGCCTGATTATCCGTGGCCCGGAGAGTAAGCGCTGGCGAGCCGACTGGTCGTGGGGCGAAGACGATGGCGGCAATGAAACCTTCATCCGCCTGTTCAATATCGAACCCGTCGAAATCGTCATCCGGTTGCGTCCAGCGGATGAAGCGGTACAGGCGGAGACCATCGAGCTCCTCGAAACCTATACCGCCCCCGTTCGGATTCTCGCCGAGAAGGATACGACCACGACGGCCGGCAGCACCGACCACCTCATGACGGTGGAGTGCCTGCTGGGCATTGCCGACACCCCCACGAAGAACGGGCGAATCTACACCAAGGGCCTCTTCGAGAGCATCGTCGCGGAGTCGAAGGAAGGCTCGGCCCGCTCGAAGCGGTGGCTCGGCGAGGGTGACCATCCCGCCGACGGACGCCCCCGCCTCATGGATACGGTTTGCACCCCCTGGCGCGACCTCCGGCTCGAAGGAAACCAGTTGCTAGGGGCGACAGACATTATCAACACCACGAAGGGCGCTGACGTGCAGCGGCTCGTCCGTAATGGCGTTCCGGTGCAGGTGAGTTCACGCACTGCCGCTATCACGACGCAGGAGGTAAGAGACGGACAAACAGTCGATATCGTAGACGAGAAGACAGCGCTCGCGAACCTTGGCGGCTGGGACTTCGTTCTAGGCGCCGCTGCCCACCAGGGCGATGAGGTCGCGGGCGTGCGTAGTTTCAGGGAGAAGGACGGTACGCCTGCGGCAACCGCTTCGGCTCCCTCGTCGAGCGAAGTCCCTGGAACGACTATCGACGAGGTGCTAAACGAGATGACCACAGAAGAACTTCAGAAGCTCATCCAGGAGGCTGTCGCCAAGGGCACGACCGCCGGCGTACAGGTCCTCATGGAGACGAAGAAGGACGACCCGCCTGCCGCGGGCGATGATCCGCCGAAGGTAGATGGCGAAGAGCCTAAACCGAAGACGGAGGACCCGGACAAGCTCAGTGAGATGTCCGGCCGTATCGACAATCTAGCCGAGGTCGTTACGACCTACGTGCAGGGCCAGGCCGACGAGAAGAAGGCTGCGGCCAAGACCGAGGCACTCAAGAGCGCCACCACGGCGATCATGGAGACCGACGAGGTCAAGGCCTGGCAGCCCCCGGCGCGCAAGCTCATGGAGCAGAGGCTGGCCGAGGTCACCGAAGTCGACCAGCTCCAGCCGACGTATGAGCGGACCGAGCGCACCCTTCAGGAGATCGGACTCCTGATTGTCAACCGTCCGGGCGGAATGGGCATCACCGCCGCCCACATCGCTTCCAGCCCGGAGAAGAGCCGCGAGGATCGCGCCAAGGAATTCCAACTTGGCGTGCTCTCCCCTCGCTTCCTCCCCGAGAGTCGCGAAGAGGTGCTCGATCTCCTCTGCGAGGGAATTCCCGACAACGGCATGCACAGCTCTACCGACCCCGACGACCCGATTGCGAAGGCGCTGGGCGGCCGCGTTCCGTTCCACGGGTACCACCCCGGCAACCCCAATCACATCTTCCGCACCGTGCTGGAAAATGTGATGGACATGTATCCGAACTACCTCATGGCGAACCTGCGGCAGTACCGGCCCCAGTTCTCCATGCTGGAATGGACGGGTACCACGAACGTCGCCCAGACGGTGCCTTACGTCCTGCCGATCATCCGGCAGGTCTGGGCGCGCCTCCAGTGGGTTATGGAGCTGATGAGCGTTCAGCCCATGACGAAGTCGACCGGCGTGGTTCACTTCCTCGACTTCCTGTACGACCCGACCCTGGGCAACCCGGCCATTCCGGGCGAGTTCTGTTCTGACTATGCTCAGTACGTCTCCGAGCAGGCGGCTGTGCCCGAGGTGAAGCTCAGCCTCACGCACGCCGACATCACGATGGACACGAAGAAGCTCAAGGCCGAATGGTCGAGCGAGGTTCGCCAGAACCTGCGGGCTGACCACGGCATCGCCGTCGAGGCGGAGATGGTCAACTTCATGGCAGACGAGATCGCCCGAGAGGTGGTCGCGTTGCTGATGAATACCATGCGAACTGCTGCGGACCCGGCCGGGAATGTCACCGCCGGCAACGTGAACTTCGGATGCCTCCTGCCTGCCGCCGGCTACGTCGAACTGGGGACCTGGCAGAAGGAACTCTACCGGCACATCCTCCAGGCAGACGGCCTTGTTCGGGCACAGCGGCGCGGCCGCACGAACTGGGTTATCGCTGGACCGAATGCCTTGATTCGGCTGATGCGACTGGAGACATGGTCGGCGACGACCTCGGACTCCGAAGCCGCCGAGTGGGACGTCGGTATCAACCGCGTCGGCACTCTGGACGGGCAACCGAAGTACAAGGTGTACGGCGCCGACGCCGACTTCTGGCCGACCGAGTTGATTATGGTTGGCCGCAAGGGCGCGGACTGGTATGACTCGGGCATGGTGTACTGCCCGTTCATTCCGCTCTTCACCGCCCCGGCGTTCGTCGATCCGAACACCTTCTGCGAGCGCGTCGCCGTTATGTCGCGTTTCGGCTACTCCAAGGTCGTAGGCAACAGCCTTGCGACCGTCACCTGCCAGGCAGCCGTTCAGGGCGTGGGTTGGTAATCTGAGCGGTACCGACTGGACTGACTGACCGACGAGTGGGGAGGGCGGCGCGCTGTCGTCCTCCCCTACATTCTGGGAGCGTCCGATGACACAGACGGTTAAGGTGCGGAATACGTCCACGGTCGATCAGCTTTCCGGCATTTGGCTGATACGCGCGGGAGAGACAACGGTCCTGCCGATTGACGCGGTGGGGGGCTTCGGACCATCGGTCGAGGTCATCGACGATCCGACCATGTCGGCAATGACGCTCTATCGGACGCCCTGCGTACCAGGCTGTGGACATTCGCTCTGTACGCTCTCCCGGCAAGTCACGGTGGCGCTTCAACGGATGGGATTCTCGGTTGACCGGCAGACGTGGCGCGCCAACCGCGACCAGCCACCGATAGGCAAAACCCTACTCTGCAACGCGGGGACCTTTGAGGGGCCGTCCGGCTCCTGGTCCTGGCTGCACTTTGACAACTCCATAGCGCCACGCCAGCATGTCGCCTACTTTGCGGAGCACTTTACCGGGAACATCTGCGTAAGCGGCGCCGTCCGCGATGCGCTCAGCGCGGCTGGCGTACCGGATAACCGCCTGCGAGTCGTTCCAAACGGGATAGACACCTCGCTCTTCGCGCTCGACGGCCCGATTATGGATATCGGCGACGACGCATTCGTCTTCGCTATGGTCGGGGCTATGTCGCCCCGCAAGGGAGTCGATGTCGGGCTGGAGGCATACGGGCGGGCGTTCACGCGCCCCGACAAGGTCCTGCTCGTCGTAAAGAACTACGACTATGGGCGCGATGTCTGGTGTCGGGAGATGATCGGGGAATGGCAGAGGCGGCTCGGGAGCAAGGCGCCACGGGTTGAGTATATCTATCAGATGGGGATGGGGAACTCACAACCGCCGTGGACGGACGGGGAGGTCGCGGCCTTCTACCGGCGGGCGGCACAGCACGGCGCCTACCTCGCCCCGGCGCGGGTGGAGGGATTCGGCTTGACGGGGCTGGAGGCATTGGCCTGCGGTTGTCGGCTTGGAACGACGGGATGGAGCGGGCAGCTTGAGTATGCGACGGAGCAGAACGCCCACCTGTTCCCCTACAGCATGGAGCCGAGTGGCAACAACCTGGACCTGTATGAGGCCGACGAGAGACCCCTGTGGGCGGAGCCCGATGTTGGGGACGTGACGGCGTGGATGCAACGGATGGTCGAGGAAGCACCCGACGAGTTGCGACAGCGAGAGATCGCCGAGGAGGTGCGGCAGAAGTTCACGTACGCGCACATGGCGCGGGGCATTGCCGACGTGTTGGGCCTGCAGGAGCGCCGAGAGTCCGGGACCGTTCGGGCGTCTGAACCAGGGACTCCGCGCTCGAAAACTAGCGGAAACGTGGTTCTCGGCTCTCCTACAGGCACAGAAACGTTGGGCATCGGGATTCCGACCCGAGACAGGCCGGGATACCTGGCGATGTTGCTGAGCGCGCTGTACGTACAGACCAAGCGTCCCGACGCCATCTGCATCGTGAACGACGGCGACGAAAGCCTGCGGGACAATCCTGCCGTCAAGCAGATGATAGAGCGGTGGGAGCAGAGCGGGGTATGCTGCGATATCGTGAAGGGGGCCGAGAAGGGTGCCAGTCAGAATCATCAGATCGCGCTGGAGCATCTAGGGACCGATCTCGTGCTGAGAATCGACGATGATCTTTTGCCCGCCCGCCCGGATTTCGTGGAGCGCCTCTATCGCTTGCTCGACAATCAGCCTGGGGTGGGGGCTGTCGGCGGGTGCTATCCGATGCACACGGATGGAGTCATGCACGAATACGGCGCGATGAGCGGCCGGCGCGGCATGACGAACACGCTGGATGATCTGCTGGCCGGACATGCCCGGTTGCAGTTCTGGCAGTTCTCCGACGAGGCGGTCGTGGACTGCGAGCACCTGTATTCGACGTGGATGTATCGGGCGAGCGCGCTCCAGGAGGTCGGCGGCTTTGCGGACTGCTACAGCCGGTTTGGGCAGCGGGAGGAGAGTGACGCGAGTGTGCGGTTGTCTCTGTTGGGGAAGAAGCGACTACTGGTCGATATCCAGGCTATAGGCTGGCACTTCTTGGCTGCGGGGGGCAGACGGCCCGAAGGCAGCAGGGAGCGGGCCATCGCCGACGATAAGGTGTTCCGGGGGCGGGTCGCACAGTGGAGGGCGAAGGCATGATTCTCGTTGTGGGCATCGACGGCTACTCTTACGACTGGCGGCACTGGCTGGAGGAGGACGGCTTCCACACCGGCCTTCTCGACTCCCCGCACGCGCTATCGGGTCCCGGCTGGACGAGTATCTTTACGGGCCTGACGGCGGAGGGGCACGGCATCCCGCACGTTCCGAAGCCGGGGATGCTGAAGGGTCTGAAGCGGCCGCCTTACGTGTGGGACCACCTCGGGGCAGTCGATATGGAGACGGTGGCGGTGAATGTGCCCTTTACGTACCCGCCCCGGCTGGTGCGGCGGCTTCTCGTGTGTGGTTATCCCGCACCGGAAACGGATAGGACATTCCCACGGAAGGCGGCGGCGGATTGGGCGTGGCGCGACCTCGACCTCTACTACGCTCACCAGGGCGAGCCCTCCTGGGATTTCCTGGCTTGCCCCGATGAGGAACTGATGGAGACCTGCCGCGCTTCCCGGTGGTCGCTCTCCCATCACTTCCTGCTCGAACTCCAGAAGGGGAAGCCCGACCTCGCCATTCTCTGTCTAACGGACCTCGACAGGCTCGCCCACTATGCCTACCGGACCTTCCGGCAGAAGCGCGTCCTGAAGGGCATTGTCGCCGATATGCGGTTGCTCCTGGCCCGACTGGAGTTCACCCTCTACCCGGATTGGATATTCGTCGTGTCAGACCACGCTCTCGACTTGACGGATGCGCCCCGCGAAGAGGACGGCTGGGGACTGTGTCATGGGCCGCACTACCCGCACACACGGCGCGGCATCATCGCCTACAAGGGGCCGCACGCGCTGCCGGTTGAAGGCCTGAGCGCGGCGGTCGAGGACGTTACCCCCACGCTGCTCTATCTACTGGACGCGGCCCCGTCACAGCGTATTGAGGGGACGGCCTTAACGCAGATCGCCGAGGGGGGACAAGTAGACGAGGGCGAGATCAAACGACAACTGGAGGGCTTAGGTTATGTCTGATAAGAAGTGGGACCCAGGGACTTCGATGGAGGCGCTCTGGGACCGGCTCGCGATAGAGAATTCAACCAGCGCTATCTGCTACCGAGCGAGTCCCGAATGGTTTGAGGAGAGCGGACAGAGGGACGCCAAGTATCTCGCTGAATTGATCTATTTCTTCTTCGAGGACCCTGCATCGGTGACGGTGCTGGATATCGGCGGAGGCACCGGCCGGACAGCCAAGTATCTCGCCCCGGTCGTCGGGACCTACCATCTGCTCGACGTGAGCGGTGAGATGCTGCAACAGGCCGCCGAGCATATGCCGGTTATGACGAAGAGCGGCAAGATCGTGCTCGTCAAGGGCAGCGGGCACTCACTGGAGGCCGTCAAGGATGACTCTATCCAGTTCGCCTTCGCCCACATGGTCTTCCAGCATATGGATAGGGAGGTCACCGTTCGGTATCTGCGGGACCTGCCACGCGTCCTGGCCGATTATGGTGTGGCGTGGTTGCAGGTGCCGGCTATGCGATATCCTCAGCGCTTCGAGGAGGCTGACCGAGGAGACTGGCCGGCGAACTTCCGGCGCTGGTATCCGGGCGAATTCCTCGAAGTCTGCCTGCGATCAGGGCTTTCTGTGATCGCGGCGGATTGCGACGCGCTGGAGGTGATTGTCGCGAAGTCCCCGGTGGTGCCGTGGCTCGGCGGGGGCGACTGATGGACAAGTCGATGATACCGCAGACGCCGGAGAGTGAGCTGATGCCCCTGAGGTGCGACCCGCACCCCAAGCAGGTGTGGGGTTACCTGCGGGAGGATGAGGCGCAGCGACTTACGTGGCTGGCGGCGCACGTCCCCGCCGACAAGGCTATCGTAGAGATTGGATCGCTGCGTGGACGGTCAACGTGTCGGCTCGGCCTCGGTGCCGTTGCTGGCTTGGGCGCGCATGTCTGGGCGATTGATATGTGGGGACCATACAGCGTATCGAGCGGACTGAAGGGCGGAGACCAACACCGCGAGCGGTTCGACTTCAACATCGACCTCTTTGGACTCGGCGAGCAGGTGACCCCTATAAGGGCCGACTCCAGGGCAATCGCGAAGATATGGGGGGCAGGTATCGGACTGCTCTTCATCGACGGCGAGCATACCTATGAGGGGGTGCAGTCGGACTACGAAGGGTTTCGCGGACACGTCATCGCGGGCGGTTGGTTGGCTATCCACGACTATCACGAACACTGGGAGGCGATCACGCGCTTCGTCAACGAGACGGTGCTCCCGTCCGGCGATTGGGAGAATGTCAGTCTACGCCACACACTGTTGACGATGCAGAGGAGCGGTTAGCCGTGGCTGAGCGAGCGACACCGATGGCGGCAGAAGATCGGCGAGCAGACATGGTGGTATGTGAGGGCGGGCAGCCGGGACGTGGCGTTATGTTCCGGCGCTGGTTCGATATCTGCCTGCACAGCCGACCGGACTGCCCTCGAATCCGCGAGCAACCGTTGATAGAGGTATCGGAGCGGGAAGCGCGCGGCATGATGGGTTATGGCTGGTACCCCTGCGCCGTATGCGCGCCGGGGTTATTCTGGTAAGGGAGTCAAAGCATGGGATCTGTAGCTATCATCGGCATGGGCTTTGTGGGAACGGCGACGGCGAAGGCCCTCGGAAATCACTATGCGCTCACCGGCTATGACATTGCCTGGCCGGCAGAGAAGCGTGATCGGCGCGCGGTCAACAAGTGTGACCTCGCCTTCGTCTGCGTCCCTACGGAGGGGGGAGCGGACGGACACCTGCAAGCCGATGCGCTCGATGATGTCTTATCATGGGTGGATACGCCCATAATCGCGATCCGCAGCACGATCCCGCTCGTATGGAAACCGCCGAAGCGAAAGAACATTGTGCTGTGTCCCGAGCTGATCGGCGAGACATCATTTCACCCCTTCCGCGACGAGAGGGCCGTCCCGTTTGCACTCGCCGGCTGCCGACCGGGCGATGAGATAGCGGCACAGCAGGTGCTCGACCTCTGGAAGCCGGTGCTCGGCCCGGAGAAGAAATACTACCTGACGACCTGGGAGGTGGCCAGCAAGGTCAAGTATGGCTCCAACTGCTGGCTGTCCATGAAGATCGCCTGGATGAATGAGTTTCTTTCGCGGTGTGAGCGGCCCGATGAGGTGCGGAACATTCTGTGCGACCTTCCTTGGATCGCGTCCTATGCAACGCTGCCGCTCGGACCCATCGGAGGCAAGTGTCTGCCCAAGGATATGCGTTCCTGGCAGGCGACATATGGAGGCCCACTCGCGAAGGCTATACTGCGGTACGTTGAGCCAGAGATATGAATCTCGCCCACATAGCTTTCTACAAGCGATCTGAAGGACACCCCGGCGGTGTCCCTCTCTTTGGCCACTACGTGGAGCAGCGGCTCGGCGCGCGACTCTACTCGTGGTCGGACATACCGCAGAAGTCACGCGTGGACGAGGTGGGCGCGGCGGACATTCTGGGGCGCTGGCTTGTTTCGTCGGGGGCGCTGAAGGACGTTGACACCGTGATCGTGGACGGTTTCTGGGGGCGCGGCCTCATCGACTTCAGGGGTCTCGTCGTGGCTGTTGCACACGGCACATGGAAGGGCATCGGACTGTCCTGCAATTCGGCCGCCGCCATGCAGCTCGGCGAGATCCAGCAGGTCGAGTACCGGCGCCTGCCCACCGTGGCGTTGAGTCAGTGGACGAAATGGGAACTGCAGGGACTCTACGGCGTCGAGCCAACGGCGATCATCTGCAATGGCGTGGACCTGCACGAGTTCGCGCCGCGGCAGAATCCTACGCGGGCGCGCCCGGTCGCGATCTACCCGAGCGATGCCAAGCCGAAGGGCGGGGACGTGATCGCGGCGCTTGCGACGAGGCGGCCCGATATCGAGTTCCGGCTCATCGGGGCGGGGATCGGACAAGAAGCTGACGCTATAGCCGCAGGAGATATCTTCGTCTCCCCGTCTCGTGCAGACGGCTGCCCCTATGCGGGATTGCAGGCGCTAGCCTGTGGGTTGCCCGTTGTGGTAAGCGACGTGGGGCTGTTCGCCGATATTGAGGACGGCATAATGGGCGGCCTACCAGTCGGTGAGAAATTGCCCGTCGTGGCGACAGACGCGGACGCGGTTGAGCAGTGGAGCAAGGCGCTTACGCGGGTGCTGGCGCGGCGGGAGGAACTGTCGCGGGGCGCTCGGGCATGGGCTGAGAAGTTTGGCGGACTGGATAGGTGGGAGGCGGACTGGCGAGAGTTCCTGCAGGGGATGGTGGTCTGATGGCGACGACGATGCGAGATATCAAACGCAAGGCTTCCGCTGCTCACGCGTCGCCTCCAGTCCAGGGGCAGGCGGTCCCGCCAACTGTCCTGCCCCTGGATACCTGTGGCGCTTGCGAAGCCTCTCTGTTCGGCCAGTTCGAGGCGGTGGCCGCGGGCGACGAGGGGCTTTACATGAGTGAGGACCGCAGGGGGCGCGAGGCAAACGGGGCCTCGCAGCCGCGCGACTTCAAGTGTCGGCAGTGCGGGCGAATCATGCGGCGGATTCCCGATGGAGTCGATGGACAGGTGACAACGACATGACCAACGTTGAACTCATCGCGGAACTGAAACTGCTCGGCTTCGGGGCGGGACTGACTGACCCCCAGTGGACACAGGCGACCAAGGACGCGGTCCGCATGTACTCGCGGCAGAGGCCGCGCCACGTCCTCGGCACCATCACCACCGAGGCCGACGTGGAGGAGTACAGTCTGCCCGCGGGCGGTTACCTGTGTATCGAGCTGGCGCCTATCGACGTGCTGGAGGACCTGAGCGAACTGATATCCGACGCGTCCACCCTGGCGGGAGCGCTCACCGGCGGCGACGTGATAATCGACTTCAACCAACCCTCCCAAGTAGATATCTACCGCCAGAAACTGGAGCATTGGGCGCGGCAGTTCGGCACGAAATGGGACCAGGATATGCCGGGCGGCAAGGTTCGCATCATGCCTTGCCCGGAGAGCGTCACCACCCTGGCGGTGCTGTATACGGCGTGGCACGCTACTGCCGACACGGTACCCACCGAGGACGCCGACCTGCTCATTCTAGCGGGGAAGGCGGTGGCAACGGCAGTCATGGCGACAGGTGGCGCGGCGTCGGTTGTGGCCTCCGGGGGCCGACTTACCCTCGGCCCGTACACGAAGGACATGGGCGGGATCGGCGCGATAACCGTTGCACTGTTCAAGCAGGCCGCGACGCTGGAGAAGGACTTCCTGGGCGCGGCCCGGCTCCCCGCGGCGGCATACAAGGCATAGGACATGGCAGACGCTCTACTCCAATCGCTGCTCACCCATACCGCCGACATCTACCACCTCGACACGACCGAGGATGTGGACGGCCAGGAACTGGAGGGGTATCCGGCACTGCCCGATATCGCCGACCATCCCTGCGCTATCCACCAGGACGGGAAGGCCCTCATTGAG
>Ga0307380_10005184_pt1 | contig 17359 bp, 28 predicted proteins | sample UN3MG_FD_202239 | JGI IMG/M metagenome (GOLD analysis project Ga0307380, IMG submission 202239) | Soil microbial communities from Risofladan, Vaasa, Finland - UN-3 | ecosystem: Environmental > Terrestrial > Soil > Coastal area > Acid sulfate soil | place: Finland: Risofladan, Vaasa | collected...
GTCTGGGGAAGCTATGGCCGTGCGACCTGGCTGCCAAGAACGAAAGCAGAGATGAAAAAGCGTCTGGAAATGTGCAGGAGAGAACAGAAATGTGGCAATTGCGATGCAGAGATACATGAGATTGTCATAGAGAGAACGAAATTGACCTTGAGACAGATAGAGATTAGGGGAGAATCGGCAGAAAAGATAATGTGTTGCAGGTGTAAACAGCTAAAGCCAGAGACAGAGTTTTCACCAACGGGCAAGAAGAAGTATATCTGTAAAGCCTGCTATAATAGATACTATAGAAGATATTATGAAAAGCATAAAATTAATGTATAATGATAGAAATGGAGGATTAAATGAAAAAAGGTTATCATGATATGCGTAAAGAGGTCATTGATAATATGATAACATCTGACAAAGTGAGCAATGGAATAACTAAAATAGATACAAGCCAGATAGTTTACAATGGTATTGATGAGCTTGATTTTTTAAAGAATATAAAAAATATTACATCACCAAAATTAAGAAAAATTCAACATCGGATAAAAGATGAATTATTAGAGAGAGAGGACAAAAATCATAAAAATATATAATGAGATTGATGAGGAGGACAAATGAGAGAACGTAAATATCGAGCTTGGGATATAAAAGAGAAAAAATGGATATCTGGAGGACTAGCTATTGATTTAGGAGACAATACTCTTTATTGGACTGAGTTTGGTGAAATGATGGAAGAGGCTAAAGATGTTATTCTAATAGACTATATAGGAAGAAAAGATAAGAATAATAAAGAGATTTATAAGGGGGATATTGTTAAGTATGATTTATATGAAGTAGAACGATTTCCTCCTAGGATAGGATTTATAGAGTGGGATAATTATTATTTAAGACTTGCGATAAATGACCAACGAGGCAATTATATTGAATTAAGGGGCGATTTATGGATTGAAATCATCGGAAACATATATGAGAATCCTGAATTACTAGAGAAAGAGGACAAAAACCATAAATCCTAGATTTTTATAAACATACCTTTTTAGCCTTTCTAATACGCTTTTACCTCAAGAGCGAAATAAAAGTTTTCACCAAGAGTATTGACATTCAATAAATCTGTGCTACTTTTCCGCATAGATGAGTAACTCCATTCTTAAAGCTGATTATCTGAGAAAAAATGACTTTTAAAAATTTTAAACTTGTCAGAATTTCCCACACCCTTAACGCTACATTCGGCGTTTTACTTGATGAAAACATCCCTTTCTGCGTCACCCTTGAAAGACCCTGGTTGGGCAATAAGCGCAATATATCTTGTATTCCTTTGGGACTTTATCTATGTAAAAAGGTAGCCTCATCTAAATTTGGGGAGACCTTCAGGATCTCAAACGTCCCTGGACGTTCTCATATTCTTTTTCACAAAGGTAATATAAGCGAAGACACTCATGGGTGTGTAATCCTTGGAGAGGAATTTGGTTCTTTGGGGGATGAAATTGCTGTTCTTTCATCAGGTCGGGCTTTCCAGGAATTTATGGGACGTGTTGAAAACGATTTTCAATTAGAAATTAAGGGGATCCCATGAAATTGCCAGAAGGAATAACCACAGAATTTGATAGAGTAGAAGACGGAAAGGTCTGGTTTAAAGTCAGGTGTTCAAAATTCTATCTATTTAAAACTATCTTAAAAATCGCAAAAGAAAATAGGTCATTTTTAATGTATTTGTATGCTTTTTATTATTTGGTGAGAAAAAATGAAAGACTATGTGAAACTGATCCTTGAGCTTATAAAAATGGGGAAAGGGATATTTAAAATTTATAGAAAGGAAAAAGACATAAAGAAGAAAAAGGATTTTGTTGAGGCTATTAAAGAGTTGGATTCAAAGACTTTCAAGAAGATACTTTTTGGCAAGAAATGAAAAAAATAACAAGATGTTTTGCCATAGCTTTATTTTTAATATTATTAAGTTGTGCCGCCTATCATCCTTCTTTTTTTCCTAGTTATGATATTTTAAATCCAGGTATTGAGGTAAAAGTAAATCCAATTGCTTGGATTGAAGACAATAAAATCATTAATGATGATGGAAAAGAGATAATAGTAAATAAAGGCATTATTGTAAATGAGGCTTTTATTCTATGGACTTATGAGTTGAAGCAAGAAATCGTAAGGCTCAGAAAGCTGTTAGAAGAGGATTAAATGAAAATAAATAAAGATGACTGGGCTTTCAAAATTAATGGAAAAACAGGCAACCTTGAAATGTACATTCCTAAAAAGCTTGAATATTCATTTGATGAAATGACAGTTATTTCAGTTAGTATGATGCGATTTTGCCAAGCTATCGGTGCTTTATTAGATGGTTTTTTGAAGGATGAGCAGAAGATAAAGATGGTGAAAAAGAAAGATAAGGAGAAATAACATGGCTGAAATATCAAAGGCCAGGCATGCTCAAATTTTTGGGATTCCATACGATATTTATAAGATAATTTATGACAGAGGTTGGAGAGACGCAGAGGAACGGACTAAAAAGGAAAAGGCCACAAATATCGAAACTTTCCATAGCCGAGTATCATTCGATAATATCAAAGTAAAGCCAGTTCAGAAAAAGGAGAAGTAAATGTCAATACCAGTATCAGCCGAAGGAATTGGAGCGATAGGAATAATAGCCGCCTGGTTAGTGAGAGAGACGATTCCCAGGATACAACGGAAAAGGAATGGGAATAATAATAACAGCAAGCCAGGTAAAGCCGATGTGTGCATAGAAAGAGGAGAGATATTAGCTAAACATATTGTGACGTTAGGGCATATAGATAAGGCGTTGGATGAGAATAGAGATGATCATAAGTTGATGTTTAAGAAATTGGATGAGATGAAATGAACTTAACCCCAAAGCAGAAAAGATTCTGTGAGGAATATCTCATAGATTTGAATGCTACCCAAGCGGCCATAAGGGCTGGATATAGCAAAAAGACGGCTAATGAACAGGGAGCAAGATTGTTAGTAAATGTTAGTGTCCAAACCGAAATCCAAAAGCTGATGAAGAAGCGAGAGAAGAGGACTGAGATAACTCAAGACAGGGTTCTGGAAGAACTGTTTTATTTAGGCTTCTCTAATATTAAAGATTATGTGGATGCATCAACAGCAAAGGGATTTGTTACATTCAAAGATATAGAAAAAATTCCAGATGAAAAAGCAAGGGCGATAGAGGCAATAAAAGCGAATTATAAGGAAGGGAGAATTGAATTTAAACTTCATAGCAAAACAAAGACACTTGAGATGATAGGGCGACATTTGGGAATGTTTATTGATAAGTTTGATGTTGGTAGCAACCTTGAGAAAATATTATATGAGATTTCAGAGAAATTTCTTCCAAAGACGAGCAATGAGAAAAAATGAGAATAATCTTAATAGTGTTGGCTATGATAATTAATCTGAATCAACATCTGAATCCAAATCATATGGAACTTTTCCAGGCCACAGACCCAGAGCTTATTATTTATGGCGGGGCAAATGCAGGCAAAACATATTCAATCGCTGACAAGCTTTTGTGCCAATCTATTTGGCAGAGCGACAGGCCGCTTAAAGCCCTGATAATCAGAAAGACTTTTCCTGCTCTTAGGGTGTCTGCTTTAGAGGTCCTTGAAAAAAGAGCAAAGCTTTTTAAGATGCCATTTAAATTGAATGAAGCAAAATGGATTGCTAAGTGTCACAACATGACATTCATCTTCCAGAGCCTCAATAATAAAGAGGATTACGAGAAGCTAAAGTCACAAACGGATATCGATTTCATTTGGATTAACGAAATCATACAACTGAGAGAGCCAGATTACGAGGAATGTTTAAGGCGAATGCGTGGTGGCAAGTCTGAATTTGAACAGATAATTATCGATTTTAACCCCATCGGAAAGACTTCTTGGATATATCAACGGTTCTTTGAGAAGAACATAGGCAATGCCAGGAAGTTGAGATATACGATACTGGACAATCATCCTGATTATTTGGCCTTAGAGAAAACCCAAAGAGAACTCCAAAGACTTAAGGCTACGAAGAAACATAATAAGAACTATTACGATATCTATTTTCTAGGAGAATGGGGGGAATTGGAAGGCATTATTTTCAATTGGGATGTAGTTACTAAGACAAAAGAACAGGAGAAGATGTCTTGGAAAGAGATTATCAATCCCAATGAGATATTTTATGGGGGTGATTTCGGCTACAGTGTGGATCCGGCTACTGACATCCGTATCTATCGAAAGGCTGATGAGTTCTGGGTTGAAGAGGTTATATATTGGGACCCCAAAAAAGAAGACAGGGGCTTAACGAACCCTCAGCTAGCACAGAAAATTAAAGATGCGGGGGCGAATGATGCAGAATCTTACTGGGATTGCGCAGAACCCAAATCTATCCAAGAGCTTTGTGATAATGGCATAAAAGCGAAACCGTGTGAGAAGGGCCCGGATTCAGTAAGAGCAGGCATAGACTTTCTTCAGTCCAAGAAGATACACATTATTGATGGTTCTGAAAATATCATCAAAGAGCAAAAGTCATATGTTAACAAGCAGGACAAGGATGGGAATTATCTACCTGAGCCTATGAAATTTATGGACCATACGATGGATGCCATCCGGTATGGGATTTTCACCCATTGTAAACGTGAATTCGGCTATTCCGGCTGGTCGAATGAGGATTGGAGATAGATATGGGAATGCTACAATTCTTTAAAGATGCCAAGAATGTCCAAGCCATGAAAAAGGAGATGGGTCAGCTTAAGGCCAAAACACAGCATATGATCGACATCTTATCCGGTACAGAAGAGGATGATACAGGAAAATATAAAGGTAATGAGTATCGGACTTATCGAAAAGCGATAAATGCCGTAGACAGAAAATATAATGGGTTGGCCAAATGGGGTGTTTTGCAGACAGGGAATATTATAGACCTGAGAGCAGCCTTCATTATATCCAGAGGGATCAAGATATCAGCAAGAGAAAAAGGGGTTGATGCGAGCAGGGAAATCAAATGGGCTAAAAACTTTATTGAATATAACAATCTGGATAAAGAGATGGTTCAAGAGTTTGCGAAAGAAGCTGAAATTGAGGGCAAGATATTGCTGAAAATTGACATAGAGAAAACTCCAGAGATAGAGAAATTCAAGGAATATGATTATCAGATGGTAGCCGTAAGATATGTGAGTTGGCTTGATAAGAAATATACCGTAATAACCGAGAAAGACGATTATCTGAAATATAAGGAAATTACATGGGGTGCGAAAGGCGATCAGAAGGCGCAATCGCTAAAAGAGAATCAGTTTGTATATAAGAAATTTGGGGGACGCATAAACGATCCGAATACCGCGCAGTCAAAAGTTATGAAGTGTTTAACTCAAATAGACAATCTTGATAAAGCACTCAGAGATTGGAGAGAAATCAACCGAATCTTTGCCGGCCCGATATTAGCGGCTGAATGTAAAGATGGGCAAGATGTTACAAGCACAAAGGCTGCTTTAAATGATAAGAACTGGAAAATTAAGAAAGTTTTTATAAGCACTGCGAAACTTTATTATGCTCAATTTGATGTTGGAGGAGTCGAATCTCTTGAGAATGAAATCATTACTCTTGCCAAGATGATTTCTGGCACTACAGGGATTTCGGTCCAATATCTGGGGCTTGTTGATTTGCTCAAGAATCGTTCCACATCGGATGACATGAGAGAGATGTTGAGTACGGGAACAGTGAAGGAGCGAGCCACGTGGGAAGGAACATATGAAGAATTGATTGTTGATGCTATGAATCTTTTCAATGAAACTATATATAAGCAAAAATCCGACAGTAATAAACTCAATCCATATTTAATAAAAGTTACTATTCCTGTCATAACTAAGCAGCATTGGGCCAACATAAAGGATGTATGGCTTCCCGCCGTGGTAGCTGGCAAGATAACTGAGGAACTCTTCCTCGAGCAACTACCTGATGTTGACATTGATGAAGAGTTACAACGGAGAGAAGAGAAAGAGCAGAATGAACTTGAGCAGATAAAGCATGAGAATGAGGACTTGAAAGCTGATATGAATAACAAGGAAATATTTGGAGGAGGTGCTTAAAATGCCGTATCCGAATTTTCATTCATGCCGAATAAAGTCGCCCGATGCGTTTGAAAAGGGATCATTCAGAAATATTGCAAGAGGCGGATTGCAGATAATTATAGGCAAGCTCAAAGGGAAGACAACCACAACGACACAGGCAATCCGTTACCCCGTAGGTTCTTGGGGTGCAGAGAAAGCAAGGGCAGATTGTAAGGATAAAGGCGGAAATTTCGAGGCCGCCGCAAAGGCTCAAGAGTTTTCTGATGAGTATGGATTGGAATAGGAGGAATCATGATAACAACAAATGACATTAAAATCAAAGAGACTAAGCCCGAAAAATTGACAATTATTAGCACAGATAAAATCAACCCAAAGAAGTTTAATATTAAAGGCAAGCCGAAATTGAGAGATAAAACCATAATCACGACTGGCAATGTAGAGGAGTTTCAGAAGAAAGGAAAGAAGAAATGAGATTCCGAGCAACAATCCTGGAAATGGCAGCATCCGAGATATTGAGTCATATCCCTGCCAATATTTATGAAGACATAAAAACTAAAGACCTTCATCCTATTTTCAGGGCTTATGTGATAGGTCATGAAGGGCAATCCGAAGGCAAGGTGGTAGGCTCAGGAAATATCGTAAAGCATTGGTTTGCATCGGCTATATCAAAGATTGTTGAAAAACTCCAATATGGAACGAAGGTCTTTCACGAACATGCAAAAACTAATATCCATAAGGGGAGAGATGTTATTGGTTATATAGTTGGAAAGGCCAAAAAGATAATTGATGATAGGCTTTCGGCTGTAGCTATTGCATATATAAAACCTGAATATAAAGACTTACCGTTGGATGTGGCAAGCATAGAAGCAGATATTATTTTAAGTAACGATCGAGACAGAGGTATCTATGATGCTGATGTTGAAGATATTACGGGAGTTGCTTTAGGCAACTCATCGGTCAATCGACCTGGATTCCCAGGGGCTACGCTCCTGAGCCAAATCCAGGCGTTTGCCCAGTCTCAATTTAATACAGGAGGTGGAGACATGGGAATTACGATTAGTGAGGTCAGAAACTTCATTAAGTCGGAAAACCTAAAGCCATCAGATATTTATGGCTTAGGGGATTTAACTAAAGATCCGATGATTGAAGAGCATATCGAAGCAGAAAAGAAAAAAGCTACAACAGGTGAATACAAGAATAGAAAAAGAGATGAAGAGGGATATGAAAAGCTGAAAGATAAGCTTGTCAAAGATCATGAAGAAAAAATTAAGGAAAAAGACAAAGTGATTGATGGCTTGAGGACTGAGAATATTCAATCAAAAACTACAGGATGGCTTGAGACACAGAAAGAGAAACGAGAGTTAGACGAAGAGCAATTGAAGTTTATCAACCGCAACCTTTCAAAATTCAAGCCCGAAGATCATGAAAAAGCTGAAGATGAATTTAATAAGTTTCTTGATGTTCAGATTGATGACTTAACTGGAATTAAGAAGGATGTTTTCGGTAAAGAGCCAGAAGAGAAGAAGGAAAAAACAGGTGGTGGAGAAGCAAAAGATAAGAAAACTGGTGAAGACATGATCGAAGATATGGCTCTAGATTAAGGATCTTATGGGACCCGTGAAATAATCGGAAAATCTAAAAATTTAAAAACGGAGATTAAAATGGGACAAAGAGTTAGAACAGCCGCCCCAGGTGGCGACTTTCGGACATTCACAGCGGTTTGTGTTGATGCTAGCGGACATAGCCAGTATGACATTATCAAGATTGGAGGTACTGTATGCGTAGTTTATTTTGAGACAGCCGTTGTTTTGGGAGATACGTTTTATCCAATTTATCATTGCGATAAGATTGTTGTAGATAAAAAAGTTGGAACAGCATACGCCTGTGTAGCTGGAGGGAAAGCTTACTGGTCTGGTGTAAACGGTGATCCAGTTACTCCAGTCTATCAAAGCGGATTTTATTGGATTGGTATCTTTACCGAACTAGCTGCAGCAACTGATACTACGGTTGAAATTGATCTAAAAGGTGATAAGGCCACCGTGACGGAGCCTTGTTAAGGAGAACATGATGATAAAAAGCAAAATATTTAAACGATGGGATTGGAGTAAATTCGATCCAAATAATAAGGACCACAGAAAGAAGTTAACCGCACAGTTAAAGTATTTCCTTGCCATTCCAGATTTAGAGCCGAATCCTCAGTTCGCAGGAATCCAGGAATTCCAGGAAGATCGCAAAAAGCATCAAGAAATGGTTGAGAAAGTTCAAATGTTTACTGCTGCAAGTGATTTTCCAACATCAATTCTACCTGTTATTCAAAAATATGATCAGCTCACATATTATGATAATGGATACGAACAAGTATTCGATGTCAGGGATATGTCTGGTCTAAGACGAAATGGATTTGACCTTCTGGATATCGCAAATGGTGTACGATTCCTGAAAACTCCACTTGGCAAGAAAGCAAAACTGTATCAGATGTCGGGTGAAAAATCACATGTCTATTTTGATAGATATGCAGGTGGATTGAACTGGGATAGACAGCTATTCGATGATGAGGAATATCTCACAATTGAGAGCTTAACAAAGGCTTATAGAAATGCAGCCTATCAGACAAGGGCAACCGTATTTTATGCACTTATTGATGCTCTGCCTGCTGCGCAGAATATTGCTTGGCAAGCTGCTCCTGATGCACTTGTGGCTGGGACTAGAGGTTATTTAGCTCAAAGTGATGCGGCTACCATGAACTTGGCCGCACAGACAATAATCCTCAATGTTATCAATCGTGGATATGGAATCACCCCACAGAATACCACATTTATTATTCTTGCTCCTCTACAGTTGAGAGGTCGAATCAAACAAGCCCTTAGCATAAACTATGATGTTGCGGCAAACACTCCAGTTATAGATTACAAGTTCCAACATATTACTACAACCATGTTGGCAGCAGCAAATGTTTATTATGTCATTCTTCCAAAGAATAAACTGATGGCTGGATACAGAATGGATCTGACTACCTTTACGGATTTCGACATCTTATCCTATACCGATGCTCAGGTTGGTTGGATGAGATACGGTGGAGCAATTGGAGACACTCAACAGATTCAGCGTTGTGCAATCGCTTAAATAGAGATAAAGACGTGAAAAACCAGGGGGTATCAGCAAGTAGATGCCCCCTTTTTCTCTAAAGGAGATAAGGATTCAAAATGATGACAATAATGCTTGTAGGCCTCAAGACAGTTGTCGGATTTGGGGACGACGGTAAACCTAGGCCTAGCCCGTGGAAGGATGCCCATTCTTATCTCTTTTTTAGAAAAAGGAGAATAGCATGAAATCTGGAAAAGTTTGGGGAGAGACAGAAGAGATATTCAATAATGGGATCGTTTCTGTGAATCGTCTGAAAATTAACAAAGGTGGATACTGTTCAGAACATTATCATAAGAGAAAATCGAATACTTTTTTTGTTGTTATCGGCAATCTGGCGATTAAGATTTGGAGAAATGGCAGCGTAGATGAAACTGTTTTATGGCCAGGTGAATCCTCAAAAGTTGAACCTGGAGTCTATCATCAATTCAGAGCCTTAACGGATGTAGAATGCCTAGAAATATATGAAGTTGAACTGAAAGCCAAAGATATTGAGAGGCGTTCTGTTGGAGGCAAGAAATAATGAGTCAGATGATCACCACAAGAGACAGGGCTGTTACTGAGATCGTGGAAGAAATGCAGAGAAGAAGAAACGTGGAAAAGACAAAACAAGATGCAATAAGAGAGAATTGGAGAATACTCAAAGAGAAGGGATTTGGTTATTCAAAAGAGATTAGGACTCCGGCGGTTCTTGATTATGAAGATGGGAGAATGCTTTATGATGTCATGCCTGATGGGTCATGGAAAGACCAGAGATGTTTTATCGTTGGTGGGGGTGAGAGCTTAAAAGGGTTTGATTTCTCTAAACTGAAAGGCGAGCTTGTGATTGGCGTAAATAGAGCTTATGAGGCAATCGATTGCACAATTAATTTTGCTATGGATCATACGCTGTATGAATGGATAACGAAGGGGGAATTGGGTCCGAATGCAAAGGAAAAGTTTGAGGACTTCAAGGGCTTTACAGTTTGGCTTGATTCTGCCGGCTATAATTATCCTAAAGGCATATTTATACTCAATAAATCCGGCAGTCGTAATATCAGCTATTCTATGAAGAAAGGCCTTGGAGGAGAATCGAATTCAGGATTCGGAGCTTTGAATCTTGCTGTCTGTCTTGGTGCGAATCCGATATATCTTCTGGGATTCGATATGAAAGGCAGTAATGGAAAAGCATCCTGGTGGCATAACGGATATCCTGAAAGACAGGGCGATGAAGTATATAAAGTATTTAATAATGACTTCAGAAGAATCGCTCTAGGACTGAAAGAAAAGGGCTTCCAGGTGATAAATCTCAATTCGGACAGTGCCTTAAAATGCTTTGATTTTGGAAAATTCGAGAACATAAAACCGATACAGCGGCCTGTAATCACATCTTATTATACGGCGGGGACCGGATATGAATCCCAGGTAGAACATTTGAGGACTACTCTAAGGCGTTTTAATCTGGAAAATGACGTTGTGAGTGTTTCAGACAAAGGTGACTGGCATAAAAACGTATATTACAAAGCAAAGTTTATCTTGCGAATGATGAACAAGCATCCTGGCAGGGCAATTGTTTTTGTCGATGCGGATGCCAAGATACGAAGAAACCCCATATTGTTTAATAGCCTAGATTGCGATTTCGCCTGTCATTTTCATAACGGAAAAGAGCTTCTTTCCGGAACACTTTATTTCGGGAACACAAAAGGAGCTCGTTATTTGGTCAACAAGTGGATAGAAGAGGATAAATTGCATCCATTGACTCATATGCCGCAGAAGAATCTGCGGACCGTATTCGATAAACATAAGAATGAGATTAAATGGAAGGCACTCCCGGTTGAATACTGCATGATATTCGATAACCGTTCTCGAGATAAGATTATTCCGGTTATAGAGCATTTCCAACTGAGTCGGATGTATAAAGGCTCAAAAATCAAAAGATATGAATACGGGATGAAGCAATCGCTTGCTGATGTGCAGAAACTATGCAAAGGCAAGAGGATCTGCCTTATCGGAAATGCCAATTCTATTCTCAATGAGGAGAAAGTCATAGACTCATTTGACATAATCGGCAGAATGAACAGGGGAATGCCTCAAGGAAAAGAGAAATTTATCGGAAGTCGTACGGATATACTTTTCTTATCCACACATATAAGTGGCGAGAATATCCGGAAGGCATTTAATCCTAAATTCGTTGTCTGGATGACTGTCTGTCATAGGTTGGCAAGTCCCTGGGTATTGAAAAATGCCATACAGAATCCGGAAGAGGACTGGAATGTTCTATATAAAGAGCTTTCTATCAATCCTACTACTGGGCTCATGGCTCTGAATTTCATTCTCAAGCACACGAATTTTAAGAGTCTTACTATATACGGATTCGACTTTTTCGCTACTAAGACCTGGTACAACACAAGGATAGACGACGGGCAGAAACACAGTGGCGAGAAGGAGAAGGTCTTATTCATGAAAATGATAGCAGATAAGCCGAATGTAAAGCTTATATGAGGAAATTATGAAAGTAACAATAGCCATTCCCAGTTGTTCTTCTGAACGGATTCCTTTGCTTATCCAGACGGTTGAGTCGATCCAGGCTGGAGCATATAAAAACGTACATCCCGTGATAGTTGCTGATGGAAATAAGCATATATATGAGGTTGCAAGCAAGAAGTTGCATAATGTTACGGTTATTATGAATGAAAAGAGAATAGATTGGAATGCTTCTATAAATCGGGTATTGAAAGAATTTGATTCACCCTATTACATCTATGCCTCGGATGACCTCATCTTCCCGCTCGATTGCATTAGGTATGCTATGGCGACCATGCAGAGACGTTTCACTGATGGCTTTGGGGTTGTCACTATCGGCAAAAAAGGCAGATGTGCATTTGGTCTCTTCGGCCGCAAGTTTGCAGATCATTTTCCGAACCGCCAGGTATTCTGTCCTGATTTCATACACTATGGTGGGGATTCGGAATTATTACGTGTCGTCAAAAAGATAGGGAAATATGCTGTTCCTCCAGAAAGGGAGAGCCAGGTTAAGCATTTCCGAAGGAAAGATGAGACCTGGAGGTTGGCACGGGGGATAAGAACCAGAGATCATGCAATATATCGCAAGCGAGAAGAAAAAGGCTATATGTGGGGAATTGACTTTAATCTTATAACAAGACAATGACTAAAATATATTATGTCCCAAGTCGTAAAATCACTAGGGAATACCTTCTTATCAAGCAAGGACTTATGAATAATTCCAGAGTTGAACTTGTTTCTTTTGAGGAATCAAAGGATTTTATTTTTCTTTTCTATACCACTTTGAAACATAATCCTAAAATGGGAGAAATGTTTAATCCTAATGAATTGGTTTTCATTGATTATCATGATAGGCCTGATGTGGTTTTTCCTGTAGATTGTTTGGCATATTTCAAAAGAAGCTGGGTAGAACCAGTGAATCATGCCGTCAAAGCCCCTGTTTCAAGACCTTCTAATTTTTATCCTCTAACTTTTGCGATTATGGATGAATTTATAATTAATGAAAATTTGGAGAGAGACGTGGTCTTATCATGCATGATAAGACCACATGTAAGGCATCCTAATAGGCCGAAAGTCCTAAATTTTATTAAAGAGATGAATATACAAGGCAAGACACAGACAGGAGAACTCAATCAAGGAACAATGAAGAGATTCAATGATTCTGACATGAAGGAGTATTTCAGATTATTGAAAAGAAGTCGAATGGTAGTAACCTGCAATCCTAACAGATGGGAGGGTGATCATAGAACATGGGAAGCCTTTGCGAATGGAGCCCTTGTCTTTGTTGATAAAATGTATACCCCAATGACCCATCCACTTATTGATGGAAAACATTGCATATTTTATGAAGTATCAAATTCGGGACTTGAGGAACTTCGAGAGAAGATATTGTATTATTTAGATCATACGGCTCAGGCAGAAGCTATTGCCAAAAAGGGCTTCGATTTTACTATGAAATATCATAGGGCATCAAACAGGATAGATGAAATATTGGAGAGAATAACATGAACTTAGAGCTTTTTAATAAACTTTATGTAAAAAGGAATAACCCATCTCAAAGTTCGCATGAGTTCCGAATGTTTTTAGAGATTTGCGATATGTACCTGAAAAAGCATGGGATTAAAAATCCTGTTGCTGTGGAGTTGGGTGTATGGAAAAACAGACAGAAAAAGTTTTATGAACAGATTTTAGGAGCGGAGCATATAGGCATTGATTTTTCTAATACACGAAGTACCCCTGATATTATTGGGAATACTCATGCTCCGGAGACAATGAAGGCACTCAAAGAGAAACTCAATGGAAGGCCAATAAACATCCTTTTTATAGATGCCTCTCATTTTTATAAGAATGTGAGTAAGGATTTCAAGCTGTATTCGCCATTATGCAGCGACATTATTGCATTCCATGATGTGGAAAGCTGCCGATATCTCAACAAAAGGCCAAAAATGCAAGTCTGGAAATTCTGGGATGACCTGAAAGCAAAGGCAGCTAAAGGCGCAAAAGAATATAAGGATATGTTGTTCCTTTCGATATATAAAGGAGCAAGCAATATGGGAATAGGAATGATGATAAAAAAATGAAAAAATTCGTTCTCTATACAGCAATTTTTGGAAAGACTGGAAGGTTTAATATTCCTAAAATCTCAATCCCAGACGTGGATAGATTTTGCTATACAGACCTGGATGTTAAAAGCCATTTTTATAAAGTGAGAGAAATAAATTTGAATCGCCTTGATAAAATCAGAAGGCAGCGATGGATTAAAATCTGTATCCCTGATGAGATTTTCAATAATTACGAATATAGCGTTTATGTAGATTGCAAGCGTCCGATGTCTATTGATTTTAATGACCTACTGAGTCATATGGAAGTCGGCTCTGACTTCCTAACAAGACGACATCGAAGAAGAAGCTGTATCTATGATGAGGGAGAATTCTGTATCAAGAAAAAGAAAGACAACAAAGCTTTTATCTCAAAACAATTAGATTTTTATAGGAGTGAAAATTATCCAGCCCATAATGGACTTCATGCTTCTGGACTTCTTTTGAGACGACATACTCAGAAATTAAAAGAATTCTCAAGGATGTGGTGGGAACAGGTTTGGAAATATTCTTATAGAGACCAGATAAGTCTTCCTTATGTGGCCTGGAAATATGGAATGAAAATATCTTTATGCAGTGGGAGGCCTAAATGAAAGTCGTTATCTTAACTTGTAACAAATATACGTGGATGATTCCAATCGCTTTACATTTTTATAAGAAATATTGGCCGGATAATCCATACCAAACTGAAATAGTAACTGAGACTGAACATATAGATGGCAAGGTTTTTTATATTAACGATACATCATGGAGCAGCAGGTTAATCAAATATTTAAAGCAATCCAAAGAGAATAAATTCATGTTGATTATGGAAGAACATTTCATTGAAAAAAAAGTGAACACTAAAAGGGTTAAGGTGGCAGAAAAACTCTGTGAAGGCAATGTGGGTTGCGTGAGGTTGAATCATACAGATAAATGGTTTAGGGGCTATGCGATTAGGGTAGGTATCAGAAGTTTTAGGGAATATCCTCTTGATAAGCGATATTCTATGTCAATGCAGACTGCAATTTGGCAGAAGCGATATCTTCTTGATGTTTTGCGTGCTAATGAGGATATCTGGCAGACTGAAATTGATGGCTCGAATCGCCTTAAAGGATTGAAATCCAAATGGCGAATTCTCTGGGCGAGTATCCCGATTATCAATTATACGGCTGGTGGTCTCATGAAGAAAGGAAGGCCACGACTGGAAGTTGTGAAATGGGCTTTATCGGATTTAGTGAAATGAGAGATACGGAGGCTTAAATGTCATTAGGATACTTTGACGACTTAACCGATGCGAAAGCTTATTTTACGGATGAGCGATTGATAACAACAGCTTGGGATGATTTGGCTGATGATGCAACTAAAACCAAAGCCATAACGAATGCCTATAACCGCATTTATTATGACCCCAGATACAGCGTGCCGACTTATGCCGATGCCACAGCCGCACAGTTGGTGATACTCAAAAAAGTCAATGGCGAGATGGCTTATTATCTGGCTTTGCATCTGGCAGACGAAGACAGACGCAAGGGATTGGAAGCACAGGGCGTTGTGGAGGCTGGAATAGTAAAGGAAGTATACAGCAAGGATGATTTAATGAGCTTGCCTATCCCTCCATTCGTTGAAGCGTTATTAGAGGCAGAAGGATTCACGACTGAGAAGGTGTTTGGGATGGTCGACATAGATAGAGACGAAGACGAATCTGTAGATGAAGATGTGGTGGATTTGTGAGAAATGGCAAACAAATTAGGACGCATCCCCCTGAGAGATAGGACGAATGAGATTAAAAGGATATATGGAATGGCAGAGAAAGAGATTGCAAGGGAGCTTTCTTCTTTCAATATCGGAGATTATCAGGAAATGAAGGCAATAAAAGTCCAGGAAAAGGTTAATAGCACAGTAAGACAGCTCAATCGGATGGCTGTAAAGTGGGCGAAAGTCTCCGTTCCTGAGGCATATAAGAAAGGATACGATGTGTCCAGGACAAGGCTTGAGATACTAGGCAAAGAAAAAGATAGAGAATTCAATGTCAATAAGCATAGATATTCTATTGATGAATATACAGACGTGACAATGAACGACCTAATCAAGGCAAACTTGAGTATAAAACAGAATGTGGCAACCTTTCTCTATCTAGCAAGACAGGCAAATTTTGGACTTCAGCAAATCCAGGAATTTGATTTAAGGAACGAGGAAATAATCGCTGGTCTTTTGGATGAGGCTATCGAGGAAGGGGCATCCAGAGGGAATCTTGAGCAGTTGATTCGGATCCACTTCAAGCGAGAGCTCTATGAGAAGAAATTCATAAACATAAACGGCCGAAACTACAACATGATTAAGTATTCCAAAATGGTTGCAAGAACAAGATTGCGTCATGTTCAATCAGAGGCCGTGAAAAATTCTTGTGAACAGTTTGATAACGATTTGGTGGAAATATCTGCTCATGGGACAACCTGCCTGATATGTATTCCTTATGAGGGCAATGTTTATTCGATATCGGGGAAAAGTTCCATATATCCTTATTTGGATGATTGGCCAGCTTTCCACCCGAACTGTGAACATTCTGCCAGCCCAACTTCAGAAATAGCCCTCGAGGCACGGGAGAGATGGGGATGATTAACGCATATCTTGTTGATTCGATAACCATTATAAAATCAGGCGGTTATGATGAGTGGGGAGAACCATTGGCAACAACTGAAATAAACGTAAAAGGAAAAATCGAATATAGGACAAAATTAATCAAAAGTTTAGCAGGAGAAGATGTTGTTTCAAATGCGCTTGTTTATCTTGAGGACAGAGAATTGAGTCATGAAGATAAGATAAAATTCGATGACAAGGAGCATATAATATTAAGAATAGATAAACCAAAAGCCTTTAGTGGTCCTCACCTTGAGGTGCATTTAACTTATGAGTATAAACCAATAAAATGAGTAAATCAGGCTTTTTTCTTGACACAAAGGAATTTGATGCGAAATTCAAAAAAGTGACAAACAATACTATCCCTTCATCGGCTTCGAAAGGATTATCCAAAGCAATAGATGAACTTTTAGCTGATTCAATAAATTTACCACCTCAAGCACCTAAAGATATTGGTGATTTATGGGGTTCTAGAATTAAAGAGAAAGTAAAAACTAGTCATAATGATACTTCAGTAAAAGGTGGTTTTAATATCAAATATGCTCATCGGCATCATGAAGTGCCACCAGGAACATTTCATTATACAACGACAAAAGGAGCTTCGCAACCCGGGCCAAAATTCATGGAATCAAAAATGATTAAATATAAAGATAAATATATGTGGATGGTTGCAGAAGAAATTAAGAGGAAAGGCAAGTGATTAAAGAGATTGCTAAATTTATTGTCAGTAAAATAGGTTGGGAACTTGATTTTGATGCTGGCATGAATGAACCAAATGTTGGAGATAAAGTCAGCACTCCTAGCGATGCCAATTTCTTTATCGTGAATTATGCACTTACAAGCGGAGTTTGGGGTGCTTTAGGTAAAGGCAAACTCTGGATAAAAAAGCCTGGAGATGCCATCTGTGGATGGTTGGATAATGATATTATCACAAATAATACTTTAA
>Ga0307380_10005186_pt1 | contig 17355 bp, 7 predicted proteins | sample UN3MG_FD_202239 | JGI IMG/M metagenome (GOLD analysis project Ga0307380, IMG submission 202239) | Soil microbial communities from Risofladan, Vaasa, Finland - UN-3 | ecosystem: Environmental > Terrestrial > Soil > Coastal area > Acid sulfate soil | place: Finland: Risofladan, Vaasa | collected...
TAGAGCCTCAAATGAAGTGATGGTTGTGGTCCCTCTTAGCCTCGGGGTGCCCTTGTTCTTTCGCTGGCGCCACGCCAGCGTTGTGCGATTCAACTCACCCCCACGTTTCAAGATACCCTCCTGCCATTTGGAGTATACATTATCCGGCATCACGTTGGCAAGAGCCTCGTGCTAAGCCTCGTGCTAAGGCTCCGGCATGGCGGTGGAGAGCGTCGCAAGGTAGTGAACGCTCTACTCAAGGCCGCTTCGGCGCTGATTCTCGACGGCCAGCGACCAGAATCGCTCGAACACGCGCCGCACTTCCTCAACCTCAATGTTGTCTTGCCGCACTGCGTCATTGGCTGCAGACAGGACATGTGCGAGTGCGTCTGCTGGGGTCAGTGGCTCGCGAGGGTCAAGATAGCCTTCGGCCGTCAGGCCCTCGACGATGGATTCCAAGGCATTGGTTCGGAAGCCCTTCGCTCGCTCGTCCTCCCTCACATCGAGGGCTTCGACGAGGCGACTTGCGTCCCAGTCGAGTTCTCGTGCGAGGTCGGTTACGCGGTCAAGGAATGCGTCGGTTACCCCGGCTGCCGAGAGAGCCTCACGATTGACCGGACGGCCTCGGCCAACCTTCCAGCAATCGCAAACCGCTTGTACTACCACTGCCCGCGCAGCCATTCGCCGAGCAGATTCAGAGGGCAGATAGGCGTCCGCGTGGCCGTGCTCAAGGAGCGATCTCAACTGCCCGTACGTCTGGATGCCAGCGCGAAGGAGGCCGTGCAAATGTTCCGGATCATCGAGAAGGTAGGCCACATGGAGGCCTGCAGCACCCGACGCCGGATCGAAGACCGGAATGCCAAGAGAAGATGAGTACTCCGACAGCGTGCGGCCCGCGGGGGCTGGCACGTCCTCGCTCGCGGCGGCGGAAGCCGTCAGCAAGGCTCCCGCAGGTTGTTGGAGGTTCCGAACCCTTGCGAGATCAAAGAACTTGGCACCGCGGAAGCCCTGTTCCTCGGTAACCTGTCGCCAAGCCTCTGCATCCCCTGGCTGGCACGTAAGATAGAACACTTGCCTGCCCTCACCGATGAGCGCCGTCAGGCACTCAACTATCGCACGGAAACGCGTCGGGTCAGTGCCACTCAATGCCTCATCCAAGACAAACGGGAGCTGTACACCTCGCTCGGAGTTGGCAGCAAACGCAAGCCGGACCGCCAGCAAGAGCTGCATTCGAGTCCCGCCCGAGAGTTCTTCGAGCTCCAGCCCCCGTTGCTGCGTGTTGTCGTAGGCACGAAAGGCTGTGCCCTCGTCATCGCCCGAGCCCATTCGGAGATCATATCGGCCTCGCGTGAATGCGCTGAGCCACTGTCGAGCTTGGCGAAGCACAGCGGGTTGATGCTCCGCGTGCTGTTCCTCTTTGACAAGACCGAGGAGGAATGCGCCTGCCGCCCTCAGCGTAGCCTCTTCTCGACTCTGTGAGAGTTTGTTCGTCGCTTGGTCCAACTCGGCCAGAGCATCCTGAAGCCTGCTTTGTCTTCGGGCTTGATCGACTCTTGCACGGATTGCCGCGACCCGGTCCACCAGGCCTTGGTGCCTGTCGGCGAGACCTTGTAGTCGTGACGCCTCTGCGTCTACCTGAGCGCGGTTCAACTGCTGCAGCTCGGGAGCGTCGGAAAGGCGGTCCAGGGCAGCCGTCTCCCGGCCATGAAGCGTGGTGAGCTTGGATTGCAGTTCGCGGTACTCAGGCAAACGCCTTAGTCGCTCCCGCAGCCCCAACTCGTCGTCTTCGGGTAGTCCAAGGTTCTCAAAGAAACAACGCTTCCGGCTCGAAAGGCCATCAATGCGCTCTTGGATGCTCGATATCTCTCGACGGGCTGTATTCAGCTGGGCGTCGGCACTGCGGAACCGCTCTGCCCGCTGGGCGATTGCATCGGTGCGCACGCGAGCGATCCCGTACTCGTCAGTGGGCTCTTCCCCAAATTGCGCCAGGTTTTCGTTCACTGCGGCCAGTTGCTCATCACGCTGCGTCCTCAAGTGATCCAGTTGTTCCTGCAATCCAAGCAGCGTATCCTTGGCCTGGCGGTACCTCAGAAGGTCCTGAGCAAGTACGACGAGGGCCAAGTCCGAGATCGGCAGGCTAACGCCCAAGCGTTCGGCCAGCGACCTCCAGCGAAGGTCGCTGTCTTCAGACTGAGGCTTCAACTGGTCGAGTTCGGCCTGCCGCGTACGCCGTTCCGATTGTAGTTGCTCCAGAGACCGAGCTCTTGCTAGTCGCTGCTCAAGCTGGTTCAGGTGCTTTCCGACCGTCACCACATCCCACCTTTCCGGCGCCGGCACGTCCAGGCGTTGGTAGCGCTGCTCACAAGCTTGGCGCCCGTTCTGACTGACCGGAACACGCAAGGCCCAGAGCACGAGGGCCCCCACAACGCCGACAGCCGCTGCGAGCAGTGCCCACGGACTTACCAAGACGCTCATTGCCACACCGGTTACGAAGAGGGTCGCCGCAAACACCCACGCCACAACTCTGTCCCGCTTGAGAGTGGCCCGAGCTCCACTTGTGGCCTCGAACCACTGCCGGAGGACGCCAATGGCGTCGGCAAGTGTGGTCGTTTCCTCAGGAGGCTGCTCTGCACCCAGTGCTGCCAGCCTTTCCTCGATGGCGGTCCAGCGAGTCCTCAACTGCTCAGCCTCTCGATGGAGTGCCTCGGCGAAATTCAGGTCAGTGAGGTCGATCATGTCGAGCTTGGCCGCGTCACTCCCTTCTCCTAAGCGGCTCAAGGACTGAGTCACCTGGCTCTGCGCCTGGATGATCTCGCCACTGATTCGGTCGATGCGCTGTTCGGTGTCTCGGAGGCCCTCCAGTCTTGTTTGCTGTTCCCTCAGAAGGCTCTGGGCGATCCCTTCCGCAGGCAGAGCTGTCCCTTCCTTCTCACGCTGAGATTCTTCTGCGTCCCGTTCCGCCTGTTCGCGCCTATCCACTTCGGCCCTGAGGTCGGCCTGGAGTTGTTCTAGAGCCGTCTCCTCCCCACCGCTCAGGTGATCCATGCCGGTGGGAAAGTCCTCCAACGACCGGTTCGCCTCAGCGATCAGTGATCGTGCATCAAGAAGTGCTCGAACATCTGCCAGGCGTGCCAGCCGAGCCTGGGCCTGACGTGATTCCGCCATTTCCATCTCCAGGTCGCCCAGCTCGGACTCCTCCTCCTGGAGGGATTGCTGTTCCTGCTGAATCCTTCGCACCTGCTGCAGTGCCTCACTGCGTGCCTTCAGGTCCGATTGGCCGTGTCGACGCGAGAGGGCGAACTGCTGTATCACGGCCTCCAAGTCATAGCCACCTGCCATCTCCCGCAGTACGCTACTGGCCAGCCTCGTATCTTGTTCCGTCGCTTGGATCAGCGTGCCGACGGTGATGGTGAAGCATTCGGCCAAGTGCGACCCCGGAACCGGAGGAGGCTCGGATGGCTGGCCATCGGTCTGGCAAAGGCGGCGATCTCCCTCCAACTCGATACGAATGTTGCTTTCGTTCTCCTGCCAGTAGCCGACCAAGGAAACAGGTGCTGAGCCGCTGAGCGTTTCCGGCCACACCAGTCCCCTGATGGCCCGGCAGGCGGTTGTCTTGCCGGATGCATTGGGGCCGACGATTAGGTTCAAGCCGTCGCTCAGGTCCTCGAGGTCGAAGCCCTGATCCTCGAAGCCTGGCATTCGCCGGAGGGACAGTCGCTTGAGTTTCATTCGCCAGCTTCCTTCTGGGCCAGCAGCTGGTCAAGTGCCTTGAAGCCCGATCGCAGTAAGACGTTCTGTACATCGTCGTCGGTCAACGGCTCCCAGCCTTCAGGAAGTGGTGCGAAGACCGTTGCAGGAAGTTGTGCGGTTATGGCCTCTCGTGCGTTGGCAAGCAGGTCCTGGTAGCTCTCGACGGGCTCTCTGGTGTCCAGTACAAGAAGCCGCTGAGCCAACAGGCCGGCCGGGTCGCTTGACCGGGCAAGTTCTTCCAGTGCGACATCGGGCCGCGTTTCATCCCCGACGCTCTCGACGAAGTACGAGATGCCATCAAAGGAAGGCCTGTAGTCCTCGACAAGCCGCGCCGCGATGGAAGGTATCTTCCTGTGAATCGCCGTTCTACCCGTCAACTGCAGCCTACACCCGACTGTTCGTACCTCCCCGCCCAACGACCGAATGGCCTGATGTCCGTCCCGCATGGACTCGATGACAGCCAGTTCGACCGCGGACTCAGTTGTGGCTCCATCGAGCGGCACTACAACACGCTCCCACTGCAAGGCCGCCAACGGTTGCAGCTCCAACTTGGGTTGCTCACCGGGTTCGAGTGTGACAAGCCATGTGCCATGAGGTCCGACTTCGCTTGGATCCAGGCCCTGGAGGGACCCAGGGTAAAAGACGATAGGGCGCCCCTCGCCGAGTGAGCCGCCCATGTGGATGTGCCCCAGTGCCCACACATCTATGTCCCGACTCTTCAGATCCATGAGCGGCACCGGACCGTAGCTACTGGTCTGAGCCTGACAGTCGCAGTGAAGCAACCCGACAGTGAGCATGTTGCCCGTTTGGGGACGATACGTGACCAGCGGATTCTCGGTCACGTGCCCGCGGGGAAACGACCAGCCAACGAAGCGTACAGACGTTCCGTCCCGAGAGTTTAAGGAAATGGTCTCCCAGGCCCCACCCTCGCCCAGTACACTGAACCCGTCTATATGTCTGGCCAAGCGGGGAAGCACATCGAAGTCATGGTTGCCGGCGACCGCGAGCACGCGAATGCCTTGGTCGACGAGTTTCTCTACTCCGTTCTGAAGGTCCGAGAGCGCCTCATAGAAGCGATTGTCTTGGTCGACAACATCTCCAGTCAGCGCGACGGCATCCACCTGTTGCGAGATCGCTGTCTGCACCAACGTACGCCAGGCGACTCTGGGCGCCAACTCCCTCGCGTCCTGATCGGGCGGCACCCGGGACGGGCGTCGGCCCAAGTGTATATCCGCTGCTGTCAAGAAGCGAAATGCCATTGCCTATCGCCTCGACGATAGTCTGATCAATCCTGCTGCACACCCAGAGTTTACTCAGGACGGGGGCTTGGGTCAACGATTGGCTGCTTCGGCTGAACCTGTCACCCGCAGATCTCGCGAGCCTGCTTCGCGTCCTCGCCCATGGGCCAGTTGCAGATGCCCCGCAGTGGCATCGGACGATCTCTCGGCCGTGTCTCCGGAAGTCGTTATGGCTCGTCGGGTTGAAGACCCGAAGGTTACCCATCTGGGATTAGCGGTACCGGGTCCCCGCTCCGAACGGCTTTCAAACGGTGGGGCCACGCACGTGCTGCACTGGCTGACATCCGCTGGTTGCGAATCAACTGCCCTCAAACCGTAAGTCGCGCAAAGACAAAGGCTTACACCTCTCGGCCGAGAGGCTTTCAGCACCCTTTCAACGCGCCGAAAACAGTGCCCCTAACGACCCCGAAATGCTGCCCGACTTAGCCGCAGTCGTCGCCGCCTGGCCCCACCTGCCGCAGTATGCCAAAGCGGCCATCCTGGCCCTAGTTGAGAGCGCTCAGCGGCGGCCGTAGACGCATCGCATCACAACTAGCGCTGGCGTCCTGGCCATCCTTTCAGCTCTCATTGGGCAGAAGGTCGCGAAACTGGGGCCACCCGCGAGACGCTAGGTAGTTGAGGAAATCCCTAGCTGCCTGCCGCGCGCCAGCATCGCCCGCACCCAAAGCTGCTTGGGTGACCTGCCGAATCTCTTCTTCGTGGCCGGCCACGGCCCAGCCTTCACGGTTCGCCTCGATGATCGCCCGCAGGCACTTTACAGCCCGTTCCGGCTGCTTCTGAGCGATGCCGGGAAGCCGCTCGAACACGTGAAAGTCAGGATCAATGACCCCGCCGGTGAGAGCCAATACGCGCCCAAGCTGACTCAGCAGCCAATCGTCGTCCAGGCTCTTTGCCGCAAAAAACCACCCGAATGCCTCCCACTCTGGAGACGGCTTACCTTGCTTTGCGGCATTCTCCGAAGCCGTGAGCCGATCCTCTATGAAAGATCTCAGAAAGTCTGCGTGCGCCTCGGGGATTTCCTCGTTCTCCCGGAACACATCCGCGACGAAGGTGATTGCCCTCCTTCGGATGTCCTCTCGATCAACGCCCGAGAACGCACGCCACACGGCGTCTGTCTCGGAGATCACACCACTGGCACGCAACACTATGAGATGCTCGGTGAGCGAGGTATCGGGGTTCCCAAGATGCCCCACATCCTCCTTCGGTCTGTCTAGCGAACCAACGGCGGAGGCGTACTGTGCCTCAAGGATACGGTAGACGGAATCGTAAAGTCGGTTCATGACGATGTAGGTGTCCCAGGCCGCCGCAAGGAACTCCGTGGACTGCTCATCCAGCGGGAAGACACGCCCTGCGCTTTCCGTGGCCCAACTCTCGTCGAGCATCGCAAGCCACGGATACCACTGGCCGTATACTGACCTGATTGCCAGTGATGGATCAACGCTCCTCTCCAGGTGCTTGTCCAAGACTCCACGCACCTCCGGCATTGCTGTGAAGCCTTCGTTGATCCACTTCTTCGCGTCTGGTGCCGCCTCGAAGTGCCGACGGACCCACAAAGCGTAACGGACGGCCAGTTCCATGCCCTCTCCGCGCACCGAGTTGATGGAGAGCTCACATGGTTCGCGGTCATATTTCGTCATCTCCTCACGCTCGCGCTGCGGCGTAGGATCGGGCGAGTCCGTGAGTGGTACGATACAGTCCCAGACGTCGTTCCGGAGCGCAAAGGGGACCCCAGCATTGCCAGACGCCAAGCCAGCCTGCAGGAGATCTGCAACCTGTCCCTGTGTCCAGTTCCAGCCTTTGTCCGCCGTAAGGTGGTCGGTGTCTTGATCGAACATCACTGGCCGATCCATGACCCACTTGCAGAGAGCGAGAACGGGCCGCCAGTCAAAGCCGATCTCCGAGCCGCACGCCGTCTTCAGTCCGCTCAGCACATGCCGCACATAAGTGGGCGCCAGGTCGGTGAGAGATTCCGCTGCGTCCGCAAACCGTTCTGGGCTTTTGGCAACAACCTGCTCAAGCTCCCGACCAAGCCCCTCGGGAGACAGCTCACCGAAGCGCGAAGACTCTGGTTGCCATCTGCGCAGGAAACCCAGCAACCCCTCCAGGGGCATTGCGGCAAGTTCATCGGCCGATTTCGGGGTTTCGGGCTCTACCCAGGACACGGTCGCCCGGGGCACAACGTAACTGGGCAACGAGGGCTCGTAGTGCTTGGCGACGAGTTGCTCGTACCGAGTTTTCCACTCCGGCGGCAGCCATTCTCGAAGTCCAGCCAGTCGATGAAGCTGATCCTGCTCCCAACCTTTCAGGATCTCCTCCTCATCTACATCGCGATCCCACTGTTCCTTCCACCAAGCCTTCATTCTTTCCACGTCAGGCTTCTCGGCCACCCACTCCAGGTACTGCCGCTGAATCTCTTCGGGCAGGTGTCGAAAGTGTTCGGCCAGAAGCATCCGGTATTCGTGAGAGCGCTGTTCATATTCCTCACGGCTGCTGAGAATCTCTCGGATGTGGTTCTCGCGTCCCTCCGGAAACAGACGGAGCAGATGGAGTTCGAGCCGTCGGAAGACCTTGTAGTGTCCCTCTCGAACGGCTTCAATCACTTGGCCTGCCTCATTTGGCTTCTTGCGCACGACCTCTTCAGCGGCCTCACGGAGCGCCGTCAGCAGCATGACCTTGAGACCGTGCGCTGGGTGTTCGTTTTGTTCCACGGCCCTACACCAGACGGCCGAACCGTCTTCTGCGTCATCAGTCTCGCCTTCGCGGTCTAATCGGATTGCGCCAGTCAAGAAATGCACCAGGAGTGACATCCATCGCACCCCCGCGGCATTAGTGAGCATGGGGCTGAGTGTCCGAAAGGTCTCTTCATACTCATGCCGAACATGTGTGCCGAAGCCCCGAAGCGCGCGCTTCTTCTGCTCGTCGTCGCCCGACAGGTCAAGCATGGCTTCCGCGATGCTGAGAGCGGCGTCGACCTCTCCTTCCTTAACCAAGTGTTCGACGAGCTTCTTCACTTTCTGACCGATCCCAAGGGAGTAGCGGCCACGGACACACACCCTCACCTGAGCGGAAATCTCTGCTGCGCACGAAGCTGGCATCGCCAGCGCGGCGTCCAATATGTGCCAGTGAACAACGTAGTTCTCCGTTTCAGGAAGGTGCGAAATCACGGAGGCCACCGCTACGGGATCAACGGCGGCCATGTGCACCAGGTAGAGGCCGGGCGGCCACGGAGGGAACCGCAAGAGATCCCCCTCGGGCACAGGTTCTGGTAGAGCCGAGAAGAATCCCGCTTCCGTAAGCGGACCAAGCCACTTCGGGCTGCTCAGCCTGCCGAAAAAGTAGCCCAGCGAGGCCGGGTTCTGGGGCACTCCCTCCTTTAGTGTCTTGATGTCCTCCGCTGTCGGCGAGTCCTGGGCCAGAATGCCGTCGAGGACACGGAACACTTTAAGGAAGTTCTCTTCCAGGCGTTCGAGAAGGCGAAGAAAAAGCCGCGTAATACGTCCAAACATCTCGCGAAACTCGTCCGTCATGGGCCGCGGCCCACGATACTGTCCGCGTCTGTGAGCGTACCTATGCAGCTCCAGACCGTCGAGCCAGAGCCGCCCCAGCGGGTCATCTTCTATTCCGAGAGTCTCCAAAGCGCCCTTGACCTGCGCCCTATGGTTCATGCCTCTGCCCGAAGACGCGAGCCCAAGCCAGAGCCGCCCCAAAGGATCCTCTTCTGAGATCTCACAAGCCTTAAGGGCTGCCCTAATCCTTTCCCTATGGGCCTTGCCTTCATCCCTTTGTTGGTGCACATTATTGAGCTTCGCCAAGACGCCGATGAGAGCCAGCTCGACCTCGCGAAGGCAATGGCCGACCAAGTGCGTTGCCGCATTGAACTGCCAATGTGGTGCCTGGCGGAACTCCCGTTGCCTTACCGCGCGAGACTGCCGATCTGTCGCCATTATGAAGCAGGCATCGCGCCAAAATGCCGCTGCCCCACGAAATCCATTGTGCTGAAGCTTCTCATAGACCTTACTTTCATAGGGATCTTCAAAACGAAAGCCGGATTGAGGAATCTCAGGCTCCATCGTTCATCCTGTTCTGCGCAAGTGCGATGATGCTCACTGGGTGTGCGTGTAGCCGCAGTCGCTCCGACCGAGTGGCGTCTATGTCACCCACCCCTGGCCCTGCGTATGGAAAGGATTGTATCAGCTGTCATAGATTCTTGCAAGGAGTGCCCCTCGACGAAGAAATGCTCGCCTCCCGGGCCACAATCCACTCCCTCAGCCAGTACCCGTGCCAGCGGTCGTTGGCAATCACGTCCTGGTTGCCGACGACAGTTCGTCGAGCAGCACGTTGGGCATCCGGGATCCGCTTATGGTTCACCGGCCTAAGCGTCTGGCTCCCCACTCCGAACGAGTTTCAAACGCTGGGAGGATCATGTGCGCACGGTACTGGAGTTGGGCGAGTTCGTAGATGAAAGCCCGATACTGGGCGACCAGTCCGGCCGAGCGCCGCAACACCCTTAGCCGACGGCCGGACCAGCATGCCCGGCGCGCGTCCATTCCTCCATACGCACCCTCGCTCGCGCCACCGCCTTCGGGCTGAATAGCTCAGGATAACGGGCAACGACGGCTTCGAACGCAAAGTCCTGCATGCCCATCTCAAGCAGGGCCGCGTAGCCTACCGTTTCGTGCTCCCTATTCACGGCCCTTTCGACTGCCCCAATGATCCCATGGCGTTTGATCATCTGCCACGTCCTTGACGCGCGTGTCGTACGGCCGTGCTTCTTTGATAAGACCTCCTCGTAGGCATATACTGCGCACAAGGCTTCCTTCTCTGCCGTGCCCTTTGCACCGTATGCAGCAGCCCGTAGTTCCACCCCTCTCCGCCGCGCTTCTTGGGCCAGAGCAGGGAGTGTCTTCTGGACATTCGTCCGGAAGATCTCGCATTCCTCAGGGGTCTTCAATCGCCTAACTCTCTCGTCCATACGCTCTTCCTTAACAGGCCTCTATTACAATCTCGGTGGACCACTTCAGTTGGCCGTGGCCGACGGATTCTATATCGCCCGCCGCCTGTGCCTCTTACCGGCGCTTCTTCCGCCCTCTGGCCCTGCCTTTGGCTTCCCGCGGAGATTCTGTAGCCTTCGTAGCAAGGACTCTTCGTACCTCCCGCCGGCCGAGTTTCCGAAGGGCTACCAAGGCTTCTCGGTTGTGGCCTTCGGGCTTGGCCTTCCCGTACTCCCAGGAACCCACCGCACTGCCCGACACGCCGACGAGCATGCCCAGTTCGCTTTGGGTAACCCCAGGGTCGCAGGTTCAAGTCTCGGGCCCGCTATGTACCCCTTCACATCAGGACGGCATTCTGGCAGAGGTTCCAGTTTGCCGCCTGAGATGCTCCTGGTGATGACGACGAACCTGCGGGTCATCGGAACACATCCTCCAGCCTGTACACAAGCCGGCGGGCGGGCGGCCAACCGGCTCGGACGAACGTGTCGATAACCCTCAGCAGCGTCTCACAACATTCGGCATCCTCCTGGACCAGCCGCCCATGCTCGGCGAAATACCGTTCCACAATCTTGACTATCAAGTCAGCGCCCATGGACTCGAACTGGTATCCGCCACGTTCCCCGGCCGCTACGGCGCGCCCGACTCTCAGGAAAACCGCCTTCGGATCGTTGGCGACAAAGGCCTCCAGTGTTTGCAGGAGATAATGTGTAATGCTCGGATAGCCGACGTCTGCGAGCATGTCAAAGACTTGACCAGCCTCCCTGAAGAAACGTACTCGCTGCGCCGGAGTCAGCGGTTCCATGCCGGGTTCACGGTCGCCCTGGAATGCGCCAGAAGCGAAGTAAACCTGTGCCGAAACGTTGTAGAGAAGTTGCAGGATGCGTTGTATCCTCCGCTGGTCCTCCTCGGACCACTGCGTTCCGGGCCGCTGATGCTCTGCATGGAGCCGGTCGTACTGCTCGCAAAGACGGCGGGTCACCCTCTCCAACACACTCCACGCCCGCACACGGATGGCTTCGTGCTGCGCGTCTGGCGGATCGGTCGCACCGAGCACGACAGGGCGTCGCAGCCTTGCGACAACGGTTGATGTGCCGTCAGAGCCAGCGGGGTCTTGAATAATGCGCTCAATGATCTCGCAGGCTGCAGGGTGCTCACGCTCAATGCAGCGGTCGAAAAGGAGGGCAATGCACTCCCCTCGGAGCTGGTCAGCGCGTCGTCCGTCCGTCGCATGACCGAGTATCGCACGGATGAGTTCAACAACGCGATCTGCATGTGGTCCGGCCAACTGCCAGAACACACCGTGCACAAGAAACTCTAGTACGCCCTGGCTACCCTCGTCGGCGACCATTCGCTCGGCAAGGTTCCACATCAAGTTCTGATCTGTGTGGTACAGAAAGAGCAATCGTTTAGCGACCTGAAACCGCACGGCAGCGCACGGGTCAGCCAACCCGAGCAGCGTGATGGCATCGCGCACCTCGGCGTTCAGAAAGCTGGCGTTCCGTGCCAAGAAGATCAGGCCCTCAGCAGCCTCAATACGAGCCGCCGGAGAACCCCAGCCAACGGACTTGTCAAACTCGGCGCTGTCGTTCTCTCTCGGCTGAGGATTCCGCCGCCGACTTGCCGCCAGAAGCGTTTCGCCTGCAAACCGAACCAGATCTGTAATCTGTTCCGGGGCGTCCGTTCGGCATATTCTGACACAGGCTGCGGCTAGATGGTCCCATCCGTATTCCTTCGTCTCCGCATGTACGGCGCTACCGGCTTCGGCCTGCTCGAGCGCTCCCCGCAGCGACCCCAATTGGCCCCTTACGCTCTCAAGAGAATTCGGTGCCATCGCCTCTTCGGCTGGTTTGCCGCGGAAAGCCTCCACCGGCTCGACGAGTTCCATGATTCGCCGATTGGCAGGCTCGTTGATTGGCACACCGAGCCGCTCAAGATACGACGGCCCTGCGAATTCGCCCACTTGAGCGAATTCGGCTACTGTTGGTGGAGCGAACTGGAACACCTGCTCGCCGGGCAACTGGCTCAGCCTGCTCTTGGCCGCCTCGGTGACCAGACAATCAGGTGGCACAGAACGCAGAAGCCCGTTCCTCACGTACTCAAGTCTCTCACGGCGTTTCGGCGCGGCTCCTTCCGGGAGGCTCAAGACCGTTTCCTCTATTCGCGCGCGGTCGGTCTCGTCCAAGTGAGGATACACGGCATGAAGGTAGCCGCCCATCTCTGAAACAGTGTCACAGCAATCCAGAACCGGGCGTGCCCACGCCAGTGGCCGGACCGCAAGGCCAATCGTCCGGGGATGCTGCGCGCCGGCGAGGAGGAGGGCCCGCCAGAATACGGCCATCTGGTTCGACTGGACAACTGAGTCAATCACCTGGCCGACTGCGGGTGGCGCTGGTTCTGTGCGACCGAGGTCATCGAGGTAACTCTCAAAGTGTCCGAGCAGGGAGAGAGCATCGTGCTGATCATGCCCGCTGTTCCATATGTGGCTGTAGTCGGTCAGTATACGCGCCTCCCGGCCGGAGAAGTCAAATGTCGCAGGTTGTTCGGGTTGGTAGCCTGTTCTTCGCTCGTCGTCATAGAACTGGACAGCCCTGATCACGGCGCGAGTAGCGTGCTCTGGAGCCACATCAAGAAAACGACGAAAGGCGTCTGCCATGTTAAACTGGCACATTCCCCAGTCTTGGTCAGCAGCAAAGGAGAGCGCCAGAATCCTGCTTGTTACCCGGGGCGCGACCCCGGGCGAAGGCTTCGGCCGGCAGAAGGCAACCTCGTATATCTGCTCGACCAGCGCGGGATTGTGGGGAATGAGACATGCGATCTCGTGAGTCAGCCAGTAGAGTTCGTGAGGCGTATATGGCCGTTCATTTCCCAATCCTGCGCGGATAAGGTCGGCTGAGGCTACCGAATCGGTAGCGAACGTTCTGCACACCGCTCGGCAGGAGTTGATCACCGACCATTCGTTACGGGGACCCTGGGTCATGGCAAACCGGATCAAAGCGCGCGCAGCGCGCCCAGCGGCGTCCCGTTGCCCAGGCGTAAGTCGCTCAGGACTCTCACAGACCTGTGACAGCAGGCTGATGGCCGGCCCGGCGATCCCGGCAACGCCGTTGCTTTCCGCCAGGCGCTGCAGAAGATCACACCACGGCCCCGCTCCTTCGCCAACGAGTGGTCTGTCAGTCGGGACCGATGCCAACAAGGCCCCAACCAGGTGGCCAAATGCTTGGGCCGCGGCCTCGGCAACACCCGTGTTACCGGTGATTCCTAGGGCCGAACAGAGCCGCTCCAAGTCCGCCGGCACAGCGGCCAAGTCCGCGGCCACAGAGGGCCCAACAAGCCTTGCGATCTCGGGTATCTGCGGTGCTCGTGCCACGGCAAACGTGGCATCCCAAAATTCATCGTGGTTTACTCCCTGCAGGTACCACAGATGATGAAAGTGCATCCGAAGACTTGGCTGGGCGGTCAAGGCGATAACCGGATCATGGTTCAGTCGTTGAACGAGTTGGTCCGGCGTACCCCTGAACAGGAGACGGGCAACCGCGTAGTCGAACAGAACGTGATGGGCAAACTCCACAACATCCGGGTGTGCAGGCCCAACCCCGGCGGGCGAGCAAGGCCTGAGTATGTTTCGGCTTTGGACGTCATCAAGCGAGTTCCCCGTAGCATGAGGTAGCAGGTTGGCCCGATTGGCTCGTAGCGTTCGAGTCCGTACCATCTCCTCGGCTGCCCGACACAGAAGCGATTCGCGGGCATCGCCTTGTTCATCCTCGTCAATGACACGATGCTCCCAGTAGCGGTCCAGCAGCCCGATCTGTGTCCTGACGCCGGTCAGTTCCCCTTCTGGCACGCCTAGCCCAACCATCTCGGCGACCAGGCTCAGGTTGAACAGGTTGTAAAGCAACTCCCGAAATGCCGAAGGAGCACGCCCGACGAGGCCGGCAAGCAACGGCGATTGCGCCCGTATGGAGTCCAATTCCTCCGGTTGCAGCCGTGGGACGCTGAGATGCCTTACCGAAGCCAACTCGTCACTCCGGAAGCCGGGGTCGTCACTGCACGGGCTGCCTTTGAAGCGTGTCTGAAGAGACTGGCTGTGACGAAGGTCGTAAGACCGCACTGACGCCACGACATGCCACCGGCTCTCTTGCCCCATGATCAGTGCCAGGATGTCCCGGAGCACCGGACCCCCCTGTTCAGAGCGCACGGAGTCCAAGGCGTCAATTACCAAGAAGCCCGGCCTGATCCCTGGCCAATTCCTGAGAACTTCTACTGTATCGCGGCCCAGGTCAGCAGCCCACTCGGCTGTTAAATACACAACGTCTTGCTCATCGCGGAGCACGCCTTCCACCAAGTCGTGCAGGACACCTGACTTCCCAGCCCCGGGCTCGCCAACGACGAGCACTGAGCCCTGCTCGGCAGCGCGCCGCAGTTCCTGAGTGCACCGCCTGTTCAGTTTTATGTGACCGGTCCCGACTTGTATCTGCGCCAACTTGGCCGTGAGCGTCAGCGTGTCACGCGAACGTCGGGAGAGTTCGTCGATTCTGTCCCGGTAACTCCGAATGCCGCACAGGTCAATTCCCTGTCGAACCAGGGCAGATTGGAGCGCTGCGCGATCCATCGCCGATCTCGATGCCGCCGCCTCGGCGCAAGTTTGCAGAAACAGGTTCCATGCATCATCTGCCCGTGTCTGGTCGCGTAGTACCGCATTGCGAAGCAGAATCTTGCTGGCGTTCTCGTCAGCGCCCCCTGCTGAAACGTCGAGGCACAGGACATGCACCAAGCGGAGCACGCTCCTGATATCGCCCTCGTTCGGGTCAGTGCCAAGAGAGAGCCGCCAGGCACCTTGCACAGAGTGGACGACCTGCCTGAGGGCCTTCCGCTCCTCGGCGTTGTTGGCGACATTGCTGAGGGGCGCCCCGGCTGGTAGGTCCCGCACACGGTCGAGCACGTCGCGCAACGCAACACGAATTGTTCCAGAACAACGAGCTGAGACAACGAGGATGAGGCGGTCCCTGGCCTCCTCAAGCCCCCGCCGGCCGGTGCCTGTTGTGATTCCATCCTGGAACTGTCGAACAAACTGGTCAACTGCTGAGACGAAGGGCGAATCGCTCTTCGTGGAGAGGTTCAGTGACCGCTTGACCTGGCCGAATAGGCAGCCGTCCTGGGAGGTGTGGACAAGAACATCATCGGTCGCTTCGCGGCTCTCACACTGGATGCCTTCAAGGGTAGTGCCCGCCGGCAGCCTGCACACAGGGCTCCAGCCCTGCTCGGCCAGGACGTTGACGGCAAACCACGCGGCCACGCGGTGTTGATACACATATCCTGCCGCAGCTGCTGCGCCACCCCCACTTGAAGCCTGGCTCATAGCACCTTCTCCAATCGGCTAGGGTGTAAAGGGCGGAGCAAAACCGCGGCGGGTGGCGGACGGCTGATTCGAGGCTTCACCCGCCAGCACGGAACCTCCGGGGAATCATTGTCGCTTCTTCCGGCCTCTGGCCCTGCTTTTGGCTTTTCGCGGCGATTCCGCAGCCTTCGCGGCCAGGATTCCCTGCACCTCCCGCTTGCCGAGTTTCCGCAGGGCGACCAACGCTTCTCTGTTGTGGCCTTCGGGCTTGGCCTTCCCGTACTCCCAGAAGCCGACCGCACTGCTCGACACGCCGACGAGCGTGGCCAGTTCGCCTTGGGTGATGCCGAGCCGCTTGCGGAGTTTCTTGACGAGGAGGGGTGAGATGCGCGCCACCTTGACCTCTTCCGGGGCAGCCGCCAGCCTGGCTCGTTCCGCCGTCCGCTGGGCCTGCAACTCAGCCCTGAGCCTTACCAGGACCGCAACCCTCTTTTGCAGGGCCGACACGGTTCGCTTCAGCCGGCGAACGTCCCGACGAAGAGGCAGATACGTTGCCCGCATCTCCTTCCTGGCCAGCCGCGTGATCTCGGACTTGAGCGTCTGTTCCATCTTGCCCATTGGAATCCTCCTGTAAGCCAGCACTGTTGTTGACAAGTCGGTAGCATATCAAGGCGGAGCCGCCGCGCCAAGATGATCTGCCCTACAGAGTTTTGCTGTCCGACCTTAAGCCGCCCATCATTGGCCGGTCATGGGCTGCCCGGTAACAATAGCGGTAGAAATTGGGAAACGTATTGTTGCGAATCACCCTCTTTCGGTGGATAATCATGGCTCGTCCGGCCCTGCGGAAATCAGGTTGCACACGAAGGCTGGAGGGGCTCGTATGCCTCGCATCTTCGACAACATTGAGCAAGAGCTGCTGCCGGCGTTACGGGAAACGTTGCAGGTGGCTGATCGCGCCGACTTCTGCGTCGGCTATTTCAACCTGCGGGGCTGGAAGCAACTGGACTCGCTCATCGAGAGGTGGTCCGGCGGCGAGGGCCACTGCCGACTGTTGGTGGGCATGCAGCGGTTGCCACAAGATGATCTGCGGGCGGCGCTGAGCCTGGCCAAGCACGACGAGGGCATGGACAACCAGACTGCCCTTCGCCTCAAGAAGCGGCTGGCCGAGGAGTTCCGCGACCAACTGGCCGTTGGCGTCCCGACCAACGAAGATGAAACTGGCCTTCGGCGCTTGGCCGCGCAGATTAAGGCGAAGAAGGTTGTGGTCAAGTTGTTCCTTCGCCACCCGCTCCACGCGAAACTCTACCTGCTCTTCCGGCCCGATCCGGTGAACCCCTCTGTGGGCTTCCTCGGCAGCAGCAACCTCACTCTGGCGGGCCTTTCCCGGCAGGGCGAACTGAACGTGGACGTGCTTGATCACGACGCCTGTGCCAAGTTGGCGCGGTGGTTTGAGGATCGCTGGCAGGACAAGTGGTGTCTGGACATCTCCGCTGACCTCGTGCAGATCATCGAACAGAGTTGGGCGCGCGAAGAGCCGGTCCCGCCGTATCACATCTACGTGAAGATGGCCTACCACCTCTCGCAAGAGGCTCGTGCTGGCCTCAGCGAGTTCCGCATTCCCGCCGACTTTGGCCGCAGGCTCTTCGAGTTTCAGACCGCCGCTGTGAAGATCGCAGCCCATCACCTGAACAAACGCGGCGGCGTTATCATTGGCGATGTTGTGGGCCTGGGCAAGACGCTCATGGCGTCGGCCGTCGCGCGTATCTTTGAGGACGATCAGGGCCTGGAGACGCTCATTATCTGCCCAAAAAACCTGGTCTCCATGTGGGAAGACTACAGGGATACATACCGTCTACGGGCCAGGGTCCTTTCCATCAGCCGCGTCATCAAGGAGTTGCCCAAGTTGCGGCGATACCGCGTCGTCGTCATCGACGAAAGCCACAACCTGCGGAACCGCGAAGGTAAGCGATACCGTGCGATTCATGAGTACGTGCGGGAGAAC